>LNAP01005468.1_pt1 | contig 11279 bp, 10 predicted proteins | sample 602601 | NCBI WGS metagenome assembly LNAP01 (sample SAMN02440304, study PRJNA202911) | soil metagenome | biome: Subtropical and temperate rainforests or woodlands; isolation source: soil samples (1 kg each in a 20% v/v slurry with milli Q water) were... ...
CGGTGGGACCCGTGACCGTCAGCAGGGCTCCGAACACGATCGCGACGGGTAGGCTCAAGTGTGCGATCAGGCGCGCCGCAAGCGTGGCACCGATCCACGTCACCAGTGCGCCGATGGTGACCAGATTCCGCACCTCCGAAATGGCGCGTCGCAAATCGGCGAGGCGGAGATTCAGCGCGCCGTCGAAGAGAATCACGGCGACGCACAGCTTTACGAGGACCGCAAGCCCACGACCGAGATCGTATGGCCGGATAACGCCCGATATCGAAGGGCCAAGCGCCATGCCAAAAACGAGCAACGGTACGATCGCGGGAATGCGCCACCGGTGACCGAGCACCTGGGCGATCAGGCCGACGACGGCAGCGATCGCGATGGTGACCAGGGCCGGTTCAACCGAATGCATGCGTCGCGGTGTGCATACGGAATACTACAGCGCAACGGAGGCGCGAATAAGGCGGGCGGATGCGGGGGAGTCCCCGTGACAAGTAGAATCCAACTTGGCGTTCCCCCCACGCTTTCTGGAGGCAGGCTCGAATGACGCCGGCTCTCATGTTGCTCGGTATCATCCTCGTCGCGCTCGCTCCGGTGACCACTCGATCGATCAAGATCATCGGACAGGCCGAGGTCGTTGTCATCGAGCGCTTCGGTCGATTCCACGCGTCGCTCGATCAGGCTTGAATCTGCTGATCCCTTTCGTGGAACGTGCGCGCACGCTCGAGGTGCGCTACTTCGAGTCGGACGTTGCCGGGAACAAGAAGGTGACGTAGGCTCGACGGCCCGGATCGATCTCCGTGAGCAGGTGCTCAATTTTCCCAGTCAACCGGTCATCACGAAGGACAATGTCACGATCGACATCGATGCCGTCGTTTACTATCGCGTCGCCGATCCTCAAAAGGCGACCTACGCGGTGCAAAACTACCGTATGCGCTGGAGACGCTGACTCGCACGACCCTCCGCAACATCGTCGGTGAGATGGAGCTGGATCAAACGCTGGGTAGCCGCGACATGATCAACGAGCGCATGCGCGAAGTCATCGAGGACGCATCGGTCGGCTGGGGCGTCGACATGACGCGCGTTGAGCTCCAGGCCATCGAACCACCGCGCGACATGCAGCAATCGATGGAGCTCGCGATGCGCGCGGAGCGCGAGCGCCGCGCGGCGGTGACGAACGCTGAAGCTGGAAAGCGCGCAGCCATCCTCGAGGCCGAGGGACAACGTGAGGCGCAGGTGCGGAAGGCCGAGGGAGAGAAGGAAGCAGCAATCCTTCGGGCGGAGGGACGCCGTGAGACCCAGCGCCGCAGCGATATTGAAGAGTTTGACCCTACTACGTTGCCAACTGCGAGATCAGGCATGCCCTTCATGCGTCGCGAGTACGCTTACGGCGAGCTCTGGCAACGATGTGCCGATCGCGACCACGGTGAGGCCGATTACTACCGGTGAAACGCCAGCGATTCCGCAAGGGTCGTCGCGGAGCGAACGCGCGCTTCACCGCCCGCCGCGCGCAGTGCGAGTCCGACCAGAATGAGTCCGATCGCAGGCAGTAGTTCCATAGACTATGACCGGAGTCGAGTCGGAATGCAGAGCTCGTTTGACGAATACCAAATTTGTTGCCTGCCGCACGGCCCTCGCCACAATGAATCCGTTCCCGAAAGGCGAGGGTGAATGACTGCGCGAACGATCATCATCGGCGTAGAGACGGTCGATCGTCGCGAGTTGCGATGCGAGCCCCGACGGAATGTCTTCCGCGCGCTCGTAGACGTGCACCACGTGCATCCGATTGGTCTGCTCATTCTGTTGCACGTACAACGCCGCCCGATTCAAAATCGCGAGATCGTCGCCCTTCGAGAAATGCACGACCGCGATGCTGTTGATGTCCGAGACTTTCCGAAGAATTCTCTCGCGGATCCATGCGTGCATTGCGAGGGTGCGATCCACGACTGCGCGCGACACCACCAGCCCGAGCGACAGCAGCTCGAGTCGCAGCAGCATCGCGCCCACTGCAGCGCCCGTTATTGCCACATACACCGCGAACACACCCACGGCCGAAGGGTTCAACAGCACATTCGCGACGAGGCCCACAAGAACGGCGGCCAGCGCCAGTCCGACGGTCGGCCAACTTGCGCGCACTGTTCGTGGCAGGCGCCCGCGTGTTCGCTTGAGGAGCATGTTGCCGACGGCGAAGAGCGCCATGATGCTCAAGAACGACAACGTATACACCGCGGCGAGGGGCGCAATCTTGCCGCTCGTGATCAACAGAATCGACGTGCAGAGTACGACGAAGGTGATGATGATCCAGTGGCTTGTGCCGCGCCAGCGATTCTCGCGGAGCAGCACCTGTGGAAGGCATCGGTCCAGGGTCATCCGTCCCACGAGGGGGGCAGGAGGAATATGGCGAGTGCGACGGCCGCCGATTCCGTGAGTCCGTACAGGCTCAACGCGGCGAAGAATCCGAGAACGCCGATCGTTGCCGCGAGCATCGAGAGATTCGGAATCAGATTGGCAGCGTAGTGCATGGCTTCACTGGCGCTGATCACCGCTGTCGCAATGTATGAGAGCCGCGTGAGGCATGCGGCCGCCGCGGCGAGGCGCTTGTTGGTGGTGTTGAGCAGCACCGTATAGGTGCCGCCGTTCAGCGGCAGCGCGCTTGCGACTTCGGCGTATACCCGTCGATAGAGATCGAGCACGCCGCCAGGAGCACGAGCCGTGCTAGTACGCCCGCCTGGACGGTGCAAAGGGCTGACACAAAGAGCACGCTCGATGTGATGTCATTGCCGCAGATGGCGGTGGCGCGCGATGAGCCCAGCCGCTCCCGATGGCGCGCGGGCTCGGTGCTCGATACGTCGGCTCTGACCAATCAGCGTAGAAGCCACGGAGCGTGATGGCGCCGCTGGTGTTGGCGTTTGCCGCAATCGTGCTCTATCCGTACCTCCCTGGCGCCAGTTCCGACGCATTCAAAGGGAGTGTCGTTGTTCGTCGGCGTCCTCTTTTCGCTCGGGTCGTCGGCTGCGATCGGCAACATGGTCGCCGGAGTTGTGCTCACCTACAGGCGCGCCTTTCAGATCGGCGACCGGGTAAAGATCGGCGAGACCGTTGGCGACGTGACTGAAAGGACACTGTTGGTTGCTCGCATTCGCACCATCAAGAATGTCGAGGTTGCGATTCCCAACGGCGCGGTGCTCGGCGGTCAGGTGATCAACTACACAACGCTTGCCGCCACGCGCGGACTCATCCTGCATACGTCAGTCACGATCGGCTACGACGCGCCGTGGCGGCAGGTGCACGAGCTCCTCGCAAACGCGGCGGAGCGCACGGAACACATCCAAGCCGAGCCCGCACCGTTCGTGCTGCAAACGAGCCTTGACGATTTCTACGTCAGCTATGAGTTGAACGCGTACACGTCGCGGGCTGACCTGATGGCGGCGATCTACTCGCGACTTCATCAAAACATTCAGGAGACCTTCAACGAGGCAGGCGTCGAGATCATGTCGCCGCACTATGCGGCGTATCGGGACGGCAATCAGACGTCGATTCCGCCCGGCTGTCTCCCGCCTGACTATCGCGCGCCGGCGTTCCGTCTCGAATCAGTCCGAAATGGCGTCGCGGCCCCTGCGGATGTAGGCGTTCGCGAAGCGCCTACACCGAAGATATGAATTCCTGGTCAGGTCTCGAGTGCAATACATCGCGACGCTCGAGGTGGTCTCGTTGCCGTTAATCTCAAAAACTGACCTTCAATCCGACTAGAAACTGGCCGTCGTGGTTCGAGCGTGCGCCGCGTTCGCGCGCGTCGCTGTCGTAACTATCCGCGAGGCTTAGATTCACGCCGACGGTCTCGAATATCCGATACTCGGCCTCGGATGACGTCGTAACCGTGTAGTGATTGGTGTTGGTGAACGTCGGCTGGTACAGCGTCAGGTGCTCGAGCGTCAGCCGCTCTTGGACCCTTCGTTTCGCCTTCATGCGCAGCGACCACCGGCCCAGAACGGTTGGCGGCTCTACTGGCGCGTTCAGGTCGATGCGTCGGGCGATGGTCCGCTCTCCGAGTGCGGCCACGCTCACGCTGGCGTTGCCGCGCTCCGTGCGCGCGAAGGTCCACTTCGCGCCGGATCCGCCGCTGTAACGACGGCTGATCTGCCGTTGCAGGCTCGACTCGACTGACCCAAACGCGAATGGTGTCAGCCGGGCAAACGGAGCCGGATCCGCTGACACCGATACGGACCACGAGCGAGCGCTCACAAAATTGTTGCCGTCCTCCGCGGCGGCCTCTCCGTATTTGTAGTTGATGCCGACTGACGCTTCGAGCGCACTATCGGCACGTGCGATTTCCGTTGACGTGGCGACAATGCGTTGTGCCGTGCCGCCGAACAAAACGGTGGCGTTGAGAGATCCTGATGCCGTCCACCCGGATGCCAATTGCGCGAATGAGGTTACAGGCGTGACGATGACCGCCAGCGCGATCAGTCCAAGTCGAGCGAAGTGTGCCAAGGAGCCATCCGAAGTGAGGTGGATTACCGCGTGTCTTCCGTCGGCGCGTCGAGTCGTTGCGCGCGCCATCGCTCAATGCGCGCCGCGATGTCGCCGCCAAGCAAGACTACGAGTGCCGTCAGGTAAAGCCACGTGAGAAGCACAATCACGGCGCCGACCGCTCCGTAGCTGCGATCGAACCGGCCAAAGTTGACGAGATAGAGACGAAACAGCTCGGTCACTCCCACCCAAAGAGCGGCCGCGATCAGACCCCCAGCGAGCGTCTCTGCCTTTACGGCCCGTTGATCCCTGGCAGGCAAGTACTGATACGCAACGAAGAGCGTTGTGCTCAGTGTGAGGAAGCCGAGCGGTCTCCAGGCCATTCGCCAAGCGATGCCGAGTCCAGCGCCTTCGAGCAGATTGACGGTGCGGACGATCGTCGCCGCCCCGACGACGATCAACGAAACGCCGATGAGCAAAACTGCGATTGCAAGCCCGCGGCGCTTCCACCAAGGACGAGGCTCGCGCACGCGATAGATCGCGTTAAGCGTCCGAATGAGCGCATTAACTCCGCTCGATGCTGTCCACAGGGTGAGCGCGATACCGAATGAGAGAAGCCCCGGCCGTTCGCGGCTGGTGATCTCTCGGGTCAGCGCGCGAAAAAACTGCCAGCTGGACGTCGGCAACGCGATCTCGGCGACGGCGACAATCCGGGCGAACGCGGCGTCGCCGCCGACGATTCCCGTGATGGCGAACAACGCGAGAACGAGTGGGAAGAGCGACAAAAAGAAGAAATACGCCATCTTCGCTGCCTCACCCGGGAGGTCGAGCGTGATCGCCGACTGAACCAAGCCGCGCACCGTGGCGATGCCGCGTTGCACGCGACAGACGGTACGCAGCATCGGGCCCGGGCGCTCGGTGTCAGTCGTGCCGACCTCCGGCGCGAGCGCGAAGGAGATCGGCTGCCGCTTGCTCACGCAGTTTTGCCGTGACGCGCCCGCGGAGACTGAACATGAACTTCTTTGGCATTTGATCGAAGCGGTATCGTCGGAGAAGCATCCAGTACGCAGAAGAAGGCACGTTGGCGCGATCGACGACAATGAGGACTTCGAGTCCGGCCTCGAGGAAGTGATTCGCGAGGACTTGTTTCGTCGCCTCGACCGTAACTCCGGCAATGTCGGACGGTGTGTACACTACGCGGTGGTTCAGCGTCGTGATGGGCTGGAGACCCGAGATCTCGTCGCGAGCCCAATACAGCACGTCGTGGGAGGCGTCGAGATGCGCGTGCGGATAGGAAGCCAAGTAGTTGCGTAGACCGGGCGCATACCCGTACAGATCGGGTGCCGCCGAAAGAAGCGCGGAGAACGCGACATTGCCTCGCACCGATCGATTTTGGAAATCATCGTAGGTTGGCATTCCCCGATTGCCGATTTCGAGATAGGCTGACGCCACGTCCGCGAGGCGCCGGCGCTCGAATGCGGTGGCTTGGACGCTGTCGCCGGTCTCGCGAAGGAGCGTGCGCACGGCCGCCATATCGTTCGCGGCGAGCTTCAAGTCACAATCGCCGGGGCGACACGTGCGCAACATCCGCGACTCGCGCGACGTGACAACGATGCCGCTGAAATCCGACGGCGTTGGGGGACGATTCAGGATGCCCAGCGTTCGGCCCGGCGCGCGCAACGCCGTGGGAAAATCAGTCAGCGCTCTCGAGAGCGCGGCGCGGGACCGTTTGACAACGACAATTCCGAAGACGGCCACATCTCGACTTTCGTTCGTCGGAAGGATGCGGACCACGGGCTCGCCTCGTTCGATAGCGCGAACCTCAGGGGGTGTCATGCCAATCGAGTGCACGAGAAATTCCGCGACGGGAGGGGCCTGTCGGGGTGCGACCGCAGCATGCGTCAAGCCGATCGCACCGATGCCAATCACGAGCCACGGGCAAGTGTTCACGATCGTCATCACAGCACGCGCGTCAGGTGAACGGGCGTAGTGGAGTCTGCCGGAAACTGTTGACGATGTGGCAATGGTGCGCGAGCCGGTCGAATCAGCGCGGCGGCCACGACCTCGTCGCCAAAGATCTGACGCCACTCCTCGAAGCCTTGTTACTGTTCAGGATCGCCCTCGATCAGTGCGTTCTCGCCTGGATCATAAGTCGGGGTATCGGAATCGCTGCGTTGAGCGCTCGCTCAGAATTGGAGCCTGCCAGAACGCGCTCTGACTGGATCAGATATACGGAGCCGTGTGCATCGTCGTTTGCGCTCCTGGCGTGCGGGGCCGAGAAGCGATCGATACCGTCAACAGTAGTTATCGAATCGGGACCGTCGATGCAGGAAGCGTTGCTTCCGATCTGGTCGCGGGAAGATGAAGCGTGAACGTACTCCCGCGCCCGACGTCGCTAACCACTGTGAGGTCACCGCCTAAGAGACGTGCGAGGTGTCTGGCATTCGTGAGCCCGAGCCCAGCGCCGTCTGCCCGTCGCGTCTTTGCTCGATCTGCTTGAACGAACGGATCGAAGATTCTCCGTTGGTTGTTGGGCTCTATGCCGATGCCTGTGTCGCGAACCTGAATACCAACCGAATTGGCACCGTGGGTCAAACTGACTGTCGCGTCACCCTTGAAGGTGAATTTCGCAGCATTGGTCAGCAGGTTGAGCAGGATGCGCTTCACCCTCTGTACATCGGTTTCGACCAGGCAGGACTCGCTCAACCGCTCGAATTGCAGCGTGATGCCTTTCGCGTCGAAGATGTGCTGCGCCAGATCTACGACCTCGAGAACTACGTCGCAGAGATCGACTTGCGTGCGGTCGACTCGTTCGGTTCCGCGGCCCAGACGCGCATACGTCAGAATCTCATCGATCATCTCCACGAGATTTCGCGCGGACTTTTGAATTCGCCCGAGTGCGGTCGATTGCTGCGGCGTCAGCGGGCCGCCGAGGCCCTCCGCCATCAGTGACGCATGCCCCAAGACGGCGTTGAGCGGCGTGCGTAACTCGTGAGACATCACGTCGAGAAAGTCGCTCTTTGCCTGGCTCGCCGCATTGGCGGCTCTGGTCTTTTCCTCAAGCTCCAGATTTGTGGTGGCGAGCTCCGCCGCAGCTCGGCGAAGGTGCGAGCTGGCATTCTGCACAAATGCCTGAGCAATCAGAGCGAGCACAAAGGCTGACAGCGTTCCGATGACGATTACCGTGACCGCGCCCCGCGCCGACTTCGTGCGCTCCTGGCGCGCCCCGGCTGCGCGACTCCGTTCGATTGCCACGATCCGCGCTATCGCTGATCGGACTGAGTCCATCGACCGTTTGCCGGCGTTCGTGCGAATAACCTCCACCGCGACGTTGAATCCGCGCTCGCGACGAAGCGCGATTGTGGTGTCGATCTCGCCGAGCCGTCGGCGAATGAGCGGGGCAAGTGAATCAACGCGCGCGAGCGCCGCCGGCTGCCTCTCCGTTAGCGTCCTCAAAGCTTGGAGGTCGGCGTCGAGTCCACTCAAGGCGTCGCGGAACGGGCGAAGATACGCCGTGTCGCCCGTGAGGACATATCCGCGCTGTCCTGTTTCAGCATCCTTGAGGCGCGAGAGTACGTCTTCCAGCGTATCGAGAGTCGTTTCGATTCGCTCGGCTGTCCGTGCGGTCTCGAAGGTGGCATTGAGCTGCCACAGTGCAACCGTGCCGACCAGGAGCGTCAGCAGAGCTGCGCTCCAGCCGGCAAGCATCCTGGGGGAACGGCTGGCATAGAGCGTTTCGCTGTTCGACACTCTTTGAAACTGATACCGTGTTCTGGAGCCGTCGAGCCCATCGCCACAGAAGCGGCGCGCTATGATGCGGAGGCGAACTCTTCGGTCGCGGCAACCGGTGGCGTCGATGTGACGTGGATCGTACGCGTCGGAAAGGCGATGGAGGTCCGCGCCCGTTCTACGACGCGCATGAACTCCAGCAAGACATCTTGGCGGATGGCCTGAAACTCCCCCCAGTCGGCGGTTTGAAACCACGCCATGATCTCGATGTCCAGGGATGATGCGGCGAACTCGCGGAAACGAACGACGACGGCGTCCGGCCAGATTTTCGAATGGGCGCGCAGTACGTTCTCGAACCCGGCCAGTACCTCGCGCATCTGGGCTCCGGTCGTCTCATACACAAGGCCAATGACAGTCGCCAGTCGCATCCGATCGCGTGCGCTGAAGGATTCGAGGCGCATCTCCGCCAGTCGCCCATTCGGTATCGTTACAATCGTCCGATCGAGCGTGCGAAACCGAGTCGAGCGTAGGCCGATCGCTTCGACTGTCCCAACGAAATCTTCGATCTTCACGAAGTCGCCTTCGCGAAACGGTTGATCGACGCCGATCGAGAACGCGCCGAAGACGTTTTCGACGGTCTTCTGTGCCGCGAGTGCGAGGGCGAGACCACCAAGGCCCAATCCGGCGACGAGGCTCGCAACTGGGTACCCGAGCAACGAGAGAACGCTCACGATCGCGATCGCGGAGACGACGACCTTGATCGTTCGTGCGCCGAGAGGGATGAGGGAGCGCGATCCGGCAGTGTGCGTCGCCCACGCGCTGCGCGAGACAAGCAGCCGCACGACATCGACGAGTCGCCAAAGCGACCAGAAGATCACACCAAGAAAGCCGGCCCGTATGAGACGATATCCCGCATCGTTGGCGGGACGGTACAACCCGAGCAGCGGTAGCGCAGCGGCGATCGCGGCGAGCGCGCAAATCGCCGTCAGCGGAGCGCTGAGGCGCTCGAGGATGACATCATCCCAGGTTGAAGCGGTTTTTCGCGTGAGTCGTCGCAGGATCACCTGGATGCCCCGGCTCAGCAGCATGCCGAATAGGGCGGTCGTGCCTACGAGAACAGGTAGAGCGATCCACTGCCACCACAGCACATCGAGAGGCCCAGGTCGCTGCAGCGGAGTCGGGACATGCTCGACGATCCAACGATCGCCCAACGTCGCGTACCAGCCGGGAATTCGCTCAACAGTGCTTCGAGAAAAGCGCCATCGAGCCTCGCCGCCGACCGAGAACTTGACGAGTCGCACTGGTTGCGGCGCGCCGTTCTCGGAGGGAATCAGCCCGATCTGATCCGTACCTACGGATAGGCCGTCCGTCGTATCGCCAGAAGCCGATGGTGAGATCTCGTCGAGGTCAATCCAGAGGTGTCGATCGAGAATAGCCTTGAGTCGCCGGGCGGCTGTCTCTCGGTCGTTCGGATCGGTCACGTCGAGATATCCGCCGGCGGCCGCGTACGCTCCGCGTCGCGACAATTCGAGGAACGTCCGCAGCGACGCGCGTGGCGATTCGGGCGAGACGACCGGATCGCCAACCGCCGCGCGCATCGTCGTATCGACCGCGTTCGGACGGACCGGTGGCAGTTGCGCGCCTATGCTAGTCGCGCACAACAAGACGAGGAGGCCAGTTAGCCGTCTCAGCGACGGGCTCCGGCCAAGGCGCCGACGAACCCCGCAGCCCACCGGTGGACGTCGTGATGCAACACGTGTTCGCGGAGCCGACGCATGCGGCGCCGACGCTCGCTGCCTTCCATCGAGAGCGCTCGATGAATGGCTTCGCCGACGGCCTCGACGTCGTACGGATTGACGATGAGCGCGTCAACCAATTGATCGGCAGCGCCGGCAAACTCGCTGAGAATCAACACGCCATCCTCGTCACTGCGACACGCCGCGAACTCCTTCGCGACGAGATTCATACCGTCGCGCACTGGCGTGACGAGCATGACATCAGCCGCGCGATACATTGCCAGGAGCGTCGTGTCGTCGACACTCCGATGCATGTAGCGGATGGGCGTCCATGACGGCGTCGAAAACTCGCCGTTGATGCGGCTCACGAGTCGCTCCACCTCGTCGCGCAAGCGACGATAGGCGCGCACGCCGCCGCGCGATGGCACGGCGAGTTGAATGAGTCGCACGCGCTCACGCCATTCGGGATGCCGCAGTAGTAGTCTTTGAAACGAGAGTAGCCGGCGCAAGATCCCCTTGCTGTAGTCGAGCCGATCGATGCCGAGGATCAGTCGTTCATGGAGCGCACCTGCCCGCAGGTCCATTACTGCAGTGGTCACGGCCCGTGCCGTCGTGCGGTGCGCAAAAGCGCCGGCGTCGATTCCCATCGGAAAGATGCCGAGTGCGATCTGACGGCCCTGATATCTGACATGAGCGTCCGCGTCCATCTCGAGCCCGAGCAGACGACGGAGCGCGGCGGTAAAGTGTCCGCGATATCTCCGAGTATGAAAGCCAATGACATCGGCACCGAGCAAACCTTCAACGAGCGCTTCGCGCACGGGGAGCGTGAAAAAAATCTCTGGGTTCGGAAACGGGATGTGGAGGAAGAAGCCGATTTGCGCGTCCGGGATGCGCGCCCGCAGAAGAGCCGGTAGACGCATCAAGTGATAGTCGTGAATCCAAATCATGTCGCCCGGCCGCCACTGCGCTGCGACGGCGTCGGCGAAACGAGCGTTGACCGTCTCATACGCACCCCATGCGTCAGTGTGCAGCGGTGCTTGGTCGAGTCGGTCGTGAAAGACTGGCCACAATACGCCGTTCGAGATCTCTTCATAAAACGCCTCGGTCTCGGCGCGGCTCAATTGGACAGGGATCGTGCCTGAGGCGGCTAGCTGCCGGAGGAGGTCAGAAGCGATGGACTCTTCGATGCCGTCCAGCGCGCCGGGCCAGCCGATCCAAATCGTGTTGTGCTGTTCAGTGATACTCCGTAGGCCCGTGGCAAGTCCGCCGACGCTGGGCTTCCAGGCGGCGCCATCGCCGCTTGCGGCGAGTGTCACCGGCAGTCGGTTCGATACGATAATCAGCCGCCGCGTC
>LNAP01005469.1_pt1 | contig 11279 bp, 15 predicted proteins | sample 602601 | NCBI WGS metagenome assembly LNAP01 (sample SAMN02440304, study PRJNA202911) | soil metagenome | biome: Subtropical and temperate rainforests or woodlands; isolation source: soil samples (1 kg each in a 20% v/v slurry with milli Q water) were... ...
CGCGTCTTCGGAAGAGTGGATGAGTGGTTTAAGTCACCACCCTGGAAAGGTGGCATAGGGGTAACCTTATCGCGAGTTCGAATCTCGCCTCTTCCGCCAGTTCGCTATTAAATACGCCACTCTCAAGCACATTCTGTTATATACCCAACATAAATACAACATAATCACTATTGGTTAAACTCCTTTTAGCCACTGGATAAGTGACACGCGCTTTCCCTTTGTTATCGGTGTGACTTTGTGCAATAACTCAGATTTGAATATACAGGCCATGCCAATATCGCGGCTTGCCCTCAAAGTCTTATTGCTTGCCAGTATCACCAATAGATCACCGCCTTCATAGTTATCAGATAGCTGAATGGATATTGTAAGCCTTCGCTTGTTGCCATCGTCTGTGTGCCATTCAAACTTATCACCTTTGGTGTAGGTCAGATAATTGGCTGTTTCGGTCAGGATTAAATCCCCAACATTCATAAAGTCTCTAGCCTCTGCCAGTGCTGTAAATATGCGTTTAAATATCCATTCATAAGAGGGTATATCCTGCCTTATGCGTGACTGTTTCGCTTTAAAGTGATCAGGCTTTAATCCATAAGAGGTTTGCGCTGCATATCTGGGGTGCTGATCGAGTAGCTTTTTAATCTCTTCACATTCCCCCGGCGTGAACAGTTTTAAACTGATTGCTTCCCTAGTTTGTAGGTTTTCAAGTTCTGCCGCCATCCAATTAAATGTAGTCTGCCAGCATGAGTTATTCCTGAATAGCCTGGCGCTGTTATACCAGTGAGTAAATGTGTCGGCGGCTTCCCATCTCCAGCAGGAGGGATTCCCTAAACCAATCCATACAGGCTTACCCATTGCCCCAGCTAGGTGAGCTACTGAAGTATCCACCGTTATAACTACATCAAGGCTTGCAATAACACGCGCTGTGGCCTCGTAACTGTCTAACGTATGCGTTACCATCCATGAAGGTGCAAGATCGCTTTCTGTGCCCACTTGCAGCGAATGAAAAGTAATGTCTGTAAAGCCTTCAAATGCTTGCAGGACTTCATGGCTTGCTGATCTAAAGTGATCTGTAGGATTGATATTGTTACCGCGCCAACATACGCCAACATTAAAGCCTGTTAGCTTTTTACCTTCTACGTGTATATATGGCTCTGCTTCATATCCTGCATTAAGTATATGCGGCAATGTGAAGGCCACCGCGTAAGCATCAACAACGCCAGCAGTATGAATAATGTCTGCATTTATTACGCTGTCTATGTCAGTGTTAAGTGCTACAAGGCTCATTAGGCTGGGGTATGCTGCCACCGTTAAATGATTGCACAATGGTCTAGCTAGTTTAACGTAGCGTAGGAATTGCAGCGCGTCACCGTTGCCCTGATCTAATATGATTAAAAGGCTGTCTACTTTCTCGCCTGTCCATAGCGGTATTTTGCCCTGTACAATTTCCAGCGGTACGCCGCCAATGCTGCCTTTATTCTGATACTCGTTAGCTACATATTTGAAAAACTCTTTAAAGCCTTTTTGCTGAAATATGCCATGTAAATCTATATTGGCTCGGTTGTCTTTTTGAGGTGTGAATGTATAGGTAATTTCTACCAGTTCAATTCTAGCTGTAGGATTTTCAGGCTCTAATGTGAGCGCTGATTGATAACATTGTGCGGCCTCTTTTAACTTGCGTGCAATGCGGTAACACTTACCTAATATCATTAGGCTGTCTACGTTGCCACTGTTTAAAGTGTCGGCGCTCTCATGTGCTGCAATGGCTTGATCTATATCACCGCCCACAAAGTAAAGGCCAGCGCATAGCCTTTTAATATCTTGATTATCAATTTTAGACAATAGATTAATTCTAGGCTTCGCCTCTGCATATCTGCCACCCATAACTAAACTTTGGCATTCATTTAATGCTTTTTTTATTATTTCAACATTAAGATTCATGGCTGCCCCTAAATATACAGTTAATAAAAAGGCCAGCAGAATCACTCTGCCAGCCTCTCTTGTTTCTTGTTAGCCTCGCGTCTTTTACGAAACGACTGTCTAACTGTCGGTGTTTTTGGGAAACATGGCACTAACCGACTAATCCATGTTTGGGAAACGCTTTTCAGCTACCGCCCAACTCGGTGTTTAAACTAAATCGTTACTACTTGTACAGCGCTTGGTGACAATACAGCCATACCAGCACGTAATTCCGACCTAGCTGTCAGAATATTTTGTACGAACTGAGAATTAATTCTGCCTAGCTCAAAAGCTACAGATTGACGGTCAATCAGTAAGCATTGAGTAGTGTCTAAGACAATTGCTTTGTTAGTCGGTACAGCAGCGCTTTGTAGTACAGGTACGCCCCAAATGCTCGGTGCGGCTGGGTCTGCCCATCCACCCGCAACATAATCACCAGCTACCAGGCGCTCGGCTCTGAGTTCCTGCCATTTAGTAGGGTGTAGCAATACTAAGTTAGCATTCCAGCCAATGGTTTGCAGCTGGGCTTGTGCTTCGCCAATTGCATCCGCATCGGTTGCGTTTGATGACTGTGTAAATGCAGTACCTTGAGTAAGTAAGCCGCTGATCTTGCCAGTGCCACCCACGCCAGCAACTAGCTCGTTTTGCAGTTTAAGCAATACTGAGTAATTCAGTCGTGATTGAACGAAGTTCATTAAGGCGGGCTGGTCGGATAAAATTTGCTCGCTTAATGGGAGCTGAACCGCTATCGTCGCAATGTTTGCTGTCAGCAACTCTGTAGGCAGATTGCCTTCTGCTTTAGTGTCGCCTTGATTAACTTGATAATCAGCTGCATCAGTGTAGGCGCTATCTAACGCTACATACTCCCAAGTGCCAGCAGTAGTGCCAATGCGAGGCAATGAGCTTAGCAATGTCAGCTGTGTGCGTGTATCGTTAGCGATCTGAGCAAATCTGGCAGCCTGTACAGGGTAGGGTGTATCTGTTGAGCTTGCGCCAGCGTCACCAACTACTAGAGATTTGATTAAAACATCTAGTGAAGTTTCGGCGGTAATAATCGCGGATTTCTGTTTGCGGTCACGAAAAGCTGATAATTCAGCAGACTGTTCAAATAGGCGGCTAATGGCTTTAGTGTTCATGCCACTGTGTCCACTCATTAAACCGTTGCCTGTAGCGTTCTGTGCCATCTCGTTCAATGATGCAGTCATAGACTGGTATGCCTCTTTCAAACTTTGCACTTCGCTTTTAGTCTGATTGATCGCCGCCGTTGCCTTAGTTGTAAATTGATCAACTGAGGCTTGTAATTCTTGGATATTTTCCATGATATGTATTCTTTCTTAAAAATTGTTTGCAAGTTTTGCTATATGGTTTGCCAGGTGTGAAATGCCATCTGTGTCGACTTTTACCCAAAATCCCTTTTGAGAAATGTCAGCGGCTTCTTTCCTTGAAAAGTTGCCTGCTTCACGAAGTAGAGTTTCAAACTCTCGCAATGTCTGAGGCTTTGCTGAATTTAAGTGTTTAACACTGGTAACACGCGCTTGAGTATTGCTAGGTAGAGACACTAGCGAGATTTCCGCAAGTTCTACATCACGCAAATAATTAACGCCGTTTTTGATTTCGCTGCCATTAGGATTAACCATGTAGCCAATCGAAAAGGCTGAAATGTCGCCAGCTTTTAAATGCTCGAAAGCATCGCGACCAGCTTGAGTGTTAAGGTTGAGTTGTCCACGTACAAACAAGCCTTTATCGTCTTCACGAATATCAAGCCATTTCCCAACGGGTTGAGCTTGTGAATGACTCCAGAGCATTACTACAGGCGTATTGGTATTAAGTGAGTTCTGAAAAGCGCCTTTGACTACCACGTCACCGTGACTGTCTAGCACATTCCATACACTTGCATAACCTTCTACTATGCCTTGCTCTGTGGCTTTTAAGTCCAGATACTGGGCTGATGATGTTTGCATGGTCTTCTCCTTAAATTAAACATCGGCTCGGTTGTTTTTGAGCTTCATCTAAGTTAAGCAATCCCTGCTAACAATTTGAAGTATCGAAAACGCATCCCGCGCTTGATGTAATAACTCTAACATAACTTTTAACTATTTACATTAAATAACTTACCTATGTTACTGATTATTATTGATTGTTACATAAATAATTAATGGCTTGCCTGATCAACAACTACAATCTCGCTGATCGTTGCGCGCTCTTTAGTTTTTGCATTAGTGATCGTCACAGCGATAGTGATAGTGCGGTCAAAAGGTGCTGGATTAATTCCTAGTTCAAGCTTCACCTGATCACCAGCAGCACAGCAGGCCATTAATCCATTTTTGCTTTTATCGCTGAGTTCAGCAAACCAATCAACCATCACTCTGTTAGCCTGGTTAAGTAAAACTTCTAAATTGTTTTCTGTAGTCATGATGTTGTCCTTATTCAAATTCCCATGGTTTAGTAGTGCTGTGGCTTACGATGTCAGGCGCTTTGTTAGCTCTGTATATGGCTTGATGAGTTAAGCGCATTGAGCGCATTAGTACAGATATGCAGCCACTCTGTTTAGCGTGCATCGTTTGCAATTTCTCAAGCCGTTTCAAGCCGTCATCCTCAAGCGCCCATTCTGGTTTGAAGTTGTCCAACATTTCGCCAATAGTGCGTTCCTGAATGATGTGTCTGCATAGGGTCTCCAGCATAGGGCTGTGTTCACGCCCAAAAAAGTCAGCAGGCTTGCTATTAACAATTTCAATCCAAATGTTTTTCAAGTCGTTGTTAAGATGATCAGGTGCGATCATTCTGGATTTGCCAGTAATGTTGACTACACCTAAACCCGCTTGTGATTGCTTTCCACGTTGTTTCATATTAAGTCCTTTCAAAAAATACCAATTTAGCTAAGCTGATGGTTACGCACGGTATGAGGCAGGTCATCAATAGAGTTTTTGTATACCCCTTGGCCTTCATGTCCATAAAATAAAATGTCTCAGGTGCGATTTACGTATTTAGTGTTATATGTGTATATAGTGTATTAACTGTAATAACTGTATAAACCCAGTAAACACATGACTTTGCACACTTATTACACTTTTTACGTTATTACACTTAGTACGCATTTCGCACTCCCATAATTTTTTAGTTACAATGGATAAAATAGTCTCTGGTTATGCTGTTTACTTTCGCTCGATTTCCAATAACGATTAGTTCCTGCCACGAGTGCAGGCTTGATCTCACGCACTGATAAATCTATAAGCTCGTTCTCTCTAATTCTCTTAATAAGTTCTGTCTGATTGATAGCCTCTTTAGTCTCAGTCTTATAATCAAGAATGATTTTGGCAATGCGTTCCATCTGTGGCGCTTTCTCATTGATAGACTTCATGCGTTCAATATCTACGCTGCCAATGATCTGAGCATTTCTGATAGCTTTATTCCAGAATATCTCTGGATGGTCTTTATCGTCTTCACTGATAACGGTTTGAATGGTTATGTTTGTTTCTCCCCATCTGACGCGGCCTCCGTTCTTAATGTTAGCGATTGCCTTACTGCCATCAATCGCCGTATCAATCCTTAATAGCGCATCGCTGTCCTGTTCGATTTCAGCAGTTCCGCTATGGCTTTCACCGTCTTTATTGGTATGGCCTATTGATACCCATGCCGCACCCAGCTTAATAATTCTTTTGATGTAGTGCATTGCATCTTTATTCGCGTTCTTTCCTTGTATGTCATGGGATAAGAATTTGAATGTATCAAGCACAATGATTGTGTTATCGAGCCGCAATTCATTATTAAGGTATTCAGAATAAAATGATTTCATATCATCTACGGTCTGAGCTGGGAATAATGAAAACCTTTCATGTCCTATATCGATGATCGCTTTCACATAAGGCGGCGATACATCGAAGCCCCAGTAATGGCACTCTAGCGCTTCATTCTCATCAAGTGCTTGCATACATAAGGCTGTGACGAATGTCGTCTTAAATGAGCCAGAAGCACCGAATAAATAGGCATGATGCCCAGGGTGCGCTAATCCATCTATATAACGCCCAGCTTTGTCATACATTGATAATGTCTGTGTATTGGCTCTCATAGCTTCTTTTCTTTCGTTGATCTCTTTAAGTGCGGCCTCTTTCCGCATTTCTTTAATTTCAGCTAATAACTCTTTTTTTGCATCGGTTATCGTTAATGCTCTCTCTTCTAAAGGCAAAGTCTGGTCTATGCTGTCATAGTTGATTGAAGACGGATTTTTTGCAGCGTATGCGTCTATTTTCTCCAGAGCTTTATCATATCTAGTCATATACACCGCCAATCTTGAGATGGTCTGCTACATGCTGGAGGCGATCAGCTGCAAATAGCTTCATGCCTGATCGTCTGCAATAAACGGCATAGTTGCCACCGATAGTTTTATAAACCTTAGGATTGTCAGCGTGATATAGGTGTAGCTTCTGTTTATCGCACTTAGCTCTCAATGATTGAAAAGCAGTTGTATATGATTTTGGATTAGTAAACATGGCGGCCTCCCATCTTTTCTTTAGCTTTCTCAGCCACCGTTAAGCCGCATTGAGTAGCAAAATACAGACAGGCACGGTCTAGCTCAAAATCCGTGTGATTAGGATTAGCCGCGATGAACTCATTGATTAAGTTTTCATAAGTCTGAAACTTGCTCAATGGCTTTTTGTATAACTTAGGTGTATGATTATTAACGTTATAGTGATTAATACCCCTTGGTGCTGGCTCTGTCATAAGGGCTGGCATTTTTTTCATTTTGCAGCCTCCCAAGCTTCAATGTCTGAGAGACGCCACCTAGTGCAGCCAGGTGTAAGTTTTACAGGGGCAGGGAATGTTTTGTTACGAACCCATCGCCATATAGTATTGCTTGAGACTTTATAACGAGTTGATACTTGATTATCTGATAGATAAATTGGAGCGATAGCAGGGTGCGCTATCTCTTTTATGATTGTTACTGTCTGAGTGTTCATTTTGTGTTACTCCGTTTTATTGGGTAACACGACTTTATTTATTTAGAGACTTTGTCTCACATGGTGAAACCTTACCTTTTTTCTATTTCATTTATTGATATTTCCAGTAACTCATATATAGCTGATTCTGTATGTTCATTGTCAATGTCTGCACACTCAAAAATAACTTTAGTAAAACTAAGCATAGGTGAGGTAGTTTCGCCCCAAGCATAGTTTTTAATATCATTGCCAATTTCAATCCATAAGTCACAACAATAATCAGCTAAGTTATTACGATACGAATTTTGAGGTCTACCTCCAATATTTTTGGGTAATATTTCATTGTCTTTTAAAAGTCCCATAGCAGACTCAATAACTAGATCACCAGTTATTTGATGTGGCATTAATTCTGTTTTAAGAATAATTCTTGCATAGCCATATATATAGGCCTCTGTTGATATGTCACAATTGTTATAGGCCTCTAAAGCTTTATCAGGCGCCAATTTAGAAATGTGTTCCAGAGTTCGTTTAATATCCTGAAAAGTTACAGATATGTTTTTTTCTTTAATGTTTTCAATTCTTGCTGTTGTGACTTCATTCTTAATGTCTAGTCTGTCTTTTGCTGATATGTTTTTTAGATTTTGATAATCAACTATTGAAGACAAGCGATATGTAATTTCCTCTCTTTTTCTTGATGTAAATTTAAATGATGAAATGAGTTCCAATTGATCCCATTCATCATTTTCAATAACAATAGGATTAACCATATGAGCAATTCTGCTTTTATGAATAACTTTACTAGTATTTTTACCAGCCATTATTAGCCCCTTTAAGCCCCACCGATTAAGGCAGGGCTGTTATGGTTATATTTGATTTAAGCTATAACAATATCTTCTTTATCTAGATCAATAAATGTCTGTCTATATGCGGCTTTTTCATCTGCGGTCATAGCTGATTCAGGTTTCCATTGTTCTAAATTTGGTATACCCGCTGAATGGCACATATAAATATATTGTGCCATTGCTGTGATTACGCCTTTCGCTCTTTCTGATATATCTCCAGCTGCTAAAAGTGTAGAATTTACAGCTATGTTTTCGGCTTTAAAGCATTGGTCAATAGTCCAGGCAATGTTACCGCTTTCTGCTATCTGTTCAATAATTTTCATAGCATCAAGGGCAGCAAGCGCACCATTGCGAACATCGTCATTAAAGTTGTTTGTTTCCATGATTAAACCTCCTGAGCAGTGTTTGTTGAATGATTGCTAAGCTGTTGAATAGCCTTAGTTATGTTGTCTCTGATGTTGTCAAGTACATAACATAGCCCTGATAATTGGCTAGCATCCAAAGTAAGCTCTTCGCCTCGTTTTGGAATATATGTAAAGGATTGAATGAATGAAAGCTCAAGCTCAGTGCGAGCTAGTAAGTCGCAAGCATCCAAAATATTTGATGTTGTTGTAGAATCAGTGTTAGTCATGGTGTGATACTCCTAGTTAGTATTACATTTTGATTAGAGGCTGTTTGTGTTGACGCACATTCGGCCTCGCTTTACCCATGTTCCGCATAGGTGACGGTTAAACTCTTTTAGAATTAATGTTGATAACTTCGGCTGTATTCTTTCCGTTTATAAAGTCTGCCCAGTCCTGCATCAATGATGCACGTTTAGCTAGATAGTCACCGCGCTGATAGGCCGCCTCTGATTTGTCTTTAAGTAAATGGGCTAGGGCGTGTTCGATAACCTCTCTAGGGTAGTTTGTACGCTCTCCAGCCCAGTCTCTAAATGTTGATCTAAAGCCGTGCGGTACTTCTTTCAATTCCATGCGCTTTAATACTGCGGATAAACTCATATCTGAAAGCATACCGCCTCTAGGTGAAACGAAAATGTAAGGACTTTCAGCAATTCGCGGCATAGCTTTTAATACATCAATAGCGGCATCAGATAACGGTACTCTGTGCTCTTTACCAGCTTTCATGCGTGAGGCTGGAATAATCCATAGCTTTTTATTAAAGTCGATTTCATCCCACTTAGCGCCGCGCACTTCGCCTGATCTGGTAGATGTAAGAATAGTAAACTCTAAGGCTCTAGCGCCTACGCCTAATTGCCCACGTAGTTTAGGCATGAAAGCTGCCATATCATCTATAGGCATAGCTGCATGATGCTTAACTGCTTTAATCTTGCTAGGTTTTTGAAATACTTGATCTAAGTAGCCTTTCCATCTTGCAGGGTTTTCACCTGTACGGTATTCATTCACAGTCGCCCAGGCTAAGATAACTTCAATATTGCCTCGCAGTTTCTTGGCTGTGTCGGTCTTGGTCAACCAGATAGGCTCTAATACTGCTTTAATATCGTGAAGTGTGATTTCTGATACTGGCATTTTGCCAATAAATGGGCTGGCATAAGCTTTAATAGCGCTAATCCATTGCGCTTTATATTTCTCATTCTTAAACTCTTCGGATTTAGTCTCATGTACTGTTTTTGCAGCTTCATCGAAGGTAATACTATTGCGCTGGGCAGCGATTAAACGCGCTTTAGCGGCTTTCTTTTCAAGTACAGGGTCAATGCCTTGCTTAACTAGCTTTCTGTTCTCTAGGGCGGCTTCTCTAGCCTCTGCTAGTGACACCTCAGGAAAACCACCCAAGCCAACATCGCGCCTCTTTTCGCCTACCTTAATACGCAATATCCAAGTCCTAACGCCGCTCGCAGTCACTTGTAGGTGAAGGCCAACAACGCCACCAACTGAATGCAATCCTTCTTTTGTGATTCGCTTCACTGCGATAGCTGATAGCTCTTTAGCGACCTTTGGCATAACATCTTACCCAACATAAATAATGTTATTGAATGTTACCGCGTGTTATTATTTAGTGCAAGTATTTTATGATAATATTTTTAAATCGTTGGTTTTAAATGGTTTTTAATCATAAAAAATAGAGAATTGGTGCTGATTGACACTTGAGTTTAGAATACGCCTCTTCCGCCAATAGCTAGTTTAAGCTGCTCAAGTCAGTTTATAAAATTGCTAGTATCAGTAAGTAAAACAATGCCCGAATTAAAGCTAACAAATGCAATTTTAACAACGCATTAAACGTCAAGTCACAGCTGAGAATATTAAATTTCAAGTTTGTCTTTAAACTTTGATTATTATTGTTACAATAATCAAATGAATGAAATTGATAATAAAAAGCTTAGTTGCAAACATGGTGGTACACGTGAAGGTGCTGGTCGTAAAACAGGTACTGGAAAATTCGGCGAGCCTACATCCGTGTTACGCGTGCCTGTTAGCCAGAGCGCAAAAATTAAAGACTTTTTATCAGCCTATCAGCAAAAGCGTATTAAGCTCGATATAGACAGTGTTGGCGAGTTTGAATATCCAAGTATAGAGATGGTGCCATCACCTTTGCCTTTGTATTCCTCCAAAGTTTCGGCTGGCCTGCCTAGCCCTGCTGATGAACATGTAGAGAAACGACTTGATCCGAGCGAATTTTTGATTGATCGTAAAGATTCAACTTTTTTTGTCACGATTCAAGGTTATTCCATGATGGATGCCGGATTGCTGCCAGGAGATAAAGCCGTAGTTGATCGCTCTAAACTTGCATCCGTAGGCGATATTGTATTAGCCGTTTTAAACGGTGAGTTTACGATCAAAACCCTCAACCGTCATAAATCAGGAGCTCCCAGACTATTACCTGCAAATTCAACAGGTGAATACGCTCCCATCGACATTACCGAACACATGCAGTTTGAAATCTGGGGCGTAGTCACTGGCTCATTCCGCCGCTTTAAATAAACATATTCTTTACTCAATCATCAGCAGCTTTTAGTTTTAATGCTGCTAATTCTACCTATGACTAAATAATCACCACAACAGATTATTGGTAGCCAAACAGCAACTTATGCTGCTTACCCTAAAATGACTAACAAGGTTATCCACAGATAATGTGGGTTGAAATTTTTTAACAAATAGCCTGTCTGCGCGCAATTTTCAATTTACGCAGATGTTGCATATCACACCCATCCCCGCTTTGCTTTTTGCCAGGCTGTTAGTCGAGCTTTTAAAGCCGCCCTGATTACATTGTTTACTATAAATCTGTTTGGTATCTCTATTTGCACACGCTGTGGGATTGCTCTTGTCTGCGCTTTGAATAAGCTCGCTCGTGTAAGATTTTAGGTCTAATTCTCATGATGTTATTCCAATATTTTGGAACATCCAGCACCATAATTTTTATATAAATGGATTTATTTCCCATTTTAATGTTAATGATATATGATGCAATATTGATCAATTTAACATTAATTCATGCAGTTGCAGAATGTCGACTGTCATCAATAACAAAAAAAATGCTTATAAAAAACTTTATTTTTCGCTGCACATTTTTCGCTTTAATTATTACAGTAACC
>LNAP01005471.1_pt1 | contig 11277 bp, 11 predicted proteins | sample 602601 | NCBI WGS metagenome assembly LNAP01 (sample SAMN02440304, study PRJNA202911) | soil metagenome | biome: Subtropical and temperate rainforests or woodlands; isolation source: soil samples (1 kg each in a 20% v/v slurry with milli Q water) were... ...
CCCTAACCCTAACCCTAACCCTAACCCTAACCCTAACCCTAACCCTAACCCTAACCCTAACCCTAACCCTACGGTTGAAAGGCTTTTTTCCCACCATCACTATTCCTACCCTTACCTGTGCACAGATCTCGTTCGCGAAGCTGGAAGTGGTTTGCTTTTGGATCCTATATGGGAAACAGCGGATGGGTGTCTTGCAAAGGTCATTATTCTTGATCAGTTCACTCGCTGCATATTCAGAGGTACGCCACTAGCGTTTCAGCATGACCAGGTTGCAAGTGCTTTGGTAAACCATATTATCAACAGTGGTTGGATGGACTTCTTTTCTTCTATTGAAAGGTTCTTTTTAGGGGTGGCTATTCAGCACTCAGAAAACCTTGCGCTGCAACAAGTCGGAGTCAATATTGCTCGAAACGTTGCTGCAGGTGCTCCTGCTGAGGTCGTGGAGTACTTTGCGAACATAAAGGGGTATCCGATGGAACACTATGAAGTTATTGAAAGATTTGGCCGATTTCCTTCTCGTAATCTTGCTCTGGTGAGTTTTGAGTCGCTAATTGTTTCTCTCCATCGGCGAGGCCTTTTCACGTTGTGTTTTGTTTTTACTGAAGGGTCGGGAGAGCACTGCAGAAGAGATCGCGTGGATGTCTTCACCGGAATGCCCGTCGTGGGCTAAGTCACAGCTTCCTACGAAGTCGTAGACGCAAGTGGTGGTGGTGGAGAAGCTAGCTGACCGTCGCTGGTACAGTAGAATGCTACGCATACGCGTGAATATTTTTATCGACAAACGTATTGATGCGTACACAACTTTTGTATGTTTTATCTTTGAGTTGCGTCGGTAATGCAAAGGACCTATCATTCATATTAAGACATGTATCTGCTACTGTACTAGCCCAATCATTCTGAAAATCGCATAATGTATTGCTGAATTGCGTCGCCTGGCTCATACAATTTAATTTTAAGTTAACTTATCAAAAGCAAGCAATTAAATTTTCCGTTTCTGCGAAGGTTACTGAGATAAGAGCGCAGCGGTGACGACAAGTGGTGAATGATGGAGTAATCTAAGTTTCACAGCGTCAGAAAAATATTGTACAAGATTTGTATTGTTTACGCAAAATAAACGTTTGCAAGTTTGCAATAACATATGGATACATACGTATATATCTATGATATCAAGCACCACACGTAGTCGACTGAACTTTGATGTTTATTTAATACGACAACCGTTTCACAAAATTGTGCGCGATAACAGGTGTTTTTGACACGCACCGTGTGGCGACGTGATTTGGGGGTGAAATATTGTGGAAAGTAAGCTGGCTTACTGATTTCATAAGGTAGAGGGAGTATTTTACAACGTAAGGATGTTTTTTAAACGGGAATCGCTTGTTACAAGGAAAACCAGACGACAACTAGCATCAAAACCTCGGGCGGTGATCAAGCTTCTTACGTTTGTGTCGTTTGCGCTGACCATTTTCGTGGCGACATTTGGAGTTATATACCTGGTAAAACAAGCTGATCTTTCGCGTGTCCGTTTTACCACGTCAATAAAATCGACGGTTCATTCTCGGTATCTTGCGGGAAATTCGACTGAAGAGGTCCCGCATGATGATCACGCTACTGATGATCACGGCACCGACGATGCTCATGCGTTCTCGTTGTTCGGGGGTATATCTGGGCTGGGTATTTACATCGGCACAGTATCTGTTATTATCATTGTGTTCGCAGTGCAGATGGTGGAATATTTCTTTCATTTGTTGCACACGTTCACCCATGACACGCCCTTTCATCGAATGGTGCAGTCCATCGAGAAAGAGCTCATGGTGGTGGGCTTCACGGCGTTCATGTTCAAAATATTGGTAGACACAACGCATTTTCTTGACCTGGACTGGTTTCACGCGTTAGAGTATGCAGGTTCGTGTACCTTATTTGTCGCTGTCGCCTTACTTCTATGAGTGCTCGTAGTACCTTCCATCAGCAACGTTGCCAATTCCTTTATAACGTAATCATTCACTTCATTTGCACAGACATTTTGGTGCCTATCTTCTCTTTCTCGTACTGCGGTCTGGGTTTAGTGTTGATCTTAAACTCAGTTCGAATCAGCAATTTGTGGAGTCAAGCGTACCACCTCACTTTGATTGAAATGCTTAATGGCTATTACAACTTAAACGGCTTCGTCGGTTACTTTCCGTACGGGTAGGTTTCGTCTACCTTTCAGCCATTTTTTTTGTTGCGCACCTTTGTTTACACTCCATGTTTAATATTTTTTTGCTATACTTTTAGATTGTTGATGGCGCCTTTTAACCCCACGATCGCTAGGATGGAATTTCGGATATTTCAAAGCATCTTTTGTCAAACCTACAAGATTCAGAAGTCGGCCTTCGCTTTTAACGAGTACGTTGAAAAGGTATTCGAGAAGTTCATTTTGGCGATGATTGAGATCCGGCCCACGGACTGGCTGATGCTGTGTGTGTTGGTGCTGCTCAACTGGGCGCGCAACAAACTGCATCTCGATTATCGGAAGTGTGCTATCCACCACGACCAGCTCTGCGAAGAAGAGAATGCGAGAATAATGTTCACGGTCGCCGGTGCCATCATCTTCGGGTTGACAGCGCTGCTGGCGGTGGAGTCGCGGCGACTGGAAGTACGCATTATGGCGCAAAAGAATATTCGCTCTATTCACACATACCCATCCTATCTGCGGGTAATATCTGAATATTACTACTCATACTTTACTTTTCCATTACACCTTCTCTTATTTCATTATATTTATTTATTTTTGGCAGTACATGGAGGAATCTGCCGAAGCGAAAGCGATGGACGCGTTTCGACTCAACAAAGATGAACTCAAGGTATATACTAGCGCTTGTCCGCTTTTCTCGTCTGTTTGTTGTCACGTTTTTCTTAATGTCTACTCCTTACCTACTTTTTGACAGACATCAGCGGAGGGTGTAAAATACTCCAGTACTCACGCAGATCCAGAGGACGATGACGACGGTATGTGTGTGTGCCTGCGTTTTTATGTTGCGCCGCTTCAGAACGTCTGAAATCTTATTATTCCTTTCATACATGCCTCTGTTTTTTGCCAAGATGAAGAAGAGTATGCTCCCGTAGGGATGCTGTCTCGCATGCGCAGCGCTTTCATCCCTGGCGGTGGTGTTGGCGAGGGAGGGGCCCACGACGCGCACGGTAGCGGTCGCAGCAGCATTCGAAATAAACCGAACGTCGCCAACAAGTTCAGTGCCTCTGTGAAGCAGGCCTGGAAGACAAAGAAGATTGTGAGTAAGATGCGCCGCAGGTCCGTCACTCAGCCTGTTGGGCAGTCGCGACTGGCAGCGCGGCGCACGAGTGTGATGGGCTTGGGCCTGCCCGGGTTGGGGTTCGGGGGAGGAGGTCATCACGGGAAAAGTTGGGCTGCAGGCGGCGGAGACGCCGGAGCAGGTATGACACAATCCATAAACTTGCCATTCTATGTGTGTTCTTCTCTCATTTTATATTGTTTTTCGTGTTAGTTATTAATTCAGGAGATTCAGAGCAGGATGATATGGACGGTAGCGCCCGATTGCGTCAGTTTCTGATGTCTCGTGCTCCGCCAAATAAAGCAAAGGTGGCGGTTATTGCAGAAGAAGATGAAAACGAAGAAGAAAATAGCAGCAGCAGTTCTTCCGCCTCATCTGATTCGGATGCTTCCGAAGAATTCGACGTCAACGCGGAACGACATCATTCGGTGGATGATGAGGAAACAGCGGGATTGCAGAAAGGGAACGGGGCGGAGGAAAATAAAGTTGCAGACAACAATTCTCACATGAAGACCACTACAATCCCCGACGCAGACCGTGTCCCGCGAGAGAGCGAAACCCCCGCAGTGCTCTCAGCACGGGACAAACCGAACGTGAGCACACAGCGATGGAAAGCCGCGCCATTGGAGCATATCGAGCCGCACGGATTCTTCCATGTATTCAGCAAGGCGCAGCGCACTGTGGACGCGAACAAGCGCACCGCCGGCACCTCGGTTCACCCAGCTTATTCCGTATCTGCGACATCTTCTTCGGCGCGTTATGCTGAAGCGTACCGAGAAGACAGCAAAGTATCCTGGGGAGACAGTCCTGTGCGCACCATCAAGCAACTCCCTCCCCTCAGCCAGCGTGATTCCACTGCTGTCAGCAAGAAACAGAGTGGATCTGACAATGCTTTAACGCCGGTAGGGAACAAAGCAGCTGGAGACATCGAAATGGGCCTGGGCTCCTCCGTACGCACCAAATTGCCACCGATTAATGGGAAACCGGAATCTTCTTCTTCTTCTTCTTCGAGTGCCATCCCTGCTGCTGCATCTGATACACCGTCCCCCGCCACCTTGGCGTCAGCCACAGGGGCGACCAAGGTGATCCTGTCGCCCAGTCGCACCATTGGGAAGTCACTTCCCCGACCACACCACGCTGCTTCCTCTCCATCCCAGTCCCATGAGGAGAAGAAAGCCCTGGCAAAGGAAAAGGAAGAAGACAGTGGACAAGTAAAACAAAGTCACTCTCATCACACACATTCAAGAAACACGGATGCTGTCGCAAAGGCGGCGACGCCTACATTGGCGCTGGCGGAAGATTCGTCCGGAAAGCAAATCAAATCTCCGATGCAGGCACCGTCTCCTGTCCCAAGCCAAATACACAAGACGAGCGGTAATAGCCCCAGCGGTGCTCCGCAGCAGGGCCGTGGCTCCAACATCACCGTCACCAATGGCGAAGAAGAGGAGGAGTCCGTGCCCATCGTAGACGTGTTTTTCCTGTCTTGGCCGGAGCTCTACATCGAGTCCGTGCAGTCCTTGATCATGATCCTAGCTCTGTATTACTCCCTGTACTTCACGAACTTTATCGCGGCTGCTGGATCCGTTGAGTGGTGCTTTATCACGCTGGCGCCCGCCGTGCTGAGTTCTCTGCTGTTGGTGTACATCATCAAGTGCGCTGTGATGTTGAGTGCCATCCACGCTGTCGACTGCGACGCCATCTTGGAAGTGCTGGAGCAGACGGAAGGCGCGCGGGCGCTGTCTGCGCTGATGCGTGAGAAGGTGATGGCGCTGTTGAACGAGATGGGGGACGACCCGGAGGTGGAACTGTACAATCTGTTCGCTGAGGTGGACAGCGATCACAGCGGAGCCATCAGGTATTTATGTGCCATGTGATTGCCATTGAAATGTGATGTGTTGCTTTATTTTGTTCATCTTTATTTTATCTCTGTTTTTTTCTTTGTTTTAGTCGCGACGAGTTTGCAGAGTACATGAACTCGATTGAGATTCACTTCGATCGGCGCCGATGGATGCAAGTCTTTCGCGGCATCGACACCACCTTCGACAACAAGGTCAGTTACTACTACTGTCAGCATTGCTTTCATGAAAGTCAAACATTATTCTAAACTACAGCATTTCCATTTTTCACGAAATCACGCAGATCACATTTGAGGAATTTTTTGTATTCATGTTTCCGAGCACCTCGCACGGGAAGGTAAGAAATCGTCGTGTTCAATAATTTTTTGTTTTTGCCTTATATTGACTTCGTGGATTTCGCAGGAGCTGCAACAAAAGAAGGAGCGGGCGCTGCAGGAAAGTCTGACCAAAAGGTCGGAGCAACGGCTCGCTGAGCTCAGTCGCTATTCACGATCGTAAGTTATCTATTGATGCAAACTGAGTTCTACTGAATTGTGTTTTTCTCATGGTGTCGGTTCTTCTAAATTCATTTTGTTTATACCAACGGTGGTATTTACCAATCCTCCCAGATCCAGTCGATTATCGTACACGCCTCCGCCCGCATTCCAGCCCTCCACCGCCACAGGCAATGGCAATGGAAATGGCAGCAACAATGGGGGCCATCATCATCCTCCAGCTGGAGCACCATCAACTCAGGCCCGTCGATAATATAAATATTTCATAGCAAAGTTGGTAACTTATTGTTGGAAAGTTTGGTAGTACGTCACTCAGTTTAGATTCTAAAAAGTTCGGCCAACGTTTGGTTGCACATAGAATACCAATACATCACAATAGTAATTTTAAATTTACCGTTTCCTTCACGCACGCTTTCCAGCGCTTGTTCTTCATGTTTTTCCAACTCTTGCAAAAAAAACAAGTTTTCGTGCGTTTGGTCACGTTCAAAAACGACTCTTTTTGTACTCGGATACGGATACAGGTTGGAAATTTCCAAGTTTGCTGCATGTTTCCCTCCTTTCAGCTTGCTCGCGGCTATTAAGGAACGTAACTCTGAGGCTACTTCAACAACACTTGTATCCTAGCGGTATGTCTACGCCAGAGCGAAAAGGAAAGAAAGTATTAAACAGCTCGACACCTAAGCTGGGGCGAGGCATTCAACCTGTGGACTCTAGTTTCGACTCGAGCGCATTGCACCAATCTGGATCGAAAGCGGTGCAAAACCGGGTAGTGGGATTAAATGAACAAATTGTAAAGAGAAAGACTGAACTTGCAGAATTGTTGCGATCAACTGGAAAGAAGAGAATTAAGAAAAATGAAGTAAGTTGTCAGTCCTTGTACTTTCTACCGCACGACTCATAACTCGTTGTCTTGTGGTCGTAATGTCATTCACTTAGCCGGACGACGATGCGACTTTACCGTCTTTGCAACAAGGTTTTCCAATGATGGAATCTGGAGATAAAGATCAAGAGTATGAGGACGGGCAAACAGCCATGTTTGCAGGTCTGAAGGGGTCGCTCCTAAGCGACAGCATTTCCTATACTCAGTCTCCTATGTTGGACGGAGACCGTTCGGAGGCGTTTAGTCCGAAGGGTGATGCGAATGCTTATTTTGGTAAGTTTGTTAACTTTATATTCTTTGTCACATTGTTTCAACCAATTTTTTCTGCCATTTTTTCCTAAATATTCGCAGTGACTCACACAGAAATCCAAGTTACTCATGAGTTGCACATGGCGCAAGAGCAGCTGGAAGAAGTTTTCTTGGAAGGGGGCCAAGATCAGCAAGACGGCATTGATGTGGACTCTGAACAGGTCGAAGGACAATATGCCGCAGGGGCGGAAACAGAAGCAGAAGAGGACGCAGACGAAGGTGCCGGAGTGGACCAGAGCCGCATCTCTGCATTTGACACCGTGCTGGAGTACGTGGGCGATGCACCGCTGAGCGAGCAGTCTCCTCGTTGGCCTGCTGATAATAGCGAAAACGCTGATTTGAGCAGCAGCCTTGACGGCTTTGAAGCGAACAGAGTTGCCAAAACTTTGGTGTTTCCGGACATGCTCGCTCCGACTGGTGCGCCCAAATCTGCCGCGTTTACACCTGTAGTGAGCCGCGCGGCGCCTCTGTTTGCTCCTGCTTCCTCCACTTTCTCCATCCAGACGTCCTTCCACCAGCAGCAGCAGCAGCAGCAGCAGCAGCAGTCCACCGGTGGCCTGGCGGGAGGAGAGGCGGGTGAGCCGCCCATTGCACGCCGCACATCGCCTCTTGCCAGCCATAACAGCAGCAACAACAACGGTGGTAGTGCAGAGCACAAAGAGAAAGAGAGAGTTGCGGGTGGTCGTTCCGATGGTAAGATTACCGTTGCTGGGTCGGCGGAAGAGAAAGCTGCTATTAAATCAGAGTTCGGCCCTTCCGTGCCTACAGATTCTTCCACCACTGCTTCTGCTGCTGCTGCAAATCAGACCCCCTACAGCAACCAGCACTTGGTGAGCTTTCGCCTGGCCCCGCCAAGCACAGGCAATGCCCACAACGACATGCACAATTCCAGCTTTGCGTCCACCTTCTCGGCGGGCTCTGCCGGTTCTTTCTCCTCTTCCTACTCTGCCCTGAGCTATCGCGACTCTTTGCTGCACCAGCTGAAGGTCACCACCGCCAAGAACGAGATGCTTCAGGGCAAGTTGCGTGACATCGAGGAACTTGTCGATCGCAACTATGGATCCATCAGCGAGCGCTCCAAGCTGCTCACCGCAGAGAGAAACAAGTAAGTGGATGATGATATACAATGACATTTTTGATCGGAAATAGAAGACGCCGTGTTTTAACATGATTGTGGTTTGTCATTCACCAGGTTGGAGAGACAGCGCACTTTGTTAGATGACGAGCTGGTCGCCACAAAGGAAGAATTGCTCTTCATTCGCGCTCAACTACAGGTTCAGTGAACAATTTGTTGCGTGTTTCCACCGCATTCTTAATGTGCTCACCTATTTTATTTTTATTGTTGTTGCTGCTGTAGAACAAATCTGCGCGCATCGCAGAGCTTGAGTCGGAGCTTCTCGAAGCGCAGCGCATGCTTGTGGAGCCCGGAGACGGCGAGGAGGAGGATGGTCCAGACAGCGACGTGGAGGCTTACACCGACGGCGACCAGCAATTCCCAGCATCCCCGAAGGAAAGACAAGCCAGCAGGAATAAGAAAGCGCAGGATTCTTCGATTCTTTCTCCGGATGCTTCCACCTCATCGATGCACCTGGGCCGCAGCCCTGCAGAGGTGGCGGCGGCAGAGGAGGAGAAAACGAGGGACATTGAGCTGCTGGGAGATTTACTTGCTGAACAGGAAGAAAAGGTACGCCGCAACACAACGGCACTTGATTAGTTTTAATATTATTATTTAATGTTTGTTTTCTTCACTCATTTGCAGTTGTTGGAAGCGGAAGCCAACAAAGCACGGCTGGCGGAGTTGGAGCAACAGTACCGGACCACTCTGGAGGAAAACTTCCAGCTCGCCGCTTACCTCGAGACCGCAGAACAGAGAAAGTAAGTGACTGCATATGTGATTGTCAGGGTTTGCTATTGTAATTGTTAAAACCTTTTCTTTCTATTTTCTTTCTTTAATTCAGCGCGGAGTTGGTCGACCGCGTCAGTGAGCTGGACGGACAGGTGCGGGCGGCGGAAGCTTTGGCATTCGAGTTTGAAGCGAAGGCGGCGGAGCTGGAGGTGGATCTGTTCCGGCGGATGGACGAGGAGCACGAGGCTGCCATCAAGGAGGCTCGCGCTGCAGAGTACGCTGCCCCTGTCCTGCACAGCCCCTTGAAAGTCATGTCGCCTCTGGGGCAGGAGCAGCAGCAAAGCACCCCTCCACCACCGCCACCACCGCCAGCAGCAGCAGCAGCTGTCACCACTACCACTACTACTTCTTCTTCTTCTTCTTCTTCCCCGAAGCAGGCAGAGCGCGGTGGCGATGTGAACACACTGACCGCGAGTCATTACGATTTCAGCAGTCCGTCGCTGCCATTGTTGTTGCACCCCAGCGCACCGCCACGCATTCCCAGAGAAGGCTACGCCGTGCTGTTGATTGTGGTGAGTTGTAAGGGCATATTTTGCTTGTCCATAACCATTTCATTTATTTTTCTCCGTGTCCAATTTACAGATTGCGGTCCTGCAGGCCGTGGTGTGGGGCCTCGTGCTTCTAGCGGGCGTGATGTACGTGGGCATGTTGGAACTGCGCTTCCGAGTGGATATTTTGCACGATGGCGGCGTCTTCGATCAATTGTTTCTCTTCAAGGGCGTGAGCACCGTCACCAGCAGTGCGACTCAACACTTCAATGTTCCCAATCTGAGTTGGGAGTATTGCACTGTCCATGCTGCGCAGCTGTGGGCTGGACTGAGTGCCGCGGTGCAAGGACTGGTTCAAGAAGGACTGCAGCTGGTCCGGTGAATCCTGCTGCTGACCACAATAATTTTATTGTTCATGTAAAAAGTTGTTGTGCCCATGTATTTCAAAGGCTAAAAAGGTGGTGAAAGTTAACGTTGATTTTTTCCGTTTGCCAACCACACACCGCTTGGGTTGAAAGATCAATATTTTGTGTTAAAAGATGAATTATTTTTTACCAAACAGAAATTATTGACCACAAGGGTCTCGCATGCCGCAGTGTTCCTACAAATACCTCTTTCACAAAACAGTCCAAACTCGAACGAAAAATACAAGAAATACTTAATACGCGTTCATTCCTCGTCTCTTCCTTCGTATCTCCACACTTCACTTCACTACACTTAGATGAAGTACATGGTGGCGGGCATGTTGGCTTCGATCCAGGCGTTGCTGAGCTTGTCCAGGTCCTGGCTGTCCACGCCGGCGTTCATCAGGATCTTGCCGCGGCGAGCCGCCCAGTGCGCGTAGTACGCTGTTTGTGAATGTGGTTCGAACAAAAGATGAACAAAAGAGTGAGAAAGCGGTACAAAATAAGTTTTATCAGAGTTGCTTGTATTTAATTTACCGGGGGTGGCGATGGACACCGAACGGGTGCAGCGGCAGTACAGGTGGGTCAGCCAGAAAGTCAGCAGCTGAAGCTCCGACATTCTAAATCCGATCTCGTCGCGCACCAGAATGTACTTCGTGGGCTTGGAGGTGCCCAGCACCGCGGCGTGTGAGTTGAGATAGAACTCGTTCAGGTTGGACCCCACGATGCAGCCCATGGGGTCCTCTCCCTCCATGTTGGCACCGGCACCGCGAGAAGAACGGCCGCCCATCGCACTCGCCGCGAACTCCGAGCCCTGCGCATCCACGACCAAACCCACGCAGGGATTCATGTAGTCGGCACCGGGAGAAGGCTGGTAGGCCAGACGGGTGTGGTGGCGCTTCTGGCACACGATGATGCTGATCTTCACTCTGTCCTCGGTGTAGCCCGCCAGGTCAACGGCCTCACGCATGGCTCCGTATTCCGTGTCCAGCATGCTCTCAAACTGGTTGTCTGCCACGCCGTCACGGTACACAATGATGTGGTAGGGCATCTGTCCCTCGTTGCGCTCGCAGAAACAGCGCAGGAGCTTCACGAAGGCGTTGGTCAGAGAAGCGCCGGTGGCCGTGTCGCTGGTGTTCGTGGCCGCAGAGATGTGGGTACAGTACCTGAAAGTTTAAAAATGGATAGACCGTGTGTTTAGTGAAACGTCTACTTGAAAGTGTAACATAAGCAAGCTAAAATGAAACTTACTGTCCAAGCATGCCGTCCATGGAAGCGACGACTGCAATGATCGAAGGAGCATTGCGGCTGCCTCCACCGCCGCCGGGCTGGCTCTCTGGGTGATTCACGTCGATTCCCTGCACAAAAAACAACAATACAATGTATTAAAGAGTGCTGATTTTTAGTTTGCAAAGCGTCAAATAATACTTACCACGACCATGGTTGGGCGATCAAAGATCCATCCGATGGACTGAGGCGGATTCTGGAAAATCGGTCTGTCCGAGTGGCTGGATGGACCAGGGGCGTCGCGTGCCGCAAGGGTGTGGTTGACACCCCCCATCTTGACGTTGATCTTGATCAGTAGACTGGTCTCGTAGTTGCGCGGGTACTTCTTGACGGTGTTGTAGCGCGCGCACTGCGTGGGCAGAC
>LNAP01007691.1_pt2 | contig 11273 bp, 9 predicted proteins | sample 602601 | NCBI WGS metagenome assembly LNAP01 (sample SAMN02440304, study PRJNA202911) | soil metagenome | biome: Subtropical and temperate rainforests or woodlands; isolation source: soil samples (1 kg each in a 20% v/v slurry with milli Q water) were... ...
GCTATTTGACGCGCCACAATACACAGACTGTATGCGATTGCCAGAACCCTGGGGAAGCTGTGGTAAAGTCAGCGTCCTTTTCATCGACATTCGCGTGATATGACCGACTCCAGTCTCTGCGCAAGCCCATCGAGCTTGAAAATCTACTTCCGCCTGCTCGGCTATGTCCGGCCGTATATCAGCCTGTTTCTGATCAGCATCGTCGGTTTTCTGATTTTCGCTTCGACACAGCCAATGCTGGGCTACATCCTCAAGTACTTCGTCGATGGTCTATCCAATCCTGAAGCGGTGCTGTTTCCAACAGTGCCCTACCTGCGGGATCTGCAACTGCTGCAGGCGGTGCCATTGTTGATCATCCTGATCGCCGCGTGGCAGGGGTTGGGGTCATACCTGGGTAACTACTTCCTGGCCAAGGTTTCCCTGGGCCTGGTCCATGACTTGCGGGTCCAGTTGTTCAACAACCTGCTGGTGTTGCCAAACCGATATTTCGACAAGCATAACTCGGGGCACCTGATTTCACGTATCACCTTCAACGTGACGATGGTCACGGGGGCGGCAACAGATGCGATCAAGGTCGTAATCCGTGAAGGCATGACGGTGATCTTCCTGTTTGCCTCGCTGTTGTACATGAACTGGCGCCTGACGCTGGTCATGGTCGCTATCCTGCCGCTGATCGCCCTCATGGTGCGCACGGCCAGCAAGAAATTCCGCAAGCAGAGCAAGAAAATCCAGTTGGCCATGGGGGACGTGACACATGTGGCGTCCGAAACGATCCAGGGCTATCGCGTGGTGCGTAGCTTCGGCGGTGAAAAGTACGAAGAGAAACGTTTCTTCGATGCCAGCCAGGGCAACACTGACAAGCAATTGCGCATGACCCGCACCGGCGCCATCTACACACCGTTGCTGCAACTGGTGATCTACACCGCCATGGCCGTGCTGATGTTCCTGGTGCTGTTCCTGCGGGGCGATGCGTCGGCCGGCGACATGGTGGCCTACATCACCCTGGCTGGCCTGCTGCCCAAGCCGATTCGCCAGCTGTCCGAAGTCAGCTCGACTATCCAGAAGGGCGTGGCCGGCGCTGAAAGCATCTTCGAGCAACTGGATGTCCAGCCTGAAGTCGATACCGGCACCGTCGAGCGTGATGTGGTCAGCGGTCGCCTGGATGTGCGTAACCTCAGCTTTACCTACCCTGACACCGAGCGTCAGGTGCTCAATGACATCAGTTTCTCGGTCGAGCCCGGGCAAATGGTGGCGTTGGTGGGACGTTCGGGCAGTGGCAAGTCGACCCTGGCCAACCTGATTCCGCGTTTCTATCACCACGACAAGGGCGAAATTCTGATCGATGGCGTCGAAGTGGAGCAGTACAAGCTGTTGAACCTGCGTCGGCATATCGCCCAGGTGACTCAGCACGTGACCCTGTTCAGCGATACCGTGGCCAACAACATCGCCTATGGCGACCTGGCTGGCGCACCCCGTGAAGACATTGAAAAGGCGGCCAAGGATGCCTATGCGATGGATTTCATCGCTCAATTGCCTGAAGGCCTGGACACCCAGGTCGGGGAAAACGGCGTGCTGCTGTCCGGTGGCCAGCGCCAGCGCCTGGCGATTGCCCGGGCACTGTTGAAGAATGCTCCGCTGCTGATCGACTTCGGCGCTCGATACCGAGTCCGAGCGGCATATTCAGGCAGCCCTGGACCAGGTCATGAAAGGTCGCACCACGTTGGTGATCGCTCACCGCCTGTCGACCATCGAGAAGGCCGACCTGATCCTGGTCATGGATCAGGGGAAAATCGTCGAGCGCGGCACCCATGAACAACTGCTGGCGCAAAACGGTTACTACTCGCGCCTCAACGCGATGGGTCTCGACGCCCCGGCCGAAGACATCGCCTGACCCCGAAAGGGCGAGCCTGGCTCGCTCTTTCGCATTCCCGTCGAAACCGGTCAGCCACTACCGTGACTTTGATGGTTTCGTCTAGCGGGTTTATTGCTCAAAAAACGAGCAAAAAATGCTGGCGAATCATCCCGTTGCAGCCACCGCACTAGCCGACACCAACCCTGTGTTAATATCGCGCCCCTGTTCATTCTGTATGTGGGTTGCACCATGAAGTTGTCCATGCCGCGATTCGATCAAGCCCCTGTCTCATGCTCGACCGTTACTGGCATGGTGGTACCTCACGGATTTCTCCTGAGGCACCGGTGCCGGTGGTCAAGGTCGATCACATCGAAGACCGCCCGGGCGGTGCTGCCAACGTTGCCTTGAACATTGCCGCCCTGGGGGCTCCGGCTTCGCTGGTCGGTGTCACCGGCGACGATGAAGCCGCCAACAGCCTGGTCAACAGCCTCAAGGGCGCTGGCGTGCGGGCCATCTTCCAGCGCATTGCGCACCAGCCGACCATCGTCAAGCTGCGGGTCATGAGCCGTCACCAGCAATTGCTGCGCATCGACTTCGAAGAACCCTTCGCCACCGACGCGCTGGCGCTGGCCGCGCAGGTCGATGAGTTGCTCGAAGGCATCAAGGTGCTGGTGCTGTCCGACTATGGCAAGGGCGCGCTGAAAAACCATCAGGCGCTGATCCAGGCTGCCCGCGCCCGCGGCATTCCGGTGCTGGCCGATCCCAAGGGCAAGGATTTCTCGATCTACCGTGGTGCGAGCCTGATCACGCCAAACCTCAACGAATTCGAAACCATCGTCGGTGGTTGCGCCGATGAGCACGAGTTGGTGAGCAAGGGCGCGCAGCTGATGCACGATCTGGACCTCGGTGCCTTGCTGGTGACCCGTGGCGAGCACGGCATGACCTTGCTGCGCCCGGATCATCCAGCGCTGCACTTGCCGGCCCGGGCCCGTGAAGTGTTTGACGTGACCGGTGCCGGCGACACAGTAATTTCCACCCTGGCGGCCGCGATTGCTGCGGGTGAGGAGTTGCCCCACGCGGTGGCCTTGGCCAACCTGGCGGCCGGTATTGTGGTCGGCAAGCTCGGTACGGCAGCCATCAGTGCGCCTGAACTGCGTCGTGCGATTCAGCGCGAGGAAGGTTCCGAGCGCGGAGTACTGGGCCTTGAGCAGCTGTTGCTGGCGGTCGATGATGCCCGCGCGCACAACGAGCGGATCGTGTTCACCAACGGTTGCTTCGACATCCTGCACGCCGGTCACGTGACCTATCTGGAGCAGGCGCGGGCCCAGGGCGATCGCCTGATCGTGGCGATCAACGACGATGCATCGGTCAGCCGCCTGAAAGGGCCTGGCCGTCCGATCAACAGTGTCGACCGACGCATGGCTGTACTGGCCGGCCTGGGTGCGGTGGACTGGGTGATCAGCTTCTCGGAAGGCACCCCGGAAAACCTGCTGAGCGCGGTCAAGCCGGACGTGCTGGTCAAGGGCGGCGACTACGGCATCGACCAGGTGGTCGGCGCGGACATCGTGACGGCCTATGGCGGTACCGTGAAAGTGCTGGGGCTGGTGGAAAACAGCTCGACCACCGCGATTGTCGAGAAGATCCGCAAGTCCGAATAAAGCAGCTTTTGTAGGAGCTGGCTTGCCAGCGATGGTCGTTAACGATGACGCTAATCTATTGAACAGATGCGGCGTCCTTGAGTCCATCGCTGGCAAGCCAGCTCCTACAAGGTTATGCGTACACCAGTCGGAGCTGCAGCAGTTTGCTTTCAGGAGCTGACTTTTTTACGCGGCACTATTTTCTTCAGCAACAGCTTGGCCTTCCCGCGCAATCGCGCCAGGCCCGAATCCTTCCCCGGCGGGGTCAGGCCCTGTTGCCTCACCCAGTCCTTCCAGCGAATCCGCTCGTCGCGAACCAGCCAGCCTTCCTGTCGGGCAAAACTCTCGGCCAGGTACAGTCCGCGCGTGCTGGCGGGACACAGCTGATCTTTTTTCAAGGTGTAGAGCTCAGCCATCGGGTGGCCGTCCTGCAAGGGCATCAAGTACAGATCGGGGCGCTTGCGGTCGAGGCGGGCGACGAGCTGATCGCCTTCCAGTCGTTCATCGACATGGAACAGGCTCAGGGATTTGGCTTCCTTGGGAACGTCCAGGCGCAAGTCGTAGATCAGTTGCAGTGACGCCGTTGGCAAATGCACGTAAGCCCGCGGACGCTCCATCAGCATCAGGTTGGCGCAACGTACCGGTCGCGCCGAGCCAGACAGTGGTGACAAGCGAAACGGCAGGGCTTCACGATAATGCAGGGCGGCCGAGTAAGGCGCTGGCAGCCAGGTGTCGTTGAACCGCCCACCGAGCCAGCCTTCCGGGGTTTCCAGCAGGCACTCTTCGGCTATCTCCTGGATCGCCGTGTGCAAGGGCAGATTCAGTTCATGTGCGGGCACGTAACCGGAGATCAGCTTGAGCACCACATCGCCACGGTCTTGCCGGCGTTGGCGCACCAGCACCCAATAGTCGCGATTCTGCCAATGCAGGGTCAGGCGCACCGAAACCCCGAGGTTGGCCAACTCCAGGGCAAATCGTTCGCTGTCGCCGACCGTCACCGGTCGACGGCGTTGCAGGGTCTGGGAGAAATTCAGCGGTCTGCCGACGCTCTGATAAGCCAGGCCTTCGGGGGTCGCTTCGACGAATAACGGCAGGGTCTTGAAGTTGCTCGGGTTCTTTCTGATGAGCGTACGCGACATGTCGGCTCCTGCTTAAGGCCGCGTGGGCGGCGTCAGTGGCTACGTAGGACCTGGGCAACGGTCGCGACATTGTGGGCGAGGTGCAGCGGATTGATGGTCCCGACAATAGCACTGGCAACACCCGGATGTTCAAACAACAATTCGAAACTGGCGCGCACCGGATCCACGCCCGGACTCAGGCAGACATGACCACTGGCGAGGGCTTTCTTGACCAGAATGGCTTTGCCGTGTGCAGCAGCATAGTCAATGACGGCCTTCTCGTTTTGTTCGTTCAGATTGTAGGTGACCATCGCGCAATCGCCTTGCTCCAATGCCTTGAGGCCACCGTCGACGGTTTTGCCGGAAAACCCGAAACCGCGAATCTTGCCTTCGGCCTTGAGCGCGGCGAGGGTGTCGTAGACTTCGCAGTCATTGAGGATCGCCAGGTCGTTACCATCGGAGTGCACCAGCACCAGGTCGATAAATTCCGTTTCCAGGCGGTGCAGGCTGCGTTCCACCGACATTCGAGTGTGTGCGGCGCTGAAGTCGTGACGGGACTGGCCGTCGGCAAACTCCTCACCGACCTTGCTGACAATCACCCAATCCTGACGCTGACCGCGCAGCAACGGGCCGAGGCGTTCTTCGCTGCGACCATAGGCCGGGGCGGTGTCGATCAGGTTGATGCCCAGGTCGCGGGCGAGCTTGAGCAGCCTGCGTGCTTCATCGTCATCGGGAATCTGGAAGCCGTTGGGGTACTTCACACCTTGGTCGCGACCCAGTTTCACCGTGCCAAGACCCAGGGGGGAAACCAGCAGGCCGGTGCTGCCCAGCGGGCGATGCAGGTCGTGCAGGGTCGGTTGGCTCATGGCAGCAGTTGCTCCCAGGCCGGTACGCCCATCGGCGGCTTCGGCAGTTCAGGCAGTGCTGCCGGGTGGCTTGGCTGGATACCGTCGCGGGTCAGGCTGGCGATCACCCGGTCGGCGAAGTCCGGGGCCAGGGCGAGTTTTGTCGGCCAGCCCACCAGCAGTCGGCCTTCCTCGGCCACAAAGGCGTTGTCGGGACGGGTCAGGCCTGATTGCAGCGGTTCGGCGCGATCCACGCGCAAGGTGGCCCATTGCACTGTGCTCAGGTCGATCCATGGCAGCAATTGACCTAGTTCTTTCTGTGCGGTGGCGATCTGCTCGGCGGGCTCACGGGTCACGCCTTCGGATTCCGCGATATCGCCGCCCAGGTACCAGACCCATTGGCCATCCGCCGCCGGGTGCGTGGTCACGGTGATGCGCGGTTTGGTGCCACCACCCAGGCAGTGGGCGTACAGCGGTTTGAGGCTTGGCCCCTTGGCGATGATCATGTGCAACGGACGGCGCTGCATCGCGGGCTGGCTCAGACCCAGCGTTTCAAGCAATGCCGCGGTTCCGGCGCCGGCGCTCAGGACGATGCGTTGGGCACGGATCTCGCGCTCGTCCACCTTCAGGCCGACCAGCACGCCGCCTTCGAGCAGCGGCTCGATCTTCTGCCCGGCGAGCAAGCCATCTCCGGCCAGGTCGGCCAGGCGCTGGATCAGGCTTGGCACGTCGACCACCAGTTCCGCCAGGCGATAGACCTTGCCCTTGAAACGCTTGTCTTGCAGGGCTGGCGGCAATTGCTCGCCCTTGACCTGATCGACGCGGCCGCGCACGGCTTTGCTGGCAAAGAAACTGGTGAGGTTGCCGGCGAGGGTGCCAGGGGACCAGAGGTAATGGGCTTCGGACAGCAGGCGTACCCCGGACAGGTCCAGTTCGCCGTCGCCAGCCAAGGCTTCACGCCAGCGGCGTGGCATGTCGGCGATGGCTTCCGAGGCACCGGTCAGGGCGCCATGCAGCGCGTATTTGGCGCCCCCATGGATGATGCCCTGGGACTTGACACTCTGCCCGCCACCGAGGCTGGCGCTTTCCACCAGCACGGTCGAAAAACCCTGGCGACGCAGGCGCGCATTCAGCCAGAGGCCGGCGACACCAGCGCCGACAATCAGCACGTCGGTGGAAATAACGGATGGCATTCGGCGACCTCTGTGTTCAAGACGAGGGCGCAGTATACAGACTCGAAGATTGGAGGGGCTGACGCCAGTACTCTCGAGCCAATGAGTAACCCTGTGGAATCGTGTTTCGAGCTCTAGTGCCCGGCAGTCTTGGAGAAGAGCTGGATGACCACGACACCCAGCACAATCAGCGCCATCCCCAGCATTGCCGGCACGTCCAGCTTCTGCCCATAGATAAACAGCGCCGCGACGCTGACCATCACAATCCCCATGCCGGCCCACACGGCGTAAGCCACGCCCACCGGAACGCTGCGCACCACCAGGGTCAGCATCCAGAAGGCGATCCCGTACCCGACGATGACCAGCACCAGTGGCAGCGGGGTGCTGAAGTTCATCGAAACAGTGGCAATCACTTCGGCGCAGATGGCAATGGCCAGGTAGTAGTAAGCGGTCATGGGTCAATCCTCGTGTGAAGTGTTGCTCTCTGAGGTCGGCATTCTAGAGATTCGCCAGATGCGGTAAAGTCATTACCTATCTGTTTGAGAGATGGGGTGGGCCATGAGCATGCAATGGAATCTGGAGCAGCTGCGGTTGTTTGTGAGCGTAGCGGAGCAGCGTTCGTTTTCTGCTGTGGCGCGCGATCAGCGCAAGGCGCAGTCGGCGGTCAGCAGTTCGATAGCGTTGCTGGAAGAAGACCTGGGCGTCAGCCTGTTCGACCGCAGCAGCGGCCGTCAGCCGAAACTCACTGAAGCCGGCACGGCTTTGCTGGACGAAGCGCGGGAAGTGTTGCGCCAGTGCGAACGGCTCAATGGCCGGGCGCTGGCGATGATGCGCGGGCAGGAAGCTCGACTGCGTGTGGCGCAGGATGAGGCGATGCCTTATCAGCCGATCATCGAAAGCTTCGAAGCCCTGGCGGAAAAGTTTCCCAGCCTTGAAGTGCAACTGACCAGCGCCGCCCAAGGCGATGTCGCGCGCAAGCTGGTGGAGCGGCGCGCCGATCTGGGGTTGCTGTTCTTTCACGATCAGATTCCCGAGGCTCTTGAGCGGCGGGTGCTGGGCAGCGTGGAAATGGTCACGGTGTGTGGCAAGGATCATCCGTTGGCGCGCAAGGGCACAGTGGACGGCCAGCAACTGGCGCAACATCGGCAGTTGCTGATGTCCACAGAGTCGAGCATTTATCCCGGCAGTGATCCGGCCAGCCCGCAGGTCTGGCGCGCCGACAGCTTCTATGTGATGGCCGAATGGCTGGTGCGCGGCCTCGGTTGGGCTTGGTTGCCACGCCACGTAGTGCAGTACCCGACCTATCAGAACCAGATGGTCGAATTGGTCAGCGAATGGACCCCGCCGGCCCTGGTGGTGGAACTGGTATGGCGCCGGGATGAACCGCTCGGTCCGGCGGCGCGCTGGCTTGCCGAACGTTTTGCCGTGCACTTGCAGACGATAGGCGAAAAAAGCCGATAAACTCCGCCGCCATGAATAGAACTCTCTACACCGCGCTGTTTTATCTGGGGCTGCCATTGGTAGCAATTCGGCTTTGGCTGCGCGCGCGCAAGGCGCCGGCGTATGCCAGACGCATCGGCGAGCGCTTTTCCTACGGGATGCCGACGATGAAGCCGGATGGCATCTGGGTGCACGCCGTGTCGGTGGGCGAAAGCATTGCGGCCGCACCGATGATTCGCGCCTTGCTGGCGCGTTATCCGGATCTGCCGATCACCGTGACCTGCATGACCCCGACCGGTTCGGAACGCATCCATGCACTGTTCGCCAATGAGCCGCGCATCCAGCACTGCTATCTGCCCTATGACCTGCCTTGCGCTGCCCGGCGCTTCCTTGATCGGGTCCAGCCGAAACTGGCGGTGATCATGGAAACCGAACTGTGGCCCAACCACATCCATCAATGTGCCAAACGCGGGATCCCCGTGGCGTTGGCCAATGCGCGGCTGTCCGAGCGTTCGGCCAGGGGTTACGGCCGGTTCCCCAGGCTGACCCAGCCGATGCTGGCCGAGATGAACCTGTTCGCGGTGCAGACCGAAGCCGAAGCCCAACGTTTTCGCGACCTGGGCGCGCGGGCGGAAACCGTCGAAGTGACCGGTTCGATCAAGTTCGACCTGACCATCGACCCGCAACTGCTGGAGCGCGCCGTTGAGTTGCGCGGGCAATGGCAGGCGCTGGAACGACCGGTGTGGATCGCGGCCAGTACCCATGACGGCGAAGACGAGGTGGTGCTGGCGGCCCACCGTCAGTTGTTGGCCAGTCACCCCGATGCCCTGCTGATTTTGGTGCCGCGTCATCCTGAGCGCTTCAATTCGGTGTTCGGGTTGTGCCAGCAACAAGGGTTTGCCACGGTCCGGCGCTCCAGCGGCGATGCAGTCAGTGCGAATACTTCAGTGCTGCTGGGCGACACCATGGGCGAGTTGCTGTTTCTCTACGCTCTGGCGGACAGCGCATTTGTCGGTGGCAGCCTGGTGCCGAATGGCGGGCATAACCTGCTGGAGCCAGCGGCCCTGGCTAAACCGGTGTTGAGCGGTCCGCATCTTTTCAACTTCCTCGAAATCGCCGCGCAGTTGCGCAGTGCCGGGGCGTTGCAGGAAGTGGAAGATGCCGAAGGGCTGGCGGTGGCGGTGCAGCGGTTGTTCGAACTGCCGCGAGATGCGCAGCGCATGGCTGAGGCCGGGTTGACGGTGATGCGCACCAATCAGGGGGCGTTGCAGCGGTTGCTGGATGGGTTGGGGCGGTTGATCGACAAGTCTTCAGTTCTTCGCTGATCCTGTGGGAGCGAGCTTGCTCGCGATGGCGGCTGTACATCCAACACCTAAGTTGCCTGTCAGTCAGCTATCGCGAGCAAGCTCGCTCCCACAAGGTTTGTGCTGCCTTGAACTCTGATGGTCAAGGTCTCGCTTTCAACTGCTCCTCTGCCGCCTTGGCCAGATCCGGTGGCAGGAAGTCCTTGTCCGGGTTGTAGTTCGGGTTGAGCCAGCGTGCCAGGACTTGCAGGTCCCCCGGATTCAGCGTGCCGGCCTGTTGCTTCAAGCGCAGGTTGTCGAGGATGTAGTCGTAGCGGGTGTTGTTGTAGTCGCGCACCGAGGTGTAGAGCGAGCGCTGCGCATCCAGCACGTCGACGATGTTTCGCGTACCCACCTGATAGCCGATTTCAGTCGCTTCCACCGCGCTCTGGTTGGAGATGATCGATTGCTTGCGCGCCTGTACCTGCTCGACATCGGTGTTCACTGCGCGGTGCAGGTCGCGGGTGTTTTCCACAATGCTGCGGCGCAGGGATTCGCGTTGCTGTTCGGTCTGGTCCAGTTGTGCATAGGACTGACGCACCTGGGAGTTGATCAGGCCACCGCTGTAGATCGGGATGTTCAGTTGCAGGCCCACGGTCGTTTGCTCGACGTTGCCGCCGTAGGGTTGGCCCAAGGGAACCGGATTGCTGAAGCCCAGCGCATCGTTGTCGCCTTTCTCGTACTTGGCGACCGCGTCAACCGTTGGCAAGTGCCCGGACCTGCGTTGCTTGAGGGTTTGCTCGGCGGCGCTGACGGCATAGTTGCTGGCCAACAGATTGAGGTTCTGCCTGCCTGCGGTTTCGACCCAGGCCTTGGCGTCGTTCGGTACTGGCGGCAGGATCGGCAAGTCATGTCTGATGCCCCAGATCGAGTTGTACTGACGGTTGGTCAGGGTAATCAATGCTTCAAAGGCGTCGTCCACCTGGCGCTGCGCAACGATGCGGTTGGCGCGAGCGGTGTCGTAGCTGGCTTGTGAGTTCAATACGTCGGTTTTGTCCGAGAGGCCGACATCGAAACGTTCATTGGATTGATCGAGTTGGCGTTTGAACGCCGCTTCTTCGGCCTTGGTCGAGGCCAGGTTGTCCTGGCTGCGCAGAACATTGAAATAGCTGTCAGCAGTTTGCAGGATCAGGTTTTGCTCGGTCGCCGAGAGTTGCAGGGCGGCCTGTTCGTTGACTTCCTTGGCGGCCTGGAACTGGAACCAGCGATCGGCGCGGAACAGCGGCTGTGCCAAAGTGGCCTGGTAGGAATGAGCGTCGCGGTTGGACGTGCCCGAAGGTTGATCGAGCGACGTACGCACCTCGGAAACATTGGCGCCGGCCGAGAGGTTCGGCAGCAGCCCGGCGCGGGCCTGGGGCACGACTTCTTTCTGCGCGCCATATTGGGCGATGGCAGCCGCCAGGTCGGCGTTGTTGTTGACGGCTTCTTGATAAACGCTGACCAGGTCCGTCTTGGCCGATAAGGGCGCATCTGCTGCCCAGGCCATTCCGTTGGACGCACAAGACACGGCGAGGGCCAGTGAGAGTTTGCGCAGCATAGACGATCCCTAGAATTGATATTACGGAGGTAATTTGAGCGCCAAGGCTAAGGCCCTGCTTTGACAGCGTCAATGCGCGGCTCAGCGTAGCGAGTGTAGTTGTGCATTCGGACGGCAACAATCCTGATACTGCGTGTAATTACGCCATTCATCATGGTGTTTGCCATGGGGTTGGCGTTCTTTGCCAGTTGTGTCTAGACTGGCCGGGTTCTTGTCGGGGTGCCTTGCTTTGAGGCTGAGATCGAATAATTTCGGATCCCGTTGAACCTGATCAGGTTAGCGCCTGCGTAGGGAACAAGATTTCTCGTCACCCGGCGAGTCCTCTTGTG
>LNAP01005473.1_pt1 | contig 11270 bp, 14 predicted proteins | sample 602601 | NCBI WGS metagenome assembly LNAP01 (sample SAMN02440304, study PRJNA202911) | soil metagenome | biome: Subtropical and temperate rainforests or woodlands; isolation source: soil samples (1 kg each in a 20% v/v slurry with milli Q water) were... ...
TGCCGCTCTCCATTCTGCAAGGCTTCACCAAATCGGTCAAACAGCTTTTCAATCAGTTTACTCTTTGTCAATTGTTCTCTGAAATGCCAGAATGTTTTACTGTCGGGCACTTTATCACTGCGTTTGAGTCCCAAAAATCTTTTGAAACTAGCCCGGTCAATTATCTGAAATTCGAGTTGATCATCGGACAAGTTGTATAGACTTTGAAGAATCATTGCTTTGAAAAGCATGATCCGGCTAAACGGAGGACGTCCGCCTTTGCTTTTGTTGACTTCTGCCGTATTGAATGCATTGCTCAATGTTACTTCAAAAATATTCCAATTTATTGCTGAATCCAGCTTTTCAAGCGGATCTCCGAGCTTTGACAATGTTTCAAGATTAAAATAGTCGTCAAATAAACCCAGTGGATTGATGTTTTTTCATCGCATTATTATTTATGCAAATATATACATAAATGACTTTATATCACATTCAATTTTATCAACAAAAAATTGCAGTTAACAACAGTGTTTATGCGGATTTTGAGTTTTTAGAGATGCCCTTAAGTGTTTCTCTCGTAACTGTTTTCGTGTGTAACATGACAGTTCTTCTTTTTTTAATCCAAAAATTTTACAAACAAAATCAATATCTTTATCGGTTAAAAAAGGAACTTCTCTGATTATTTGCTTAAAATTTTCCAATCCACCGTATAATCTTATCGCGGCGTAAAAATCATTCATCCATCCCCTCTCAATAATGCGTGTTACAACGATGTATTTCATGCTGAACCAATCAATTTTTGACGGATCATATTCCCACAAAAGTCTTTTGGATATTGATAAACCTTTAGATTTTTCTTCCCAGTTATTAAACATAATACATGTTTTGATTAAATATAAAAGTGGCGTAACCACAGCCCTGTTATCTTCTTGCGGCAATTTTTTTGACGCATATTCAATAACAAATATAACGTTTTTTCAGCTTATAAACAAGTATTTTACAAGAGAAGTTTTTTCAACTCTTTGACCCCTTCCGATGCTCCTTTTTTTATGTGGTGTATGTTGTATCGCATGGTATAAACATCTTTGGGATCGATCAGCCAGACCGGCACATTTTTTCTGACGTCGTTGAGTAAGCCGGCCGCGGGGTATACATTCATGGAGGTGCCGATGATCACAAAGATATCGGCGCGGCGGGTAATCTCTTCCGCTTCCGGCATCATGGGTACCGCTTCTCCGAACCAGACAATATGAGGCCTTAGCTGGAACCCTTTCTCGCAGAAGTCGCCCAGCCGGATATCGCAATGCAGGGGGTCGATATCGTATATCAGCGATTCGTCACCCGTTGAGCGAGCCTTCATCAACTCGCCGTGAAGATGCAAGACCTTCGTGCTACCGGCCTGTTCATGCAGGTTGTCGATGTTTTGGGTGATGATGTGCACCTCGAAATCTTTTTCCAGCTCTGCCAGTCCCTTGTGTCCATCATTCGGTTTCGCCTTCAGGAGCTCCCTGCGGCGCATGTTGTAAAAGTTAAGGACCAGTTCCGGGTCAGCGTCAAATCCTTCGGGCGTAGCCACCTGTTCCACGGGATACTGTTCCCACAGTCCTCCGGAATCCCGGAAGGTGGCAATGCCGCTTTCGGCACTCATGCCTGCCCCGGTAAGCACGACCAATTTTCTCTTCATCTAAGTCTCTTATTTCGTTGATATCAGACAAAAATAGCTTTTTATCGGCAAAAATCGAAGCTATTTCATATTAAAATTGTACATTTACCACCAACATAAATATAGGAAAAAGTAAAAAATTAATGGACAAATTAAGTTATGCGTTGGGGATGAGCATGGCCTCAAACCTGATGAACTCAGGCTTGAAACAAATCGATGTGGAATCTTTTGTGGAAGCCTTTACCGGGATAATGAACAACACAACCCCTTCCATGAGTCCCCAGGAAGCGAATCAGGTGATTCAGAACTTTTTCAGTAAAAAACAAGACGAGATGCACCGGTCGAATCTGGAGGCAGGTAAAGCTTTTCTGGAGAAGAACGGGCAAAAAGAAACCGTAGTGACCCTTCCCAGCGGGTTGCAATATGAGATTCTGACTCCGGGAAACGGCGCAAAGCCCAAAGCTACCGACAAGGTTAAATGTCATTATCATGGTACGCTGCTCGACGGTACTGTTTTCGACAGTTCCGTTCAACGCGGACAACCGGCTGTATTTGGTGTGAACCAGGTTATCAAAGGATGGGTGGAAGCGCTGCAGCTGATGAATGTGGGATCGAAATGGAGATTGTTTATCCCTTCTGAGCTAGCCTATGGGGAACAAGGGGCGGGAAGTTCCATTGAACCTTACTCCACGCTTATCTTCGATGTGGAGCTGTTAGGGATTGAGTAATGTTGTTTGAAATTTTTTGTATGTTTACCATCTAAAATTCACTTTATTTTGTTGTGGCGATCACCAAAATCAGTGAATTTTTTTCAAACGGCAAAGCGTTGCAGGTTTTTACAGCAATTCCGAAATTATTTTTTTTTGATTTCCTGTTCATGACTGGGCATATCTTCTCCTTGCCGCGGTTTTCGCGGCAGGGAGAAGAAAGTTTCCGCATGTGGTGTTTTATTGTATATGTTCCTCCTTTTTATTTTATTGGTCTTGTTACCCTGAATGTACGCGAGCAGGGGTTCTCGAAGCGCCCGGTGTGGCGCGTTGGGCTAATTGTTTCAATACCGCAATTGCACGGTGAGCAGCATTGCCTCCTGGATTTCATCGTGTGAGATGTTTTCCTTTTGCATGGACGAGATCATGTCTTCCACTACCGCCTTGATGGTCGTGCCGGCCGATTTGACGGACTCCCGCACTTTCTGCAGCTTTTCGGTGAGCTGGTTGACAAGGTGGGCGATTTGCAGCAGTTCATAATAGTTCTTCATGGCCGTGAAGTGCCTCCGGGAATACTTGTGTCCAAGTCCGTAACCCTGGTTCTTTTGGGTGTTGAATCCCTCGTTTTCTATCTTCCAGCGCTTCCGCCCATGTGAACTCAGTTCCCATGCCGAAGAGTTGTCTACCTCGAGGTCGGTCAGGTGGGTAAACCGTTCCGGTTCCCCGGAAAGGCCTTGAGCTCGCAGTCCTGCTTTTCACTGATGTTCTCCGAGTTGCAGAGCCATTCCGTAGCCAGTGATATGCTGAAGCCCGCCTGGCAAACCAGCTTGGCTTCCAGGGCGTAGACCTGCCAGGTGGTATTCCCGTTCTTGCTGGTCTTCGACGGACAGCCGGCAAAAGGCTCATAGGTGTAACTGTAAAGACCCGTCCCGTCAATGGCCACCAGAAAATGGCCGCGGAAACGAAATTTGTCCAATACCCGCTTGCGCACCAGGTTGGACACAAGGATGCGCTTGAGCTTCTCCAGTTCACCCGGATCCAAGCCCCGCAGAAAGACATCCACGCTGTCCATCACCGGAAGCCGCATGCCGAAAAGATTACGGTAATTCTTCTCGAATGACCCCCGCACGCCATTAGTATCTCGGCCACCTGATAAGTCGAACGCTTGCGATGGTCGGGGATTTGCCCGAGCAACAACTCGAAATCGGGGTAATGCCGTTTCAGCACCACGTAAACCATCAGGATTAATTCTTTCCCCGTGAACTGGTCCAGTTTGGAACGGCAGCTTTATAGAAGTTACCGTCCAAAATGATACCGCCCAAAAAAAATAAAAACATTTAAGATTGTTTAACGTAGAAAGTCCGCCGGGAATTTTGCTATTAAATTGATTAATACTATCTTAGAGGAGCCAAAAGGCAAGGCGGCCTATGGAAGTGAGTAACCCTTGGCCGCCTTTTTTTAAAAAACTATTGCTCAAACATAGCCGAATCTTCCCATGGAAACAGCACGAAGAATATTTTTTCCCATATTTTCATACCCCTTGTCAATCAACGGTCAAAGTACGATGTTTTTATTTTCGGAATTGCTGAATCCGCGGTGATTCCGGGAAGTTAAAATTTGATTGAACTAAGTTCAACTTAGAAGTGCAACATCGAAGTAAAACAGAATAGTTCGCACTGCAATGGATTTATAATCAGGTGGTAGTGTTTGGTATCGATTTGGATAGGATTGGCTTGGGTATAGCTGTTTTTGCACAGTTATTCTTATTTTATTCAACTATCTATTCAAAAATCACTATATTTGCATGACAATTATAAATGCAATATGGAAGAATTAGAGCAATTAGGAATAATACCGGTAGACTATGCAGTCCTACGCTCCCTATTTTCCGATTATCGTTCTCCTCGTAACAAGATTGCTAATCTCGAACAAGCAGGGAAGATAATCCGGTTGAAAAGAGGAATGTATGTTGTGTCGCCGAAAATAAGTAAGCAGTTATTATCTGTAGAACTGATTGCAAATCATATTTATGGACCATCTTATGTGTCTATGGAGAGTGCTTTGCGTTATTATAGCTTAATTCCCGAACAAGTATATACGATTTGTTCCATGACAACCAATCGTTCAAAGGATTTTGAAAATCCGATTGGTAATTTTAAGTATATAACAGTGAGTGATACTTATTATTCCATAGGAATAAAACAACAGACGGTTGAGAATAAATATACGTTTTTGATAGCTACTCCGGAAAAAGCCTTGTGCGATATGATTACAGCAACGCCGCAATTACGGATTCAATCGGAAAAAGCATTAATAGCCTACCTTGAAGAAGATTTGCGGTTTGAAATGTCCGGTTTAGATAATATGAATACGGATATTATCAGGAAATGTATTAATACCGGAAAGAAAAAAGAAGTATTAAAGTTATTGCTAAAGTTATTACAAGCATGAATATATTTGAGCAAATGCTCTCAAGGTATGAGATAAAGACCAATGAGCAAAAGAGAAATGCGACACACCAAGTTATGCAGGAAATTACTCTCGCCGGATTATATCGCGGGGGCTTTTTCGATAAAGCTGCTTTTTATGGAGGCACTTGTTTGAGAATCTTTCATGAACTACCTCGATTCAGCGATGTCATGGATTTTTCTCTTGTCGGGAAAGATGATAAGTTTGATTTAGAAAGCTATTTCCCTTCCATTATAGAAGAATTCAAAGCAGCAGGGCGTGATGTTGTTATTACCCGAAAAGAGAAAAAGAAAGAGACAAAAGTGGAATCCGCTTTTTTGAAGGATAACACAGCAATATATGATGTCAAGTTCAAGACTGAGAAAGATTTGAAAATTAAGATAGAGGTTGATATTGACCCACCTCTTGGATTTACCACAGAACAAAAATTGTCGTTGATGCCCTTTTCGTTTATGACTCGCTGTTTTATATTACCTGATTTATATGCCGGGAAAATGCATGCTTTGTTATTTCGAAATTGGAAAGCCCGGGTAAAAGGTCGGGACTGGTATGATTTTGAGTGGTATGTTCGGCAGAATGTTCCATTGGATTTTGCTCATTTGCAAATCAGAACTAAAGAGTTTAATGGTATGGATATAGATAAAGAAACGTTTGCTTCTATGCTGAAAGAAATGTTGTCCTCTACAGATATTAATATGGTAAAACGTGATGTTTTTTCATTCATTCAAAATCCCAAAGAGTTGGATATCTGGTCTAATGATTATTTTCTTCAATTAGCCGACAGAATAAAATTCTTGCAAGGAGATTGAGTTACTTAAAGTAAGTTTGGTATGTCATCTATTAAAGCAATGCCGCTCTCGGCACTCATGCCTGCCCCGGTGAGTACCCGTAGTAAGACGATTGATCGTACGTTCTATAAAATTGTTTTACCGATTTTTCAGGAAGAAATCAATGTCAACCCTGCCATCGGTGAGCAGCAAAACAGCGGATATTAAGATCATCGTGTACGTTAAGAACATTTTTAGAAATACAATGATTGCGATGCCATGCTCCTTTTACCGGGGTATGGCATTGTTTTTAGGAAGAAATGTTCTTCTAAATGTTTGCGTATATTATCATTTATTATCATTATCTTAGCGGCGTCTAATTACATCAAATGGCACATACAGATCATCAAATGCCTGAAATAAAGGGCATCATTGAAAATGTTTACAAATATCTTCACCGTCGTAAAGAGTATATCAATGGGCTGAATGTCTTTCCCGTACCGGATGGTGATACGGGTCTTAATATGACTTTAACGATGCAGGGAGCATTGGCCAATATGCCTGATTATGATGGGAAAATCATCTCAAATGGGGAATATTTAAAAGATTTTGCCGGACAAATGCTGATGAACAGCAGGGGGTGTTCGGGGGTCATTTTGGCACTGTACTGCCAAGGACTTTCAGAGGTTATTGTAAATGGCGATCTTTCTCCCGCCAACGTACATAAAGCCCTTGAGAATGGGTATAAAAAAGCATATGAGGGAATTGACAATCCGCGGGAAGGAACCATCCTTACGTTAATGTATGCATTTAAGGAAAAATTTGGCGAGCTGATGACAGAAGAAGAAGATACTGCTGTTATCATTAAAAGATGTATTCCTCATTTAAAGAGCGTACTGGACAAAACACCCGATATGCTGCCGGTATTAAAACAAGCCGGTGTGGTAGATTCCGGAGGTGCAGGTTTTCTCATCATTCTTGAGGGATTTAAAAGAGAGATCAACTTTAAACAGTCTGCTTCGGGTGAAGTAGCTGCATCAACTCTATTACATGCCATCAGGAATATCAGGAAACTGATTCAGAGCAGTTCATCAAACATTAAAAACAACCACCTGGGATCCCTGCATCTGAATGGGGGTATTGAAAAGATCAATAATATAAGACTGCGGAATATTATCAGTGATTTTCAGCATCATTCCGGAAACATTCTCAATAAAAGGAAAAATAAGTTACTAAAAGATTTGAAGGAAATGGAATCCTCATGGAATCCGCACATTCAATACAGGTATTGCACAGAATTTGTGGTAAAGTCAGATAAAATATCATCACAGGATCAGATAAAACAGCTGATCAGTGGCTACGGAGACAGTATGATTGTATTGCATAGCAGTGATACCTATAAGGTTCATATCCATACAAATAAGCCTGATGCGGTCCTTACTGATGTGGCAAAGTTTGGTGAGCTTGTTTTTACGAAGGTTGATGACATGAAAAAGCAGCACAGAAACTTTATCAGCCAAGATACGATTGCGTATGAGCGGGAACGCAGCATTTTTTGTATTGTTTCCGGCTTAGGATTCAAGAAAATTCTGGAGGAGCTTGGGGCAGATGATGTATTCTGTTATGGTAAGAAAAAACCTTCTGTTGAACAACTTGTAAAGGCAATCAATCAATTGAAAACCAAGAATATTATTGCTGCTCCGGATGATCAGGATATCCTGATGTCATTAAAATATGCCGCTTCTCTGTGTAAGTCAAATGTGCAAATTGTTGAATCAAAAAGTGTTATTTCTCTTATCAGTATGCTGATGGCTGTATCAAATGATATGAATATCAATAACATGTCATTTATTCATCAGCTGAATGATATCAGGTACTGTGGCATATCCAGGGCTATAAGAGAGACCAGGGCAGCGGATGGAACAATGGTAAAAAAGGGAGATTTTTTCACCCTGTATGACCGAAAAATCATCTGTTCGGGCAAGCATATAAAAGAGGTTGTGGTTCAATCCATCGAAAAACTCGCGCAAAACGAGAGTCTTGTTACCCTTTACAAAGGCATTCCGGCGAAAAAGGATAACAGTCTGCTCTTGGAATTACGAAGTATATTCCCGGATAAGGAATTTGAAGAATATTACGGCGGCCAATATCAATATCACTATTATATAACTTTTGAATAGAACCAAAATGAATAAAAGAATTTTAATCATCACAGCCGATAATCTCGGGCTTTCAAAAGAACAAATAGATTATCGGGACCTGGAGATTTTAAAATTTCCTGTTATTGTAGATGGGAAAGAGTATCGTCAGAGTGAGGAATATAATGCAACCTGGTTAATTGAAAGATTCGTGAAAGAGGGGGTGGTTGCCAAATCAACATCCATTGTAAAGGGAGAGCTGATTGAGCTCATTGAAGCCAATAAAGATAAGTATGATCTGATCATTCATGTTGTCATGAGCAGTGTGATGTCGGCAGCCACTTTTGCTATGGCTGAGAATGTCCGGGAGATGTATGCAAATACCATTCCCATCATCAATATTGATAGTCGGCAGGCAGTGACAGGTGTAGGGAATGTGCTGATGGGTGTCATCGATATCATAAAAGAGCATGATGATGCTGACGATATTGTCAGATTATCGCAGGAAATTGTGAAAAACACCTTTAACTATGTGGTCATCCCGGACCTGAATTATCTTGCAAGAGGCGGTAGAATCGGAAAAGCCAGGGCGCTCATGGGGTCTGTTTTACGCATTATTCCCATTGTGGGTTTGATGGGCGATGATGAAGAGGGTTCAGTTGTTCCCCTTGACAAGGGAAGGACTTTTAAGCAGGTAAATCAAAAAATAATTGATTTGATGGAAGCCAAAATGGCCGAAAAATCGGCGACCCAGATCAGGAGAATTGTTATGAACGACGTTGGTGATAACCTGGAAGCTGTTTCCGACTTAGAAGAAAAACTGAAATCGCTTCCCTGTAATGAGATGATTCATGGGAAAACTGATTTAGTGGGAGCTGTTTATTTAGGCCCAAGAGCATATTGTCTTGCCATGACGCTGTAAATTAAATATTGTCATCATGAATGAATATCTGATTTATCTGATATGTTTGCTGTCAGGCTATTTGTTCGGATCCATCTTGTTTTCTTATATTTTTACAAAAATTGTAACCGGAAAAGATATTCGTACCCTGGGCAATAACAATGCCGGTGCTGCCAATACTTATAAAAATGCCGGGCTTGTGTGGGGTATTTTAGCGGGTCTATTTGATGGTTTAAAGGCCTATATTCCAATCCTTATTGGATACTACTGGCTTCATCTGTCATCTGTTTCTCTTGGATTGATAGGAATCGGAGCAATCATTGGGCATTGTTGTCCGGTTTATTTCAGGTTTAAAGGCGGGCGTGCTGCAGCAACACTGATGGGCATGTACTTATTCTTCATACCGTATGAATTCATTGTTTCTTTTGTTGTGGTACCTCTGATAGTTTATACAATTATCAAGAAACACATATTTGCCTGGATTCCGGGTGGAATAATTGGCTTAAGTGCTATTGCCTCCCTGTTTTTTAATCATGGCATTGAAGTTAAAATTATTATCTGGGTATCAGCACTTATTGTATTGTTTTTTAACAGGGATTATGTACCTAAAATAATAAGCAAACTTTTTCGTAAAAAGAAAACATCTTTTGGGCTCTTTTTGTAACACTACCTTTTTATCGGCAAAAGTCGAAGCTATTTCATATTAAAATCGTACTTTTGTCACCAAATATAGTAAAAAGAAAAAAGTGAATCGATGCAGAGCTATTGGAGATTGTATTGCCTCACACTAAACAGACAAAAAGAGAATTTTAAACGAATAAATGATTTTAAATTAAAAGAAAAAATGAAGAAAACAATTTTAACTACTTTCAGCGTCATGGCAGTTCTGGCCATCACAATGATTTCCTGTGGGGGTGCCTCTACGCCCAAAACATCTCTGAAGAACTCAGTTGACAGTGTTTCCTACGCCTATGGTGTGAGTATGGCCGATCAGGGTCTTGTGCAGTTTCTGGAGCAAAGCGGTGTGCTGGTCAGCACCTCCAATGTTGAGTATGATTATCAGATGAGAATTGCTTCTGCCGATTCAACACAAAAAGCAGCCCTTCAGAAAGAGATGGCAGCAAAGATCGACTCGATAAACAAGATCAATGCTCCCAAACTCAATCAGTTTATCAAGGGATTGACCGAAGCGATGAATCTGGAAGAAAAATCTCCTTATGCGAATGGCCTCAGCATTGGGGTGGATCAATACCTTTCTGGTTAGCAGCCCTTCGCAAATACTTTCGTCAGCTATTGAGCAGACGACTAAGGGGGCAATTTGGGCAGATTTCCAGGTAACAGCCGTAGAGTTCATCATTGCCTTTGGGATATCTGCAGTTATTGGTATTTTATGCGGTCTGGTGATGGGATGGTATCGTCACATCGAATATGTCGCTGATCCGTTTCTTTGGTTCTTTTATTCAACCCCATTGATTGCGTTCTATCCATTATTTGTTATGTGGCTTGGTCTTGGTTTTAAAACGGTTGTCATGATGGGATTCTTAATGGCGGTTATCCCCATTACCATTAATACATTCGCCGGTGCCAAGGGAACAAACCCGATTCTTATTCGCGCTGCGCGTTCTTTTGGGGCGACGAATCGGCAAATGTTACTGAAAATATCTCTTCCTTCCGCCTTACCCATGATTGTTACCGGTTGTCGAATCGGTGTAGAAAGATCGTTGATTGGCGTGATTGTCGGTGAAATGTTTAGCTCGAACTCTGGCCTCGGCTTTCGTATCAGTTATTACGGGTCACGACTGCAAACCGCGAACCTCTTTGTATCTCTCGTTCTTGTGGTTCTCTTTGGACTGATCCTCACACAATTGATTCGTTTAGTGGAAGCACGCCTGCAAAACTGGCAGCCCAAATCATAATAAGGAGGAGTTGCTTTGCAAACCATGCATCCTGTTGTTTTACATGGATCGACCGCGTGGGATCAGGAACGACTGCCACGGGATGAATTTAATGAGCGATTGCAATCCATTCAAGAAATGATGAGACAGAATGAAATCAATGGTCTTATTGTGTATAGTGACTGCCGGGACTATGCCAGGTTATGCTATATCACTAACTATATACCCAAACACAGTTGGGCAATTGTACTGATTCCGGTTCATGGAAAACCCCGTTTACTGGCCAAAGTTGCAGGTTCTCGGGATATTCCTTCTGTCAGTGTGTTGACCTGGATTGATGATATTAAACCGGCACAAAACATCACCGGGGAGATTGAGCTGTTCGTTAGCGAAGTCGCAGAAGATGGGCAGCCCGTCATAGGAATTTGCGGGAAGGCGGAGATGAGGCATACCGTATATACAGAAATTGCGGCCGGATGCCAGGGGAATTCATTAAAGGACATGGATATCCCCTTGCGCGTCATATTCTTCATACCTTAACGTGACGGTTTTGCCTTTCGCCCATCTCTCCGACCCGGATGAAAACCAATAGTTTCCGATCTTGACGGGATCGACAAATGCTTCGAAGATATCCGCTGCAGGCTTTCGAATTTCGATTTTGGTTTGGTTATTCATTTCATATCCTCCTCGTACTAAAATAGATTTAGCGTTAAACAAGGGCCTCGGCCCTTGCGCCACAGGGCTTTACAGC
>LNAP01005474.1_pt1 | contig 11270 bp, 9 predicted proteins | sample 602601 | NCBI WGS metagenome assembly LNAP01 (sample SAMN02440304, study PRJNA202911) | soil metagenome | biome: Subtropical and temperate rainforests or woodlands; isolation source: soil samples (1 kg each in a 20% v/v slurry with milli Q water) were... ...
CACCCGCCGCGACTGCGGAACCGGCGCTAGCCACGGCCGCACCTCCAGCCACGGCCAGACCTGCTGCCCCCATCGCGGTGCCCGCCGCAGCGCCCGCGCCCAACTGCGGCGCACCAGATACCAGCCCCGTCGCGATCCCCGGGCCGAAGACCCCCAATCCGAGCATCGCCAGCGATGCCAGCATGATCACCAGCGCATGGTCGATGCTCGGGTCTGCACCTGGTGGCACTGTGAACTCTGCGAACAAGCCGGAGCCGATGCCAACGATCACCGCGAGCACCAGCACCTTGATGCCCGAAGACACCACGTTACCCAGCACCTTCTCGGCGAGGAACGAAGTCTTGTTCCATAGCGCAAAGGGAATGAGGACAAAGCCCGCAAGCGTTGTCAGCTTGAACTCGATCAGCGTGACGAAGAGCTGCACCGCCAGCACGAAGAACGCCACGATCAGCACGAGCCACGCGAGGAACAGCACCGCGATGGTGTCGAGGTTTGCGAATACCTCCGGGAACCCCGTCATGGTGCCGATCTGCTCAATGATCGGCCGGCCGGCGTCGATGCCGACCTTGGCGAGCTGGCCCGGCTGCAGCAACTGCGTTTGGCTCATGCCCGATCCCGAAGCGGTCAGGCCCAGCCCGGCAAAAGACCGGAACAGGATGCCCGCCAAGCTGTTGAAGTTGCCGATGATGTAGGCGAAGGCTCCGACGTACAGCACCTTCTTGATGAGCTTTGCGATCACGTCGTCGCCTTGCCCTGAGGCATGGCTCATCGCCCAGAAGAGTCCTGCAAGCGTCATGTCGATCGCGATCAGGGTGGCCGTGAGGAAGGCCACCTCACCGCGCAGCAGCCCGAAGCCGGAATCAATGTAGCGCGAGAAGACGTCGAGGAACCGGTCGATGACCGCCACGTCCTGCACGGCTAGTCCTTCGGCGCCAGCGACGCTGGCGATGAAGCGGGCGGCGTGTACGACGGGCCACCGCTCCCGAAGAAGCGCCGACGCGTGGCCTCGGCCACTGCGTTGCATTGCGCATCGCCGACCTTGGCATGGTCAGCCTTGCACTGTGCACGCAGTTCCTTCAAGCGCTCAGGGTTCGCCACGAGCGATTCGACGGATTCGATGGGCGCGGGCTTGCCGCAGGCGGCCAGTAGAAGCGTTGAAGCCACGGCGGTAAGAATGAAGAGCTTGTTCATGGCACCCCCCTCACTCGCTGTAGAAATTCACCGTCGCTGGCGTGTACGGCGTGCCATCACCCATGAAGCGGCGGCGCACCTCGCGCGCACGCTCCTGGACGGCGATCTGGCGCGCCTGTTCCAGCGCGGCCGCACGGTCCTGCGTGATCTGAAGCTGCTGCGCTTGGATCGACTGCCGCGCCTGCAGGGCCAGCAACTGATTGGTGGCCTGCGTGGCTTGCAGGGCACCCACAGCCGACTGGCTGCGGTTCACCAAATCCGTCAGCGTCGATTCGTCTGAGGCAAAGTTCTGGACGGCCTGAGACTGCACCTTGGTCGCGGTGCGAAGTGCGTCCAGCGAGTTAGTCCATCGCTTGCGCGCATCGAGCACCATCTGACCACTGGAGACGGTGGCACTGAACGACTCGGGATACAGCTGCTGGAACTGCGTCTCCATCTGCTGCACGTTGAAGGCCAGGCCCTGCGCCTGCTGGATCAATCGGTTCGTCGCCGATAGCGCGGATCGCAGTTCGTTCAGGGTGCTGAAGTCCAGACTCGTCAGGTTTTTCGCCTGATTCATCAGCGACTGCGCCTGGTTTTGCAACTGCTTGATCTGGTTGTTGATCTGCTCCAGCGTGTTGGCAGCCGTCATAAGGTTCTGCGCGAGGTTCGTGGGGTCGATTACGACCCACTGCGCATGCGCAGCGGGCAGCGCGCTCATCAAGGCCGCTGTGGCGACGGCAAGCAAGGTCTTCTTCATGGCATGTTCTCCAAAGTTGTGGACAAAGAGGGTGGAAAGGGAGGAAACGAGGGGATGAGATCGGCCGCCCAGTCGAGGCCGCGATGGCGCAGCCAGGTGGCGGCGAATGCACCGGCATCGCCCTCGGCAAGCACCGCATCGATAGCGCGCTGGTCTTCCGGCGAGGAGGCTCCGGCGAAAGCCAGCGCCGCCGTGCCCAGGCCGAGATCGAAGACCCGGTTGCCCAGCCTCGACTGGTAGTAGTAGTCCCGCTTCGGCTGCGAGCTCGCGACGATGTCGATCTGCCGTGTGTTTAGGCCGAAGCCTTCGTAGATCGAGCGGATCTGCGGCTCGGTGGCTTGCGGGTTCGGCAGGAAGATGCGGCTCGCGCAGCTTTCCACGATGGCCGGCGCAATCGACGAGTTCTGGATGTCGGCCAGCGACTGCGTGGCAAAGATCACCGAGACGTTCTTCTTGCGCAGCGTCTTGAGCCACTGGCGGATGCGCGACGCGAACACGGGGTCGTCGAGGAACAGCCACGCTTCGTCGAGGATCAACAAGGTCGGTGCCCCGTCGAAGCGCTCATCGAAGCGCGCGAACAGATAACCCAGCACGGCCAGCACCGCCGCCTTGCTCTGCATCAGCTCTTCCATCTCGAAGCACTGGATCGAACCCGTGCCGAGCCGGTTCGTATCCGCGTCGAGCAGCGTGCCGTGCGCACCACCGAGCACGTAGGGCTGCAGCGCCTGGCGCAGGGCGTTGGACTGCAGCAGCACCGACAGCCCGGTCATGGTGCGCTGTTCAACGGGCGCGCTGGCCAGGCTGTTGAGCGCAGACCACACGGCGTCTTTCTCGGGCGGGCCGACAGCGACGCCTTCCTGAATCAGGCGCCCCTCGATCCACTCCGCCGCCCAGGTGCGGTAGGCGTTCTGATCGATGCGTGCCAGCGGCTGGAACGCGATGGCTCCGTCCGTGCCGAGGTCGTAGTGCTCGCCGCCCAGTCCGAGCACGGTGGCACGCATCGAGCGCCCCATGTCGAAGACGAGCAACTGGGAGCCTGCGTAGCGCCGGAACTGCATCGCCAATGTGGCGAGCAGCACCGACTTGCCCATGCCGGTCGGCCCGACCACCAGCGTGTGGCCCACATCGCCGATGTGCGTCACCAGTCGGAATGGTGTCGCACCATCGGTACGGGTGACAATCAACGGCGGGCCATCCAAGTGAGCGTTGCGCTCCGGTCCGGCCCACACTGCCGAGACCGGCATCATGTGCGCCAGGTTCAGCGTCGAGACAATGGGCTGGCGCACGTTCGCATAGGCATGGCCGGGGATCGACGACAGCCAGGCATCGACCGCATTCAGGGTCTCCGGGATCGTCACGAATCCGCGTCCCTGAATGGCGCGCTCCACCTGCCGCAGCTTTTCGTCGGCGGAGTTCGCATCAGCATCGAGAACCGTCACGGTGGCGGTGACATAGCCGAACGCCACCTGGTCGCTTCCCAGCTCCTGCAACGCAGCATCCGCATCCGATGCCTTGTTAGATGCATCGGTATCCACCAGCGGGCTCTCCTGCTGGAAGATCGTCTCGCGCAGCAGCGCGACGACGTTCTTGCGTTTGACGAACCACTGCCGGCGAAGGCGGCTCAGTTCCTTCTCCGATTCGGCCTTGTCCAGGCAGATGAACCGCGTACTCCAGCGGTAAGCGAAGCCCAGACGGTTGAGGTCGTCGAGCAAGCCCGGCCATGTCGACGTCGGGAAGCCGCGCACCGTCAACACCCGAAGATGCGAGCTGCCCAGCATTGGTGCCAGTCCACCCACGAGCGGCTCATCCGCCAGCAGCGCGTCAAGGTGCATCGACACCTCGGGCACCGCGACGGCGTGTCGGCGCGTCGAAATGCACGCATGCAGGTAGGTCAATGTCTGGCCGTCGTCGAGCCAACGGATCTCCGGCATCACACCTTCGAGCAGGCCAAAGAAGCGTTCGGTCTCGGACACGAAGGTTGCGAGCCGCTCACGCCAGTCCACGCCTTCCGTCTTCTGGTTCTCGTAGAGCAGCCGGCCCGCACGCGCACGCGATTCCTCCGGAGGCAGATACAGCAGCGACAGGTGGTAGCTGCTTTCGAAGTGGCTGGCGTCTTCCTCGAAGGCGGCGCGCCGCTCTTCGTCGACGAGCCAGGACAGCGGTTCGGGAAACGAGCACTCGGGGTAGTCGGCGGCTTCGCGCCGCTCGGCTTCGACGAACAGCGCCCAGCCAGAGCCCAGCCGGCGCAGTGCGTTGTTCAGCCGCGCCGACGTGGCGACCAGCTCGCCCTGTGTCGCGCTGTCCAGGTCTGGCCCGCGGAACCGCGCCGTGCGCTGGAACGAGCCATCCTTGTTGAGCACTACACCGGGGGCGACAAGCCCTGCCCAGGGAAGCCAATCGGCCAGCAGAGCCGGACGCCTTCGGTATTCGGTGAGGTTCATCATCGTGACGCCCCTCACACGTCCAGCAGCGCACGGTGCTTGATGTGCCGTGCGAAGACCTGCATGAATTGGGGGTCCAGGCGCGCTCCCCAGACCGCGAGCGAATGACCGACGACCCACAGCGCGATGCCGGGCAACCAGAGCTGCAGACCCAGCCCGACCGCCGCGGCCAGCGTGCCATTGGCGATCGCCACGGTGCGCGGCGCCCCGCCCATCAGGATCGGCTCGGTCAACGACCGATGCAGGGGCACTTCGAAGCCGGGCGGCCCCGACGTGTTGGCAGCCGAGGTGTTCATGCCAACACCGCTCCGCCCGTGAAGCTGAAGAAGGTCAGGAAGAACGAGGAGGCGGCGAACGCGATGGACAGACCGAAAACAATCTGGATCAGCTTGCGGAAGCCTCCCGAGGTGTCGCCGAACGCCAGCGCCAGCCCGGTGGCGATGATGACGATCACCGCGACGATGCGCGCCACCGGCCCCTGGATCGAATCGAGGATGGATTGCAGTGGTGCTTCCCACGGCATGCTGGAGCCAGCCGCGTGCGCTGGCAGCGCAACGGTGAGCAACACTGCCGCAGCAGTGGCGGCGAACAGAAGCGGTTTTACGGAAGTACGCAGGTTCGTCATGTCGGTTCTCCTGTGGATGACGGGTTGGGGGAAATCGAAGGAAAGCCCGGCCCCAGCGAGGTGTCGAGCTGGTAGCCATGGCTGTCTAAGCCGATGACACGCGCGATCTCGCGCACGCGGCGCGCGCGGCCGCGGCCAGCGATGAAGACAATGACATTGACTGTCTCGGCGATGAGGGCGCGCGGGACGGTGACGCTCACCTCCTGCACGAGCTGTTCGAGCCGCGTGAGCGCACCGGCGGCGGAGCCAGCATGTACGGTGGCGATGCCACCCGGATGCCCGGTGCCCCAGGCCTTGAGCAGGTCCAGTGCCTCGGCGCCGCGTACTTCGCCGACGACGATTCGGTCCGGCCGCAGCCGCAGGGTCGCGCGTACCAGGTCGGCCATGGTGCTCACGCCGGGCTCGGTGCGCATTCCGACGTGGTCGTCGCTGCGGCACTGCAGCTCCACCGTGTCCTCGAGGATCAGCACGCGATCGCGCGTCTCGGCGATTTCGTCGAGCAATGCATTCGCGAGCGTTGTCTTGCCTGTGCTGGTCCCGCCTGCGACGACGATGTTCAAACGGTCGCGCACCGCCGAGCGCAGGAATGCGGCCTGTTCGGCCGTCATCACACCGTCTTCCACATAGCGAGCGAGATTCATGATGCGCAGCGCCCGCTTGCGAATAGCGAACGACGGCGCCCGCACGACGGGCGGCAGCACACCCAAGAATCGCTCGCCGGTCTCAGGCAGCTCGGCTGAAAGGATCGGCGCGCCCGGATGCACTTCCGTGCGAACGTGCGCAGCCACGAGCCGGATGATCCGTTCGGCCACCGGTGCAGGGAGCGCGGTGCCGGTCGGCGCGCGGCCAGTGCCGAGACGGTCCACCCACAGCGATCCATCGGGGTTCAGAAGCACTTCAACGATCTCCGGGTCGTCGAGCGCCGCCGCGATCTCCGGCCCCATCGCCGTGCGCAGCATGCGGATGCGGCGGATGGCAGGTTCGCCGCCGTCGCCCACGCCTCCGCCCTGAGCGGTGTTGATGGGCCTCATGGTCTTTCTCCTTTACTGGACATGGCTGGGTCGTCTCCATGAATGGCGCCGTCAGAGGAGGGCGGCTGGTGGCCTTCACCCGTTTGCTGTGCCGGTGCAACGGGGTCAATGTCCTGATGAACTTCCCGGACCAGGCTGCGCCCGCGCTGGACGTGGCGAGCCAACTGCTCGATGAACTGTGCATAGCGGGCGCGGCCCTGGGCGCGCATGGCCTCCTGCTGGTGTTCTGGTACAGGCAGCGCCACGGTCAGGTAGTGGCGCAAGTACAGGGCCACGGTCTCGATCAGCACGCCCTGGTCGCGTTCGAGACGGTCGAACTGGCGCGACAGGCGATCCAGGCGCTTGGCCAGGGCCGCCTCCCGCTGGTCGTCGCCGTCCGGCGAAAGGAATGACGCCAGTGCCGCCGCGATCACGGCGGACTTTGAGACACCCTTGTGCGCGGAGATCTGATCCAGGTGCTTGGCGTGCGCTGGCTCAATGAAGATGTTCAGGCGTGTGCGGCTCATAGGGCGATCCCGTCGTCGGGGTCCATCGCGGCGAGACGTGCGCTGCGCGTAAGTTGTCGGTCCACGTCCTGCGGACGCAGTGGCATGTCGTCCTCGTCGTCGAGCACCAGCAGACCATCGTCGGCCGGAAGGATCGGCGTGTCGGGGGCCACTTCGAGCTCGGGCTTGAGTTGGTGACCTCCCTCGTCGGCAAACCCGTCTTCTTCGCCACTGAAAGAGGATTCGCTCACTGCGAGCGGTGCCAACCCGCTCCAATCGTCAGAGCGCGCTGCAGGTCGGTCCACATAGACACCTGATGCCAGCACCGGTGGCGGTAGCACCCGCGCGATGAAGTTCCGGTCTTGGTAGTAACGGAGCTTCTTGGCCTTGATCGGCGGGTGGCCCGAAACCATCACCACCGAGTCATCGGGCGGCAGTTGCATCACTTCGCCGGGCGTGAGCAGCGGCCGCGCCGTCTCCTGTCGCGACACCATGAGGTGGCCGAGCCAGGGTGCCAGCCGGTGGCCGGCGTAGTTGCGCTGCGCGCGCAGTTCAGTCCCGGTGCCCAGCGCCTCCGAGATGCGCTTGGCCGTGCGTTCGTCGTTCGTGGCGAACGCGATGCGCACATGGCAGTTGTCCAGGATCGAATGGTTTTGGCCGTAGGCCTTGTCGATCTGGTTCAGGGACTGCGCGATCAAGAATGCACGCAGGCCGTAGCCGGCCATGAAAGCGAGGGCGCTCTCGAAGAAGTCGAGCCGTCCCAGCGCCGGGAACTCGTCGAGCATCAAGAGCAGCTTGTGCTTGCGCGCGATGCCGTCCGAGCCGTCGAGCGACTCCGTCAATCGCCGGCCGATCTGGTTGAGGATCAGACGGATCAGCGGCTTGGTGCGGCTGATGTCTGAAGGCGGCACGACTAGGTACAGAGACACCGGATGTTCGGCCGAGATCAGGTCGGCGATGCGCCAGTCGCAGCGGGAAGTCACCTCGGCAACCGTCGGATCGCGGAAGAGGCCTAGGAAGCTCATGGCGGTGGACAGGACACCGGATCGCTCGTTGTCGCTCTTGTTGAGGACTTCTCGGGCGGCCGAAGCGACGACGGGGTGAACCTCCTCTACAAGATGCTTCGTCGTCATCATCCGATGCAGCGTCACCTCGAACGCGCATGCCGGATCGGACAGGAAGTTGGCAACGCCGCGCAGCGTCTTGTCTTCACTTGCGTAGAGCACGTGCAGGATCGCGCCGACTAGCAGCGCATGGCTGGTCTTCTCCCAGTGGTTGCGACGCTCCAAAGCGCCTTCCGGGTCAACCAGGATGTCGGCGATGTTCTGCACGTCGCGGACTTCGTGCATGCCGCGTCGCACTTCGAGCAGCGGGTTGTACGCCGCCGACTTCGCGTCAGTTGGGTTGAATAGCAGGCAATGACTGAAGCGCGTGCGCCAGCCTGCGGTGAGGTTCCAGTTCTCGCCCTTAATGTCGTGAATCACGGCGGAACCGGTCCAGGACAGCAGCGTCGGGATCACAAGGCCAACGCCTTTGCCCGAGCGTGTCGGCGCGAAGACCATTACGTGCTCCGGGCCGTCGTGCCGGAGATACGCGAGGACCTTCCCACTCAACTTCCCGAGGAAGACGCCCGTCAACCGGATCAGGCCGGCCTGCTGGATCTCATCGGCATCGGCCCAGCGGGCGGAACCGTAGGTCGTGACCCGCTTGGCAAGACGCGAACGCCAGACTGCCATGCCGATGGCTGCGCAGGTCGCCAGCAACCCGCTCGATGCCGCGATGGTGCCGCCGCGCAGGAACACGTCGGGTGCATAGGCATCGTAGAAATACCACCACTCGAAGAGCTTCCAGGGCTCGTAAACGGGCACGTCGGAAATGTCGAACCATGCGGGTCCAAGCCGAGCCTGATAGCCGAGCGCATACGCCGCCCACTGCGTAGCCGCCCACACGCCGCCCAAGGCCACGCCCAGCACCACGAATATCTGTCCGAACAGGATGCCTGTGGGAATCGTCCACCCCCTTTACGTCTTGGTTTGCGTTCTGGTTCCAGCACGCGCGTGCCGCAGTGGCACCGCATGCCTGAGTCTGGAATCGGAACGCCGCGATGCACACCCGTCAGGGCGTGGTGCGGCGTACGCTGGCGGGTACGTGAAGACGTAGGTGGCTTGCCCGATCAACGCGGCCTACAGGCCGTCAACCCTGCAGCATCGCAAGTGATGCGCGGCTTGTCCAAGGCCGATGGCGCGATGCATCGCCATGATGCGGTCGGCCCTGTAACGATCAGTGCAGTTTCTTGGCGTGGGTCAGGAAGCGTTGCAGCTCTTCCGTCAAACCGAAGCGCTGGTGCTTGTGCAGCACGCGAGTGACGATGTGTTCGTCTTCTTGGAGCGGCACCACGACTACGTCGGTGCGGTGCAGCGTGGCGACATGGCCAGAATCTGCCAGACCTACACCCATTCCGGCAGCGATGCGCGTGACGTAGCCGGCAAGGCTGCTGGCCTCGCCGGCTATCGTCGGCGCCGCGCTGTACCGCTGCACGATGGCCCTCATTTGTTGTAGCAGACCTGGCTGCCGGTCAGCCCTGCATGAGATCAAAGGGAAGGCCAGAAGGTCGGCCAGCGCCACCTTCTCCAAGGACGCGAGCTCGTGCCCAAACGGCAGCATCGCCACCAGCGGGTAGTTCCAGGCCGGCTCCTGAGCAAGGGCCTCGTCATCCGGCAGGCCAAATGAGATGCCGGCATCGATCTCTTCGCGCCGCAACGCGTTGGCCAGTTCATCGGCACTCATTTCCGACAACTCGATTGGTGTTTCCGGCGCCAGCGCCTGCCAGCCTGCGAAGCATTTAGACAGCTTCGGCTGGGCGATGCCATCGGCGACGCCGATGCGTAGCGGCGCGCGGTAGCGGGCATCGGTCGCGCGCACTACGCGCCGGGTACGTTCCAGCCGAATGAAGAGTTTGCGAGCTTCCTTGAGTAGGCGTGCACCGGCGGGGGTGAGGCGCACCTTGCGCGGCATCCGCAGGAAGAGCAGCACGCCCAATTGGTCTTCCAGATCGCGGATGGTGCGCGACAGCGGCGTCGGGTCGATGTGGATGCGTTCGGCGGCGCGGCGGAAGTTGAGTTCCTCTGCGACCGCGACGAAGTAGCGAAGATGTCGTAGCTCGATCATGTCAACTCAACATCCCCGTCGCTCCAGTTAGTTCAACCTAGCGGCATTTTTCCAACAACAGATTCAGTGCTTCACCGGCGGCAAGTCGGTGCAGCTGCCGTGCGCCGCCTCGGCCGCCAGACCGATGCTCTCGCCCAGCGTCGGATGCGGGTGGATCGTCTTGCCGATGTCGATGGCATCCGCGCCCATCTCGATGGCCAGCGCGATCTCGCCGATCATGTCGCCCGCGTGCGTGCCGACGATGCCGCCGCCGACGATGCAGTGGCTTTCGGCGTCGAACAGCAGCTTGGTGAAACCTTCGTCGCGCCCGTTGGCAATGGCACGGCCTGACGCGTTCCAGGGGAACAGGCCCTTGCTGATCTTGACGCCCTCGGCCTTCGCCTGGTCTTCGGTGATGCCGACCCATGCCACTTCGGGGTCGGTGTAGGCCACGCTCGGGATCACGCGCGCGTTGAACGCGGCGCTCGCGAGTTCCTTGTCGCCCTTCTGCTCTCCAGCAATGACCTCGGCCGCCACATGCGCCTCATGCACCGCCTTGTGCTCCAACATCGGTTGGCCGACGATGTCGCCGACCGCGAAGATGTGCGGCACGTTGGTGCGCATCTGGATGTCGACCGGGATGAAGCCGCGGTCGGTCACCGTCACGCCGGCCTTCTCGGCGGCGATCTTCTTGCCGTTGGGCGTGCGGCCGACGGCCTGCAGCACCAGGTCGTACAGCTGCGGTTCCTTCGGGGCGGCCTCGCCTTCGAAGCTGACACGGATGCCTTCCTTGGTGGCTTCGGCGCCGACCGTCTTGGTCTTGAGCATGATGTTGTCGAAGCGCGGCGCGTTCATCTTCTGCCAGACCTTGACGAGGTCGCGGTCGGCGCCCTGCATCAGGCCATCCATCATCTCGACCACGTCGAGGCGCGCGCCGAGCGACGAATACACCGAGCCCATTTCCAGGCCGATGATGCCGCCACCCAGGATGAGCATGCGCTTGGGTTCGACACCCAGTTCCAGCGCACCGGTCGAGTCGACCACGCGCGGGTCGTCCTTGGGCATGAAGGGCAGATGCACCGCCTGCGAGCCGGCGGCGATCACGCAATGGCGGAACTTGATGGTCTGCGCCTTGCCGGTGACGTCGCGGCCGTCGCCCGAAGTCTCCTGCACCTTGACGTGGTACGGGTCGACGAATTCGCCGACGCCGCGCACCGTCGTCACCTTGCGCATCTTGGCCATGGCGGTCAGGCCACCGGTGAGCTTGCTCACCACCTTGTTCTTGCGCGCCAACAGCTTGCTGCGGTCGATGACGGGCTCGCCGAAGGTCACGCCCATGTCGGCGAAGTGCTTGACCTCGTCCATCACGGCCGCGACGTGCAGCAGCGCCTTCGACGGGATGCAGCCGACGTTGAGGCAGACGCCGCCCAGCGTGGCGTAGCGTTCGACCAGGATGACCTTCAGGCCGAGGTCGGCCGCACGGAAGGCGGCGGAATAGCCACCGGGGCCGGCGCCGAGCACGAGCAGGTCGCATTCAACATCGACGGAACCGCTGTAGCTCGATGCGACCGGCGCCGGCGCGGCCGCAACTGGGGCCGGTGCCGGCGACCC
>LNAP01007277.1_pt2 | contig 11269 bp, 10 predicted proteins | sample 602601 | NCBI WGS metagenome assembly LNAP01 (sample SAMN02440304, study PRJNA202911) | soil metagenome | biome: Subtropical and temperate rainforests or woodlands; isolation source: soil samples (1 kg each in a 20% v/v slurry with milli Q water) were... ...
GGGCTTGTTATTGATGGAAGCGTCGCGTGCAAACCCCTTTCGGGGCAATCCGTCACCCTGTTCCTGATTCTCGGGCAGAGGAAACAGGATGACAGGTGGGTGAAGCTGGACGAGACACTCAGGTCACATTCACCTTCCATGAATGGGCATCTGCAAAAACGACTGGGCAAGGTACAGCGCAATGCCTTTACAGGTGCTCATCCGTTGCGCAGCTTAACCAGTGCGGCAAGGCCCGTGCTTGCAGCGCTGCGACATATTCGGTCATCGGTACGCAGCTTGCGCCTTGTGCATCGAACAACACTAGCAGCCGCACGGCAAAACGGGGGGTTTAAGCCCGGTTTTGCGGCACATCCGTACCAGAAATGACCAGCGACACCCTGGATGCTCATGACACATCCTCAGACACTCAGGCGAGCAGAAATTCCCGAGGGCTGGCAGAATCGCCCTTTGTTCGTCTTCACAACGCTCGTCGAGCCAGGAATTCCCCATGCAAATGACCACCGCCCTCTTGATCGTCAACCCGTGCGACGACGAAGAAGACAACATGGCCATGCTCTGCTGCCACAGCGATCAGGGCGATATGTTCCTGATGACCCGCTACCCGGACGAGGATGCGCTGGACATCAGCCTCGGCGACGAGCCTTCAACGCTGGACGGCGTAAAAGTCACCCTCAGCCCTACCCGCCTGCTGATCGAAATCGCCGCCGCTGACGCCGATGCGCTCAATGGTGATGATTCGCTGGAAATCATTCACAGCACTGATGCGAGCGATCTGGCTGAAGTGGAAGAGACATTGCAGAACATTCTCAAGGGCACTGGCACCTATATAAGCCAGCTCTGAGCTTCAGAATCTCGGGCGCCTGAACCTGCCTCATCGCGAGCAGGCTCACTCCCACAGGGGATCTCCTGCGGATGCAAAATTTGCGTCCAGCACAATTCCAATGTGGGAGCGAGCCTGCTCGCGATGAGGCCCGAAAGAACACCACCAGCCTCTGGGTCCTACAAAATTCAAACAATTTCGCCAATCAATTCCCGCACTTTGCACAAAATGCCGTTAGTCGCCGCCCCCCGCGATAGATTAAAGTAACGCCCCCAGCCCTGGCGTTATTCGAACGTCTTCGGTCACCCTTTCCAGGAACAGTCATCGATGGAACATCGTGAAGCGCTGCTAGCGCTGCGAACCTTTCTTTCAACGCAGATTCTCGGCCAGGAAAAACTCATCGAGCGCTTGCTCATCGCCTTGCTCGCCGACGGCCACATGCTGGTCGAGGGCGCAGACCAAGGCCATCAAAGAACTTGCCGAAGGCATCGAAGCACAGTTCCATCGCATCCAGTTCACCCCCGACCTGCTGCCCGCCGATATCACCGGTACGGAAATCTATCGCCCGGAAACCGGCAGCTTCGTGTTCCAGCAAGGCCCGATCTTCCACAACCTGGTGCTGGCGGACGAAATCAACCGCGCCCCGGCCAAGGTTCAATCGGCCCTGCTCGAAGCCATGGGCGAGCGCCAGGTCAGCGTCGGGCGCAGCACGTACGAGCTGTCGCCGCTGTTTCTGGTAATGGCCACACAAAACCCGATCGAGCAGGAAGGCACCTATCCATTGCCCGAAGCGCAGCTCGACCGCTTCCTGATGCACGTGAAAATCGGCTTCCCGGACGCCGCCGTCGAACGTCGGATCCTGCAACAGGCCCGTGGCGAAGCGCTGAACGGCGAAACCAAGCCCGAGCGCCGGGTCAGCCAACAGGCGATTTTTGCCGCGCGAAAGGAAATCCTCGGTTTGTACATGGCCGACGCCGTGGAGGAATACCTGGTGCAACTGGTCATGGCCACCCGCACCCCGGCCAAGTTCGATCCGGAGATGGCCGAGTGGATCGCCTATGGCGCCAGCCCGCGCGGTTCGATTGCCCTTGACCGTTGCGCCCGGGCCCATGCCTGGCTGGCCGGGCGCGACTTCGTCAGCCCCGAAGACATTCAAGCGGTGCTGTTCGACGTACTGCGCCACCGCATCATTCTTTCCTTTGAAGCCGAAGCCGCGGGCATCGACCAGGACCGGGTGGTCCAGCGGATTCTCGACGTCGTAGCCGTCGCTTGACCCCGATGAAAGCCATCCTGCCGCCCGAACCGGGCATCCGTGTCAGCCTCGCCGAGCTGATCGAGATGCGCCATCGCGTGCGTGAAGTGCAACTGTTTTCCACACCGAGCCAGCGCAGCCCGCTGATTGGCTTGCACCATTCGAAACTGCGCGGGCGCGGGGTGGATTTCGATCAGGTGCGGGTCTATCAGGCCGGCGATGACGTGCGCAGCATCGACTGGCGCGTCACCGCCCGCACCCAGGAACCCCACACCAAGCTGTTCCATGAAGAGCGCGAGCGGCCGATTTTCATCATGGTCGAGCAAAGTCGCCGGCTGTTTTTCGGCTCGGGGCTGATGTTCAAATCGGTGCTCGCCGCCCAGGCCGCGAGCCTGATCGGCTGGGCCGCACTGGGTCATAACGATCGGGTCGGCGGACTGGTGTTCGGCAACAACGAGCACTATGAAATCAAGCCACGACGCAGCAAACAGAGCCTGCTGCAATTGCTCAATCGTCTGGTGCGGGTCAATCAGTCGCTGCACACGGAAAACGAGCCGGACCGGGACGCCTTCAACATTGCCCTGCGTCGCGCCCGGGAAGTCCTGCGTCCCGGCAGCCTGGTGATCATCATCTGCGACGAACGCACCCTGACCGAGGGCGCCGAACAACAGCTGAGCCTGTTGTCGCGGCATTGTGACCTGTTACTGCTGCCGGTATCCGACCCTCTCGATCACGCCCTGCCCGCCGCCGGACTTTTACGTTTCGCCGAACGCGGTGCGCAACTGGAACTCGACACCCTGAATTTCGAGCTGCGCCAGACCTATCGCGCCCAGGCCGAAGCGCGCCTCGCTCGCTGGGAATTGCTGGCGCAGAAGCTGCGAGTATTGCTGATGCCCTTGAGCACCCAGAGCGAGATGGTCGAACAACTGCGCGAGTACCTGAACCCGCAGAAACCGGGGAAAGGCCGATGAGCAGCCTCGATCAACTGCAACCGCTGATCTCCCCGCCTCCCATCGAATTCTGGCCACCGGCACCAGGCTGGTGGTTGTTGCTGCTGTTACTGCCGCTCGTCGGTTTCGGTCTGTGGAAGGCAAGGCGTTTCTTTCTGAACAAACGCCCGATCGTGCGCGCCGAACAACCACTGGACCCGGTACGCCTCGCCGCGCTGGCAGAACTGGCGCGGATGCCCAAACCCTACGACGGTGCCCCGGCCGGTGCCTGGTTGCAGCAGCTCAACGGTTTGCTCAAACGCCTGTGCCGCAACCATTACCCCTACAGCCAGAGCCACACCCTCAATGGGCGCAAATGGCTGGCATTCCTCGACAATCGCTGCCCGGCCGCCGGCCTGACCCGCTGGATGGTACTGGTTGAAGGCGCCTACAAACCTGAATGCAAACTCGACGACAAGGCCATCGCCGGCCTGACTCAAGCGGTCGACACCTGGATTCGTAAACATGTTTGAGTTCGCCTGGCCGTGGATCTTTGCCCTGTTGCCGCTGCCGTGGCTGATGCGCATCGTGCTGCCTGTCGCCGACAGCGGCGAGCCGGCGCTCAAAGTCAGTTTCCTCGGCGACCTCGAAGGCCTGGTCCGCCGCCGCGCCCGGGCCAACCTGCCCGCCTGGCGCCAACAGGCACCGTTCATTCTGCTGTGGCTGTTGCTGCTGATCGCCGCGGCGCGCCCGCAATGGCTTGGCGAACCGCTGCCCATCGCCGCCAGCGGTCGCGATCTGCTGGTAGCGGTCGACGTGTCCGGCTCGATGGACTTCCCCGACATGCAATGGCAGGACGAAGAAGTCAGTCGACTCACACTGGTGCAGCATTTGCTCGGTGATTTCCTTGAAAGTCGCGACGGCGATCGCGTGGGCCTGATCCTGTTCGGCAGCCAGGCCTATCTGCAAGCACCGCTGACATTCGACCGGCACACGGTGCGCGTGTGGCTCGACGAAGCGCGGATCGGCATCGCCGGCAAGAACACCGCCATCGGCGATGCCATCGGCCTGGCCCTCAAGCGCCTGCGCCAACGCCCGGCACAAAGTCGCGTACTGATCCTGGTCACTGACGGCGCCAACAACGGTGGCCAAATCGACCCGCTCACGGCGGCGCGGCTGGCAGCCAGCGAAGGCGTGAAAATCTACACGATCGGTATCGGCGCCGATCCGGAGCAAAGCGGCACGTTGGGTTTTCTGGGCGTCAACCCGAGCCTCGACCTCGACGAACCCTCCTTGATGGCGATCGCCGAAGCCACCGGTGGCCGGTATTTTCGCGCCCATGATGACAAGGAGCTGCAAGCGATCAAGGACACCCTCGACAAACTGGAACCGGTAACCCAGCAACCGACTCAGGCCCGCCCGGCTCAGGCGTTGTACCACTGGCCTTTGGCAATGGGGTTGCTATTGAGCATGCTGCTGGTGGTTCGCGAGCGCTGGCCTGATAACCCGTTGCGGCGACTGTTCACCAAGGATCTTTTGCAAACTCAACTGCCTGACTGGCGCCAGCGGCTCAAGCGCCTGCGCCTGCGGAGGCGCCGATGAGCGCGCTCTGGCCGTACTTGTTCCGCCCCTGGTGGTTGCTGTTATTGCCATTGCTCGGCTGGTTGCTCTGGCAACTCTGGCATCGGCAGAAACGCGCCGGGCGCTGGCAGATGATTCTGCCGCCGGCCTTCCATGCCGCGTTGCTCAGTGGCGGCAACGGTCGCGACAGCAAATTGCCGTGGGTCATCCTGGGATGTGCCTGGGTGCTGACCGTTCTGGCGCTAATCGGACCCAGCTGGGAACGTGTCGAGCAAGCCAGCCAGAAACCCGCCGATCCGCTGGTCGTGGTCCTGGAGCTAACCCCGGAAATGCTCGCCACCGACGTCTCCCCCAACCGGCTGGAGCAGTCCCGACGCAAGCTGTTCGATCTTCTGGAAAACCGCAGCGATGCCCAGACCGCGATCATCGTCTACTCCGGCAGCGCTCACACGCTGGTGCCACTGTCGGATGACCTGTCGACCAGCCGCAATCTATTGGATGCCCTCAAGCCTTCGCTGATGCCCCAAGTGGGACATCGCGCCGATCTGGCGGTAACCAAGGCCCTCGCCCTGCTGGAACAGGGTGCCCTCGGCGAGGGGCGGATCCTGCTGATCGGCTCAACCTTGACCGAACTGGAACGCCAGGGGATCCAGCAGGCGCTGGACGGCAAGTCGACACAATTTCTGATGATTGGCATCGGCACTGCCGAAGGCGCGCCGATTACCCAGGAGGACGGCAGTTTTCTGAAAGACGATCAGGGCGCGATTCTGGTGCCGCATCTGGATGAGCCAAGCCTGAAAGCCTTTGCCAACGACCTGGACGGACGCTATACCCACGCACGCCTGGACGATGCCGACCTGCGCGCCCTCGGCTTGCTCGAGGGGCCACGCATGCTGCGCAACGACGGCCAGACCTTGCGCCTCGATACATGGGCCGATCAGGGTTACTGGCTATTGTTGCCGTTGCTGCTGCTGGCGGCGTGCGCCGGTCGTCGCGGCTGGCTGTTCTGCCTGCCCCTGCTGTTTTTACTGCCACAACCGAGTTATGCCTTCGACTTCAAAGATTTGTGGCTGCGAGCAGACCAACAAGGTCTGATCTTGCTCAAGCAGAAGCGCCCGGCCGAGGCTGCGCAGCATTTCGAAGATCGACAATGGCAAGGTGTCGCGCGCTACGAAGCTGGCGACTATAGCGGTGCCGCCCAGCGGTTCGCCGAAGGCAGCGACGCCCACGCCCACTACAATCGTGGCAACGCCCTGGCCAAAAGCGGTGAGCTGGAAGCCGCGCTGGATGCCTACGATCAAGCGCTGGAGCGTCAACCGGATTTGCGTCCGGCCCTGACCAACAAAGCGTTGGTGGAAAGCCTGCTCAAGCAGAAAAACACTTCACCGCCCGTTGATCCGGACAAAAACACTGACAACCAGACCGAGCCCCCCACGCAAGAACCGCCGCCGGGCGCGACCACGCAAGCGTTGGATGAGGGCGAACCGAAAACCGACGGCCAACAAACCACGGCGGACTCAGACCCACAGAGCAAAACGCCGCCGAAAACCGGCACCAACGAAGTCCCGGGCAGCGAGCTGGGGAATGAAGACAGCACCCGACCACCAATGCGCCCGGCCAACGATAGCATCGAGGGCGAACAGCGCCAGGCGCTGGAACAATGGCTGCGCAAGATCCCGGATGACCCGGGTGAATTGCTCAGGCGCAAATTCTGGTACGAACAGCAACAACATCAGGATCAGGAAAAAACTCGATGACCCGCTTCACCACTTTCTCGTTCGCATTGCTGCTCTGCACTGTTCAGGCCCAGGCTGCGGGGCTGGTCGCCAGTGTGGATCGCAGTCGCCTGAACAGCGGCGAAACGGTTGAACTGACCCTGGAAACCAACGATGTCACGCAGTTCGGCAAGCCTGATCTGACACCGCTGGAGGCGTTGTTCGAAGTGCGCGGCAGCCGTCAGGTCAACCAGCTGACCACCCTGAACGGCGATAACCGTGCGACCACTCGCTGGATCATTACCCTGCTACCTCGGCAGAACGGCAGCGTGGTGATTCCGTCACTGCAACTGGGGGACGTACAGAGCCAGTCGATTAGCGTGCAAGTGGTCGAAACCGAAACCCAGGACAGCCCGACCAAACAGGCTCCGGTGTTCATCGACGCCAGCCTCGATCAAAACAGCGTGTACGTACAAGCCCAGGCGATCCTGACCCTGCGTATCTACCATTCGGTGTCGCTGTACGACGACAGCAGCCTGCCCCCTTTGCAAATCCCCGATGTGCGCATCGAGCAACTGGGCGAGGCGCGCACCTACGAAAAAGACATCAATGGCCTGCGTCACGGCGTTATCGAGAAGCGCTACGCGATCTACCCGCAACACAGCGGTGAGTTGGTCATTCCACCGCAGGTATTCAATGCCGCACTGGTGGACGCACAGCCTGCCAAGGACGCCGTCGCGCAGGCACCGAAATCCGGCAAACTGATGCGTGTCAGCTCCGCCGAGATCCTGCTGACGGTCAAGGCCAAACCCGCCTCCTACCCGGCCGACGTGCCGTGGCTGCCGGCCCGTAGCCTCAGCCTGAGCGAAAGCTGGAACCCGGAACCGGGGCATGCGCAGGTCGGTGATTCGTTGACCCGCAGCCTGACCGTAAAGGCTGAAGGCCTGGACAGTTCGCAGTTGCCGCCGCTGCCCGCCACCGACGTCAACGGCTTGCGCCGCTACCCGGATCAACCGGTGCTGGGCAATCAGAACAGCGAGCGCGGCCTGATCGGCAGCCGCGAAGACCGCGAAGCCCTGGTGCCAACGCGTGCTGGCGCAATCGAGTTGCCAGCGGTCGAAGTCGTCTGGTGGAACACCTTCGAGGACCACCTCGATCACAGCAGCCTTCCGGCTCAAACCCTGCCGGTGGCGAACAATCCGAGCCTGATGGTCGACACCCCGACCGGCATGCCTCAAGTCTTTTCCGCGGCCGACAACGAAGCCCTCTGGTGGTGGAAACTCAGCACCTTGATCCTGGCCTGCACCACTCTGCTGGGCTTCGGCCTCTGGTGGCGCGCCCGTTGGCAACCGGCAATCCTGCGCGCGGCGCAGACCGGCCCGAGCCCGCGCACCGTACTCGACGATCTCAAGCGCGCCTGTCAGGCCAACGACTCCCACGCCACCCGCCAGGCCCTCGACGCCTGGGCCCGCCAACAACCGGAAACCCTGGCCGATATGGCGGCGCGCTTTGTGCCGTTGTCCGACGCCCTCGATGGCTTGAACGGTGCGCTCTACAGCGAAACCGGCCAGCATTGGCAAGGTGAAGATCTGTGGCGGGCGATCAAGGCGATTCCAATTGCCGAGCGGGCTCAGGACCCGGTGGGCGACAGTGGATTGCCGCCGCTGTATCCGAAGTAACTGTCCCTAGCTGTCGAGATGGAACTCGGCATCCAGATGAATAGCCTGTAAAAAAGCGCTGTCGTGGGACACCACAATCAATGCCCCTTGGTACTGATTGAGCATCTGCTCCAGCGCAATTTTACTGGGCAAGTCCAAATGGTTGTCCGGTTCGTCCAGTAACAGCAATTGCGGTGGCCGCTGTGCATATAACTGCGCAGCCAGGGCTATTTTCAGGCGTTCGCCGCCGCTCAACTGACAGATCTTGAGCGTCGCACGATCCGCATCAATGCCCATCTGCGCCAACCGGGTTCGCGCCTCGGCTTCGGGCAACTCCGGATTACTCTCGTAGAGCCATTGCACCGCCGTGCGCTCGGGATACTGCAATCCGGCATGTTGATCCAGCCAGCCGACATGGCAACTGCGGATGAGTTCGCCTTCGCGCACCGGCAGTTGGCCGGCGATCACCCGCAACAGGGTCGACTTGCCGCTGCCGTTGGCGCCCAGGATTGCCATGCGCATAGGCCCCGTCAGCGTCAGATTGATCGGCGCCGCGTAACCGAACGGAAGCATGACGTCGTTGAGTTGCACAATCAGCTTGCCATTGGGCACTGCGCTTTCCGGAGACAGCATCATGCGTTGAATGTCCGGCGCACACCGCGCACGGGCCTCGGCGATCCGTTGTTGTTGCTGCTCCCGGGCCACCTGTTGATTGAGGCGCAATTTTCCCTGACTGTTTTCACTGCGTTCTTTCTGGGCATTGGTGATCAGCTTGGCCTGATTACCGTCACGGGCCTGACGGTCGCCGCGGGCATTACGCCGTTGCTGACGCTCCATCTGCACGGCCATTTCACGTTGCTCGCGCCTGGCCTGCGCCCGTTCCCCTTGCAATGCCGACTGGAACGACTGCTGTTCCTGCTCGCGTGCCGCCGCATACTGACTGTAGTTGCCGCCATAAACCGCCAGCCCCAAGGGCGAAAGCTCGACAGTTTCGTTCACGTGCTCCAGAAGGCTCCGGTCATGGCTGATCAACACCAGGCCGTTGGGCCAGCGATCAATCTGCTGCGATAACTTGTGTTGCTGATCAATATCCAGGTGATTACTGGGCTCATCCAGAATGAGCCAGTCGGCTCTGGACAACCACGCCCCCAGCAGCGCCACCCGTTGACGTTCGCCACCACTGAGTGCGTCGGTGCGCGCATCGGCATTCAAATGCCCCAGGCCGATCTGCTGCAGCTCCGTCTCAAGGCGTGTGGCGCAATCCCATTGATCGACCGCCAGCGCATGATCTTCATCGTCGACGCTGCCCTGCGCAATGCGCTCCAGCGCCGCCAGAATAGGGGCGACCCCGGCCAACGCGGCAACGCTGGGATAGCGCTCCGGTTCCAGTAACTGTGCCACGGAATAAACCCGCCCTTCGCGACGGACAATACCGCTAGTGGGCAGTTGCTCCCCCGTCAGGAGCCGACCAAGCAAGGACTTGCCACAGCCATTGGCGCCCACGATGCCAGTGGCCCTGGTACTGAAGGTGTGGTTCAAGTGATCGAACAGAACGCGCCCGTCGGGCAAGTTGAACGACACTTGATCAAGTTGAAGTAACCGTTGGGTCATGACGCCTCCTTAAACATTAAAACTCCCTGATGCTGCGCAACAGCCTCGACTGCCCTCCACCATACTGAAGCTACCCCACCCAATCGACCGGCAATCGTTCACGGTTTCAGCATCCCCGGTCTTTTGCCAGTAAACTCCCTTCCCTTTAGCCGCCATCATTTTCCTCGCGGCCATCACCTTATTTCCTACGGAGTTCACCTTGCGTCTGTTTCACACCTCCGACTGGCACCTTGGGCAAAACCTGCACGGCCAGGAACGCGATTTCGAACACGCCTGCTTTCTCGAATGGCTGCTGCGCCAGCTGAAGCTGGACCAGCCAGACGTGCTGCTGATCGCCGGCGATATCTTCGACACGGTCAACCCGCCGGTCAAAGCCCAGGAACGCCTCTACGACTTCATCGTCAGCGCCCATGAACAACAGCCGAAGCTGACCATCGTGATGATCGCCGGCAACCATGATTCCGGTTCGCGGATCGAACTGCCCGCGCCGTTGATGCGGCGTTTGCGTACGCATGCGCTGGGTCGTGTGCTGTGGCTGGATGACGGTCAACTCGACGCTGAACGCCTGCTGCTGCCATTGCCGGATGCCAAAGGCAAAACCGTCGCTTGGTGCCTGGCGCTGCCGTTCCTGCGCCCCGCCGAGGTGACTGGCGCGCATTTGGGTGACAACTACCTACGCGGTATCGGTCAGGTTCACGAATGGTTGATCGAAGCGGCCAATGCCAAGCGCAAACCGGGACAAGCGCTGATCGCCATCAGCCACGCGCACATGGCCGGCGGTTCGGTGTCGGAAGACTCCGAGCGCAGCCTGATCATCGGCAACGCCGAAGCGCTGCCCGCCAGCCTGTTCGGGCCAAGCATCAGTTACGTCGCCCTCGGTCACTTCAGAAGGTCAATGGTGAAGAGCGCATCCGCTACAGCGGCTCGCCGATTCCGTTGTCGTTCTCCGAGATTGGCTATCAGCACCAGATTCTCGACATCACACTGAAGGGCGAAACCCTGGTCAGCGTCGAACCCAAGCTGATCCCCCGGGCGGTGAATCTGCAACGCATCGGTCCCGCGCCATTGGCGGAGATCCTCCTGCAACTGGCCGACCTGCCGAACATCGACCTGCTGGCCGATATCCAGCGCCAGCCTTGGCTGGAAGTTCGGGTGCGTCTCGATGAGCCGCAACCGGACTTGCGATATCAAGTGGAAACCGCCCTGCAAGGCAAAGCCGTGCGTCTGGTGCGGATCGCCGCTGAATACGCCGGCAACGGCAGCCGCGACGGCGTGGATGACGGCACGACCTTGATCGAACTCGACCAGCTCTCACCTCAGGAACTGTTCAGCCGCGCCTGGCAGGACAACTACGGCAGCGAGGTCGACGAGCAAACCCTCAAGGACTTCGCCGAGCTATTGCAGGACGTGCAGATGGAGAGCGAACAACCATGAAGATCCTCGCGATCCGCCTGAAAAACCTCGCCTCACTGGCCGGGCCTTTTGAAATCGACTTTACCGCTGAGCCGCTGGCCAGCGCCGGTCTGTTCGCGATCACCGGGCCGACCGGCGCCGGTAAAAGCACCTTGCTCGACGCCTTGTGCCTGGCGCTGTTCGGTGCTGTGCCTCGGCTCAGCAATGCCCAGGTGTCTGCCAAAGCTCCAGACGCCGACGGCGAGATCAGCACCGGCGACCCGCGCACGTTGCTGCGTCGTGGCACAGGT
>LNAP01005475.1_pt1 | contig 11268 bp, 9 predicted proteins | sample 602601 | NCBI WGS metagenome assembly LNAP01 (sample SAMN02440304, study PRJNA202911) | soil metagenome | biome: Subtropical and temperate rainforests or woodlands; isolation source: soil samples (1 kg each in a 20% v/v slurry with milli Q water) were... ...
CGCCCGCGCCGTCGAAGAACTGCAGGCTGAGCCGCTCGCCCTGCTTGATGGGCTCGCGCACGGCAAAGCCATGCTTCCAGCTCCCCAGGAACAGGCGCAGGTCGATGTCGGGCCCCAGCACCAGGCCGTGCGGTCCGGTCACCTGCACGTCCTCGAAGCGGCCATGGCGCTCGTGCACGCAATGCTCGTTGCGCGTCAGGCACATGACGCGGCCTACCTGCGGCATCTCCGACAGGATCGATCGCCAGTCGGCGGCAAGCGGCGTCGCCGTGGTGCCGAGCGCGCTGCCGGATTCCGTGCGCATACCGGGCGTCATCTTTCGCGAATTGGCCGGCAAACCCATCGTCTCGGAAATCGCCGTGCTCCATCGCCATCGCGAACGGCATCCGGTGGTGACGACTTTGATCAGGCAGATCGTGCCGGCGGCGTAATGTGGCCTAACCTTTGACGGCCGGGGTCGGCGGTACCGGCAGAATGATCTCGGAGGCGATCTTCCAGTCCGTCTCGACCTTGATCCAGTTGATGATCATCAGAAACGGTTTCGGTGTGCCGTCCTGGCCGGCATATGACACCGTGATTGTCAGCGGGGCATAGGATTCCGCCACATCAGGCGTCAAGCCGACGATCTTGAGCTTCGGAAAATCCGGCTCGAGGATGACGGGCCCGGAGGCCGCTATGTCATGCAGTTTCCGATCGATCGCCGCGTTGCCCCAAAATCCCGCCCAATTGCCCTCAGATGGGTCGGCACTCTTGGCAACGAGGAGGGCCGAGGGGGACTGCCAGAACATCTTATGCAAGGCGTTGAGATCGTGTTTGTTGGCCAAGTCCATCAGCCTGGTGAATTGCGACCTGATCGCCTCCAGGGCCGGCCCGTCCAACGGATCTTGACCGGCAACCGGATTGGCAGCGGCGGACCCGGCCGACAGAACGGCCAGGGCAAGGGCGGCAGCGAAGAACGTCTTTTTCACAATCGATCCTTCTTTCCGTTAGCGCGTCTTGGCGATCTTTGCGGCACCCCAGAGCGAGCCGGGATTGGCGCGATCTGGATAAAGTTCCAGCATCGCGTCGTAGAGTTGGCGTGCGGTCGTCGTCGCTTCGTCCAGATCATTGAAATCGCGAATGTATTGCCGCGTCTCGCCAATGATACGAGGGGCATCGTCATTCTCAGGCACCTTATGCCCGGCGATCACTGCCCTCGGTTTCAAGGCCTCAAGCTTGTCGAGGGTGGAAATCCATTCCAGCCGGCTCTGCCTGTCGGTCTCGCCAAGATATGGATGAATGCCGTTATAGACGACATCGCCGCCGACGATCAGGCCGATCGACGGGACGTGCAGGCAGGTCGAGTGCGCCGTATCGGTCCGCCCTGCATTCACCGCAACAAGCTTGTGCCCCTCCAGCTCGACTTCATTTTCCTTGAGCGGCTCGGCAACGAGCAGGCGATCAGGAATCTGGCCCGGAAAAAGCCTTCGCCAAAAGTTTTCGAGCGACGCCGGCGATAGATGCTGATGCATCGCCTCGACCACGTCGGGTGTCGCGACCGCCCTTGCGCGCGGGAAACGTTCCAGAAGCGAGGCGAGGCCGAAGAAATGGTCGCCATGTCCGTGCGTGATATAGATCCTGGTGAGGTTCTTGCCGCTTGCGACGACCCAATCCAGCAAAGTTTGCGATTGGTCGGTCGTGAGAAAAGTGTCGACGAGGACGGCGTCATGCTTGCCGTAGATAAGCGTCGACGAATTTGCCACCCAGGCCAGTTCTTCCTTGCCCGGCGGTAGGTCACGGGTGAGGCCGGGACGTTTGATGGTGAGCACGTCCCAATGCAGGTCGGTGTCCGAATTCATTGTCATATCCATAATATTTTTCAATGAGATAGCGTTTTCAGAGCCGCATTCTTGACACCGGCTCCAGTATCGGCGATAAATATCGTATGACCGGTCGTCTTGAATTAGTCAAGGGGGTTTAATGTGACATCTCGCCCAGCCGTCCGACGGGGCCCGAAGCCGAAGCCCGACACGCGGAGCAATCTCGTTCAGGCAGGTCTGCGCATGATCCATGCGGAGGGGTATGCGGCGACCGGAATCCAGACCATCGTCGATGGGGCCGATGTCCCGAAGGGCTCTTTCTACAATCACTTCCCCAGCAAGGAGGCCTTCGGGGCGGAAGTGATCGACGTCTATTCCGACCGTGGACAAAGCAAGCTGCGCGATTTCCTCTGTCATCCCGACATTGCGCCACGCATCCGGTTGGAAGCCTATTTCGACGACCGGATCGAGGCCTTCAGGGCGTCGAACTATATCCGTGGCTGCCTGCTGGGGAATTTCAGCACCGAGGCTGCGGACCACAGTGCGCTCATACGCGAGCATCTGGTCAAGCAGTTCGACCTGTGGAGCAGCCTGATTGCGACCTGCATTGCCGAGGCGCAGAAGCAGGGGGCGATCGGTGATCAATTTCCTGCAGCATTGTTGGCTCGCTTCGTCCTGAACAGCTGGGAGGGGGCGTTGTTGCGCATGCGCGTCGAAAAGAGCGACGCGGCTCTCCTTGAGTTCAAGCAGATTGTCTTCGGCAAGCTTCTCGCTTGACGCTTTGTCCTGGCGCCATGTGTCGTGAACGCAGCCGAGCAAGCTGATCTTGCCGGCGTGAGGCGGTTGGAGAGCCGCATTGTCACCAGGCCCGATAGGTGACACGATCCAGCGATATGGGGCGATGACGGATCGCTGAAGCCGGCTCCGATGCTCCATATCTCTGGCTTTCGAGAGGTTCGCCATGGCTGCCACATCAGAGCCGGTTTCGCTGTCCGACAGCGCCGCTGGCGTTACCGAAACGCCGGCAGAAGAAATCCCGACCGAAATGCCCTTGCCGGCCGATCCGCTACTGGTGATCCAGCTTGGCCTGCTGATCCTGGCGACACTGGCGGCAATGTATGTCGCCGCGGAAGTCGTGCTGCCTGTGGTGCTGGCCTTCGTCCTCAAATTGCTGCTGCAGCCGGCGATGCGTCTGCTGGAACGATTGAACCTGCCGCGCACCATTGCGGCGCTGGTGTTGCTGTTCCTGTTTTTCGGCACGATCATCGGGCTCGGTGCCGCTCTATCCGGTCCGGGCGGCGCCTGGCTGCAGCGACTGCCGGAGGGTATACCGAGGCTGGAGGAACGGCTGAGCTTTCTGCGCGAGCCCATCAACATCATGCGGAATTTCCTGCATCATGCGGAAACCCTTGCGCAGGTCGACGCGCCGTCGAACGTGGCCTCGACCATGTCGCCGCCCGCCGTCTCGCATGTCATTCCACCGCCGGCCGTGCCGCCGCCAGCCGTGCCGGCTGCGACACAGGCAGCGGCCGAGGGAGGCTCGCTGTCGCACCAGATCTTCATCGGCACCTGGACCTTCGCGGCCGGATTCTCCACGACGATCCTGCTGTTGTTCTTCCTGCTGGTATCCGGCGATACCTTTTTGCGCCGCCTGGTCGAGATCCTGCCGACCTTCAGTAACAAGCGTCAGGCGGTGGACATCTCACAGCAGATCGAACGCGATATCTCGATCTATCTGGTGACGATCACGGTGATGAACGGGGCGGTCGGCGTGCTGACGGGATTGATGATGTGGGCGACCGGCGCCGGCGATCCCGTTCTTTGGGGCGCCGTTGCTTTTCTGCTCAACTATATTCCCATCCTGGGGCCGTTGATCGGCATCGGCCTGTTTCTGCTGGTCGGACTGCTGACGATCGATGTGTTGTGGCTGGCGCTGCTGCCGGCAGGATTCTTTTTGCTCATTCATCTGATGGAAGGTCAGATCGTGACGCCGCTGCTCTTGGCGAAACGTTTCACGCTCAATCCCGTTCTGGTCGTCATGACCTTGGTCTTCTGGTTCTGGATGTGGGGCGTGCCGGGTGCCGTTCTCTCCGTGCCCATGCTCGCCATCGCGAAAATCATCTGCGATCGCATCCGGCCACTCGCCGCTGTCGGACATTTTCTGGAGGGATGAGCTGGATTGTTCATCAGGAAGCTATTCCCCGCATGAAGAAGCGATCGGATGAATATAGTGACATTGCTGCGCCTCTTCAGCATCAGCGGCCGTGAGGCCGTCGTCCTATCCGTTTTCTGAAATTTGACGAACACTACTTTCGATTGACCTGAAAAAACATCAGGCCTAACCTCGCTTGTAACAATCATGAGACGTGGGGCACGACGCACCGTTCGCAGCCATTAAGGGCGCGGAACGACGATGCTTGTCCTCATAAACCTTCCAGGGGATGTCATGATGTTAAGCACTGCCACACAATTTTCCCGCACATATCGAAAAGCGATGCTGATCGCCGTGCTGAGCCTGGCCGGCGCCAGCTTGATCTCTCCGTCGCCCCGTGCGGCCGAGGAAGCGATCGATGAGCAGGCGGCGCATGCGATCGCCGTCAGCACCTATATCTATCTTTATCCCTTGATCACCATGGACACGACGCGGCGGCAGATGATCAATGTCGCGCCCGGCAAGGCTTTCGGTCGTGGGCCGATGAATGTCTTCGCCAATGTGCCTTCTTATCCGCCGGCCGATATGAAGGTCGTCGTGCGGCCGAATTTCGACACGCTCTATTCCGTCGTCTGGCTCGATCTGACGACCGAACCGATGGTCGTCTCGGTCCCCGATACGCAGGGACGATATTACCTGCTGCCGATGCTGGACATGTGGACCGATGTCTTCGCCTCACCCGGCTGGCGCACCACGGGCACCAAAGCCGGCACGTTCGTCATCGTGCCGCCGGGCTGGCGTCAGGAGGGCGAGCTGCCGAAAGAGGCGCAGCGGATCGATGCCCCGACGCCCTATGTCTGGGTCATCGGCCGCACCAAGACCGATGGGCCGGCGGATTACACCGCGGTGAACAAGCTGCAGGAAGGTTTCCGTGTGACGCCTTTGTCGAATTGGGGCAAGGCGCCGGTCGCCATCACCGGCAAGGTCGATCCCAGCGTCGATATGAAGACGCCGCCCAAGGAACAGGTCGACAATATGCCGATCGATAAATATTTCGCCTATGGTGCCGAGCTGATGAAGCTCCATCCCCCGCATATCACCGATGAGCCGATGCTTGCCGAGATGCGTCGCATCGGCCTCATTCCCGGCGAGAGCTTCGAGGCGGACAAACTCGATCCGGCGGTGAAGAAGGCCTTCACCGGGGTGCGCGAAGAAGCCCAGCAATTGATGGCCTGGAAGATGCCGACTTTGGCGCGGGTCCAGAACGGCTGGTCGATGAACACGGATACGATGGGCGTCTATGGCAATTACTATCTGAAACGGGCGATCGTGTCGCAGCTCGGCCTGGGTGCCAATCTGCCGGAGGATGCGATCTATCCGCTGAACATCGCCGACAGCGTCGGGCGTCCGCTGGACGGCGCGCGTAAATACATCCTTCATTTCGAGGCGTCGGAATTGCCGCCGGTGAAAGCCTTCTGGTCGATCACGCTTTACGACAGCCAGGGATTTCAGGTGGCGAATGGGTTGAATCGGTTTGCCGTCAGCAGCTGGATGCCGTTCACCTACAATCCGGACGGATCGCTCGATCTTTATTTCCAGCATGAGAGTCCCGGTGCCGGCAAGGAAGCCAATTGGCTGCCGGCGCCCGTGGCTGCCTTCAATCTGACGATGCGCCTTTATGGTCCGAAGGAAGCCGCGCTGACCGGCAAATGGGCGCCGCCGCCGGTGACGCAGGTCGAGGACTTGCCCGCATTGACAGCGCAATAGCGCCGCAGCGATGGGCAAGAGCAAAAGGGGCATCGTCTTGGGGATGAACCAGGCGGCTGCTTTCATCGTGGCAAGAATATTTTCTCGAAGGGAGGCGGAATATGAAACGATTGAGGAGATGGCACATCCATCCGGACCATATCAGGCTGTCGCTGACGATCGCAGCAGCGATCTGCATCGGTGCAGCCTGCAGCCGGACCACCCAGATGAGCAATGTCCAGCCGGCCGGCGGTTTCCTGCCGCAGCCGGTGTTGCTGCAGCCGGGACAAAGCGATGAACCGTCCCTGGTCTATCGCAATCCGCAAATGACGGCGGGCGGCTATAACAAGATCATCCTGGATCCGGTGACGATCTGGGCCGATGCGGATTCGCAGCTCCTTACGTTGCCGCCGGACCAGCAGCAGGCGATGGCTGAAACCTTCCAGAACCATGTCTACCAGGCGATCTCGACGGAATGCGACATGGTCACCACGGCGGGGCCGCAGACCATTCGCATTCGCCTGGCGCTGATCGATGCGGAACGATCGGACCCGGCCTTGAACACGATCTCGACCTATATTCCGCAGGCGCATGTGGTGTCGACGCTGACGGCCTTCGCTTTCAATGACGGCGCCGGGGTCTTTGCCGGTTCGGCCTCGGCGGAGGGCTACGCCACGGATTCCAAGACCGGCGTGCTGCTTTGGGAGGGCGTCGACAAACAAGCCGGGCAGAACGCAATCGGCACCAATACGTTCAATTCCTGGGACGATGTCGACAACGCCTTCGTCGCCTGGGCGGAAAAATTCAAGACGCGCCTGAAGAAACTGGGCGTCTGTCGGGCTTGAAGCGGCGACGCGCCGTGCCAGGCGGCGGTGTTGAAACCGACATGGCAAACGCGGCGGCGGATCACAGCCGGCGGATCACAGCCGGCGGAAGACGAGGCTGAGATTGTTGGCCGGCATTTCGGTTATCGCCGGTGCGGAGAAACCGGCGGCCGCGGCGAGATCGGCGACGGCTTCGACATCGCGAACGCCCCATTCGGCATCGCGGTCGCGCAGGCTGCGGTCGAAGACCTCGTTGCTGGGGGCGGTATGCGCGCCGTTGCGCTTATAGGGGCCATAGAGATACAGCGGCGCGCCGGCCGGCAGCAGCATGCCGGCATTGGCGATCAAGGACAGGGTCGCCTGCCAGGGCGAAATATGGATCATGTTGATGCAGAGCATCGCCTGCGCCGCCGTCACCGGCCAGGGCAGCTCGGTCACGTCGAGCCTGAGCGGCGGGCGGATATTCGGAAGATCGCTGGCTTCCATCCAGGCGGCGATGCTGTGCAGCGCCTCGGCACTGGGATCGGTCGGCTGGAAGGTCAGATGCGGCAGGGCCTGAGCGAAATGGACGACATGTTCGCCGGAGCCGCTGGCGATCTCCAGCACCAGGCCGCTGGTCGGCAACGCGCCGCGCAGGACGTCCAGTATGGCATCGCGGTTGCGTTGCGTGGCGGGGGCATAAAGGCGGTTATCGCTCATCGGGTCTACTCCGTCAGTATGAGCTGTTCAGCCGGCAGCCCTGTCGGTTCCGGCGCCTGGCGCACCAGACGTACGAACAAGGCGGCGGCAAGGCAAGCCAGGACCGGCGCCAGGCAACCGATGCTGAGCACCCAATGGGTGGCGCGGCTGACTTCCGCTGCATTCATCGCATTGCTGAGCCCGGCGCTGTTGGCGATGACGCCGGCACCGGCCGCGCCGAAGGAAATGCCGAGCGAGCGGATGGTCGGTATGGCGCCGGCCGTCAGCGCCTCTTCGCCGGGCGCGGCATGGCGCATGGTGGCGGCGACCAGATGCAGGCTGGAGGCCCCGAGGCCGAGCCCGACCAGCCCGTCCAAGGCCGTCACCAGGATCAGCGAGCCATCGGCCAAGGTGAGGGTGAGACCGATCAGGCCGATGCTCGACAGCGCCAGGCCGACGACGATGCAATATCGCGCGGCGGCGCCCTGAAGATTCGAGGTCGCGACCGAGGCGACGGTCCAACTGAGGGCCAGGGTGGCCATGATATAGCCGGCGGTGCCGTCACTGAGGCCACGCAAGGTCTGCAGCGCCAGCGGCAGATAGGCGCCGATCACCGTATGGGTGACGGAAGAGAGCAGCAGCACCCAGCCGGCGGTGCCGGTCGTGGTGGCGAGCGAAAAAGGATTGCTGGGGAAGAGGCGGCTGTCCTGCTTGCCGCGATCCATGGAAATCGTCAGGCGCAACAGCAGCCCCGCCAGCAGGATGAGCGCGATCTGGCCCAGCAGGATGTAAAGCGGCAGGCCGGATGCGGTCACATCGATGCCGACATGACGCAGCGCTTCCTGCACCTCGCCCGCGGCGCTGACGGCGATGACGCCGAGCGAGAGCAGGCCGAGGCGGCGATAGGGAAAGCGCGGCACGGCGGCCTTGACCACATGGCGCGGCAATTTCACCCAGGCGCCGACCAGGAAGATGATGACGATCGGCGCGTTGAACCAGAAGGCGCCGCGCCACCAGCCATGTTCGGCGAACAGGCCGCCGATGGCAGGGCCCAGCAAAGCGGCGATGCCCCAGGTGGTGGAGATGAGCGCCAGCGCCCGCTTGCGCAGATGCTCGGGGTAGAATTCCTGCACCATGGACATCGAGAGCGCGATCAGCAGGCCGCCGCCCCAGCCTTGCACGGTCCGTGCGATCAGCATCACCAGCATGCTGGGCGCCTCGGCGCAGCCGACCGAACCGGCCAGGAAGAGCAGGCTGCCGAAAATATAGGCGCGGCGCGAACCGGTGATGATTTTCAGCGGATTGCCGCTGGCCGCGCCGATGATCGAGGCCACCATGTAAAGCATGGTGGGCCAAGTGTAGAACGAGGTGCCGCCGATATCCTGCACCACCTTCGGCATCACCGTGGCGATGATGAAGACATCGATCGCATGCAGCGCCAGCGCCAGGTTGATGGTGATGGTATAAATCGCCAGGCCGTTGCGGAATACGTCGGTCCAGGAGGCGCGGGCAGCGGACGTCCGGCCATGGGGTGTCTGGTCGTCCGCCGTCACGGTAGTCGCCGCTGCGGTTCTGGTGGTCTTCGGCTGCATGATGATATCGGCCTGATGATTGAGCATGATCGGTCGTTGCGACCGGGTGCAGTATAGAGATCGCTGCAGATAGGTCCAAATGCGCAAAGCGGTGATGGCGTATGCGGGCGGCGACTTGAATATGTTGCAGTGCAAGGTGGCGCGGTGCCGATTGCCGGTCCTGACGGTGCGGGCTACGATTCACCCGATGGGGCAGCGTGAAAGGGGAGGGGCAGCATGCCGAGTATGTATGAGCTTGATCTGGACAGAAATCCGGCGAACTTCCAGCCCCTGACGCCGCTGAGTTTCCTGGAACGCGCCGCCGCCGTTTTTCCCGACCGCACCGCCATCGTTCACGGCTCGGCACGCACCGATTACCGCAGCTTTCTGATGCGCTCGAAACGGCTGGCCTCGGCCTTGAGCTGGCGCGGCATCGGGCCGGGAGATACGGTTTCGGTCATGCTGCCCAATATACCGGCCATGCTGGAATGCCATTTCGGCGTGCCGATGACGGGCGCGGTGTTGCATGCAATCAATATCCGGCTGGATGCACCCATCATCGCCTTCATGCTCGATCATGCCGAGGCAAAGGTGCTGATCACCGACCGGGAATTCGCCGGGGTGATCAAGGCGGCACTCGGTCTCGCCAAGGTCAAACCCTATGTGATCGATTGCGACGACCGGGAGTTTCCGCAAGAGGGCGAATTCCTGGGTGCCACGGATTACGAGAGCTTCCTGTCGACCGGCTCGGCAGATTACGCGCGGGCGGCGCCGGGTGATGAATGGGATGCGATTACCTTGAATTACACCTCGGGCACCACGGCCAATCCGAAAGGTGTGGTTTATCACCATCGCGGCGCCTATCTGCTGGCGATGGGGAATCTGATCTCCGGCAGTATCCAGAAGCATCCGGTCTATCTCTGGACGCTGCCGATGTTCCATTGCAACGGCTGGTGCTTTCCCTGGACGGTGCCGGCGGTGGCGGGCGTGCAGGTCTGCCTGCGCTGGGTACGGGCCAAGGCGATCTATGACGCCATCGCCGATCACGGCGTCAGCCATATGTGTGGCGCGCCCATCGTCATGTCGACGCTGATCGATGCGCCGGCGGCGGAGCGGCGGCAGATATCGCAGATTGTGCAGTTCATGACGGCCGCCGCCCCACCGCCCCAGGCGGTGCTGGGCGGCATGAAGGCGGCGGGCTTTGCCGTGACGCATCTCTACGGCCTGACCGAGACCTATGGACCGGCGGTGGTCAATGAGTGGCAGACCGAGTGGGATCACCTGCCGGCGGAAGACTGGTCGGCGCGCATGGCGCGCCAGGGCGTGCGCTATCTGCCGCTGGAAGATCTCGATGTGCGCGATCCGCAGACGCTGGAACCGGTGCCGGCCGATGGCGAGACGATCGGCGAGGTGATGTTTCGCGGCAATGTGGTGATGAAGGGCTATCTGAAGAACCGCAAGGCCAGCGACGAGGCCTTTGCCGGCGGCTGGTTCCATTCCGGCGATCTCGGCGTCAAACATGCGGATGGCTATATCCAGCTCAAGGACCGCGCCAAGGACATCATCATCTCTGGGGGCGAGAATATCTCCTCGATCGAAGTGGAAGACGCGCTCTACAAACATCCGGCGGTGAAGGCCGCGGCCGTGGTGGCCAAGCCCGATGCGAAATGGGGCGAGACGCCCTGTGCCTTCATCGAATTCAAGCCGGGCATGGGTGCGAGCGCCGAGGAGCTGATCGCCTGGTGCCGTACGCATCTCGCCGCCTATAAATGCCCGCGCCAGATCGTCTTCGCGGAAATCCCCAAGACCTCGACCGGCAAGATCCAGAAATTCAAACTGCGCGAGATGATCAAGCGCGGCGACGTCTGAAGACGGATGACCGGGATGAGGGGCGGCGCTGCCTGATGGCAGGGCGAGATGGGGTCTCTTTCCCAAAATCAATGGAGCCATGCAACCGACCCCACTCTAGTTTAGCGCCTCTTCAGAGCTTATTTACTAATTAAGTCGCAAAATTTTGCCAATAAATGGAACACGCGACTCGTAAGCGTGTTGTACCATCTGGCGTTGAAGGGGCGTAGCCTGGAAGCGGTGGCCGTTTTAGAGAACGGATCTGAACGTCCAGACTGAAGAAACGCCCAGACGAGAAGAGGTATCGTGGGTCAGTCATTGGAAGTCATTCAGCAGGCCGGTGTGATCCCCTTCGGGATCGTCGAAGGCGAATTGCGCGTTCTGCTGGTGACATCGCGGGAAAGCGGCCGTTGGGTGATCCCGAAAGGCTATGTCGAGCCCAAGCTGACGCCGGCTGAGTCCGCTGAGAAAGAGGCTTATGAAGAGGCCGGCATCGAAGGCCGACTGACATCGGAAACCCCTTTGGGCTTCTTCACGTACCTGAAAAGGATACGGCCGGGAGAAAGCCGGCCGGCCAGTGTCGAGGTTTATCTGCTGCGCGTCGCCAAGCAGTGCAAGAAATGGCCGGAAATGAAACAGCGCAAATGCGG
>LNAP01005476.1_pt1 | contig 11265 bp, 6 predicted proteins | sample 602601 | NCBI WGS metagenome assembly LNAP01 (sample SAMN02440304, study PRJNA202911) | soil metagenome | biome: Subtropical and temperate rainforests or woodlands; isolation source: soil samples (1 kg each in a 20% v/v slurry with milli Q water) were... ...
CCGGCGATCAGCACGTGGACGTCACCGCCGCACTGCGCGGCGGCCGTCACGGTGTTCAGGGTCGCGCCCTTGACGGTCGCGTTGTCGTGTTCAGCAATCACCAGCGTCGTCATCTCAGATCACCTTCGCGTCGTTCTTGAGTTTGGCGACCAGCGTGGCCACGTCGGGCACCTTGATGCCGGCGCTGCGCTTGGGCGGCTCGCTGACCTTCAGCGTCTTCAGGTGCGCCTTCATCTCCACGCCGAGGTCGGCGGGCTTGAGCACCTCGAGCGTCTTCTTCTTCGCCTTCATGATGTTGGGCAGCGTGACGTAACGCGGCTCGTTCAGGCGCAGGTCGGTCGTGATGATGGCCGGCAGGCTGAGCTTCAGCGTCTCGGCGCCGCCGTCGACCTCGCGGGTGACGCTGACCGAGTCGGCGGTCAGTTCGACCTTGGACGCGAACGTGGCCTGCGGCAGATCGGCCAGCGCGGCGAGCATCTGGCCGGTCTGGTTGCAGTCGTCGTCGATCGCCTGCTTGCCCAGGATCACGAGGCCGGGCTGTTCCTTGTCGAACAGCGCCTTGAGCAGCTTCGCGACGGTCAGCGGCTGGAGTTCATCGGCGGTCTCGATCAGGATCGCGCGGTCGGCGCCGATGGCCATCGCCGTGCGCAACGTCTCCTGGCACTGCGTGACGCCGCACGAGACGGCGATCACCTCGGTGACGATGCCCTTCTCCTTGAGCCGCACCGCCTCTTCGACGGCGATCTCGTCGAACGGGTTCATGCTCATCTTGACGTTGGCGATGTCCACGCCTGTGCCATCGGACTTCACGCGGACTTTCACGTTGTAGTCGACGACGCGTTTGACCGGGACGAGAACTTTCATGCAGCTGTCTCCTGAAAACCTGTGCTCGGGGTTGGGCGGATTCTAGTTCGCGGGCTCGCGGCCACCTTGCCGCCAAGGTGACGCACCGCCGAAAAAAGAACGACCGTGCTATTTTAAGCGCAACGCGACGCGCACCACGCGTGACTCTATGATTCCCGCCACCCGCCCGGGTGACGAAACTGGTAGACGTAGCGGACTTAAAATTCGCGACCGAAAGGTGTGCGGGTTCGACTCCCGCCCCGGGCACCACCGGCACGACGCCCAGAACGACAAAAGCCTCGCATCGCTGCGAGGCCTTTTCGTTTGGAGGCGCGATCCGGAGTCGAACCGGACTGACCGGATTTGCAATCCGGGGCATAACCGCTTTGCTATCGCGCCCTGAAGCCGAAATTCTAGACAAGAAAAAGGGAAGCACTCGGCTTCCCTTTCTCTTCGAGTCTGGAGCGGGAGAAGAGTCTCGAACTCTCGACCTCAACCTTGGCAAGGTTGCGCTCTACCAACTGAGCTACTCCCGCATTTTCCGCTCGCATCGATGTCGCCATCGAAACTTCGCAGAGCCCGCATTATAGGCTGAAAATTAGCCGCCCTGCAAGCCGAGTCGCTTCAGTGCGTGAGCAGCTCGGAGCCTGCCGGCGGCACCGCAGGCTTGGCGGCCTCTTCGGCGGGCTTGGCCGCCTCTTCTTCGGGCAGCGCTTCCGGCACACGCTCCAGGGCAACCTCGAGCACGCGATCGATCCACTTGACCGGCACGATCTCGAGTTTGTTCTTCACGTTCTCCGGAATGTCCTGCAGGTCTTTGACGTTCTCTTCCGGGATGATCACGGTCGTGATGCCGCCGCGGTGGGCCGCGAGCAGCTTCTCCTTCAGGCCGCCGATCGCCGTCACCTCGCCACGCAGCGTGATCTCGCCGGTCATGGCCACGTTGGCCTTGACCGGGATGCCGGTGAGCGCCGACACGAACGCCGTCGTCATCGCCGCGCCCGCGCTCGGGCCGTCCTTCGGCGTGGCACCGTCGGGCACGTGGATGTGCACGTCGCGCTTCTCGAACATCTCGTCCTTGATGCCCAGGCGCCGCGCGCGGCTGCGCACGACCGAGCGCGCGGCCTCGACCGACTCCTTCATCACGTCGCCGAGCTGGCCGGTGCGGATGATGTTGCCCTTGCCGGGCATCACCGCCGCCTCGATCGTCAGCAGATCGCCGCCGACCTCGGTCCAGGCCAGACCCACGACCTGGCCGACCTGGTTCTTCTTCTCGGCCTGCCCGTAGTCGTACTTGCGCACGCCGAGGTAGTCGTTCAGGTTGTCCTCGGTCACCACGACCTTGTCGGTGACCTGCTTCAGCTGGATCGCCTTGACCACCTTGCGGCAGATCTTGCTGATCTCGCGCTCGAGCGAGCGCACGCCGGCCTCGCGGGTGTAGTAGCGGATGATGCCGCGCACCGCCGATTCGGTCAGTTCGATCTCGTCGTCGCGCACGCCGTTGTTCTTGGCCTGCTTGGGCGCCAGGTACTTCAGCGCGATGTTGAGCTTCTCGTCCTCGGTGTAGCCGGCCAGGCGGATCACCTCCATCCGGTCGAGCAGCGCCGGCGGGATGTTCATCGAGTTCGACGTGGCGATGAACATCGTGTCCGACAGGTCGAAGTCGACCTCGACGTAGTGGTCGCTGAACGTGTGGTTCTGCTCCGGGTCGAGCACCTCGAGCAGCGCGCTCGACGGGTCGCCGCGGAAGTCCATGCCCAGCTTGTCGATCTCGTCGAGCAGGAACAGCGGGTTCTTGGTTCCGACCTTGGTCAGGCTCTGCAGCACCTTGCCGGGCATCGAACCGATGTAGGTGCGGCGGTGACCGCGGATCTCGGCCTCGTCGCGCACGCCGCCCAGCGCCATGCGGACGAACTTGCGCCCGGTGGCGCGCGCCACGCTCTGGCCGAGCGAGGTCTTGCCGACGCCCGGGGGGCCGACCAGGCACAGGATCGGCGACTTGACCTTCTCGACACGCTGCTGCACCGCGAGGTACTCGAGGATGCGGTCTTTCACCTTGTCCAGACCGTAGTGGTCCTCGTTCAGCACCGCCTCGGCGAACGCCAGGTCGTGCTTGATCTTGGTCTTCTTCGCCCACGGCAGGTTGACCAGCGTGTCGATGTAGTTGCGCACCACCGTGGCCTCGGCCGACATCGGCGACATCAGCTTGAGCTTCTTGAACTCGGCGTCGACCTTCTTGCGCGCGTCCTTCGGCATCTTGGCCGCGATGATCTTCTTCTCGAGCTCTTCCATGTCGGCGCCGTCTTCGCCGTCGCCGAGTTCCTTCTGGATCGCCTTGACCTGCTCGTTCAGGTAGTACTCGCGCTGGCTCTTCTCCATCTGGCGCTTGACGCGACCGCGGATGCGCTTCTCGACCTGCAGGATGTCGACTTCGTGCTCGAGTTGCTCGAGCAGCTTCTCCAGTCGCTTGTCGACCGCGTACAGGTCGAGCACCGACTGCTTGTTCTCGAGCTTGAGCGGCAGGTGGGCCGCGATCGTGTCGGCCAGCCGGCCGGCGTCGTCGATGCCGGCGATGGACGTGAGGATCTCGGGCGGGATCTTCTTGTTCAGCTTGACGTACTGGTCGAACTGCTGCGTGACCGCGCGGCGCAGGGCCTCGATCTCGGGCTTGGTGTCGGCCTCGGGCGGCACCGGCGTGACGTCGGCGACGAAGTACTCGCCGTTGTCGCTGATGCGATGCGTGTTCGCGCGCTGGATGCCCTCGACGAGGACCTTCACGGTGCCGTCGGGCAGCTTCAGCATCTGCAGGATCGACGAGACGCAGCCGACCTCGAACATGTCGTCGGGCTTGGGCTCGTCCTTGCCGGCGGCCTTCTGCGCGACCAGCATGATCTGGCGGCCGGCCTCCATCGCGACCTCGAGCGCCTTGATGGACTTCGGACGGCCGACGAACAGCGGGATCACCATGTGGGGGAAGACGACCACATCGCGCAGCGGCAGCAGCGGCAGGTTGATCTCTTCGGCAGGAAGTACGGGGTGTCCGGACATGGGGTGTTCCTTTCTTTCTCAAGCCGATCTGAGGGCTCGAGCGTTCATTTGCAAGGCGCCGCGGCAGGTGCTGGCATCGCGGCGAACCCGGACTGATCTCGGCAGGGGCGGCCCGCTAGGCGCTCGCCTTCTGCTCTCGATAGACGAGCAGCGGCTTCGCGTCGTCTTCGATCGTGTGTTCGTCGAGCACCACCTTGGCCACGCCGTCGAGCGTGGGCAGGTCGAACATCGTGTCGATCAGGGACTGCTCCATGATCGAGCGCAGACCGCGCGCGCCGATCTTGCGCGCCAGCGCCTTGCGGGCGATGGCCTGCAGCGCCGACGGGCGGATCTCGAGCTCGACGCCGTCCATCGCGAACAGCTTCTGGTACTGCTTGACCAGCGCGTTCTTCGGCTCGGTCAGGATGCGCACCAGCGCGTCGTCGGTCAGCTCGCCGAGCGTGGCGACCACGGGCAGGCGGCCGACCAGCTCGGGAATCAGGCCGAACTTGATCAGGTCTTCGGGTTCGACATCGCGGAACACCTCGGACACCCGCTTCTCGCTCTTGCCGTGCACCGTGGCCCCGAAGCCGATGCCCGACTTCTCGGACCGGTTCTGGATCACCTTCTCGAGCCCGTCGAACGCACCGCCGCAGATGAACAGGATGTTGGTCGTGTCGATCTGCAGGAAGTCCTGGTTCGGGTGCTTGCGCCCGCCCTGCGGCGGCACGCTGGCCATCGTGCCTTCGACGAGCTTGAGCAGCGCCTGCTGCACGCCCTCGCCCGACACGTCGCGCGTGATGCTCGGGTTGTCGGCCTTGCGGCTGATCTTGTCGATCTCGTCGATGTAGACGATGCCGCGCTGCGCCTTGTCGACGTCGTAGCCGCAGTTCTGCAGCAGCTTCTGGATGATGTTCTCGACGTCCTCGCCGACATAGCCCGCTTCGGTCAGCGTGGTCGCATCGGCGATGACGAACGGCACGTTGAGCAGCCGCGCCAGCGTCTGCGCCAGCAGCGTCTTGCCCGAGCCGGTCGGGCCGATCAACAGGATGTTGCTCTTGGCGAGCTCGATCTCGTCTTTCGTGCGGCTCATGTGCTTGAGCCGCTTGTAGTGGTTGTAGACCGCCACCGACAAGGTGCGCTTGGCCACGTCCTGGCCGATCACGTACTGGTCGAGGCTCGCCTTGATCTCGCTCGGCACCGGCAGGTCGGACTTCGCGGTCTTCGAATCGGCGCCTTCCGCCGGCACTTCATCGCGAATGATGTCGTTGCACAGCTCGATGCACTCGTCGCAGATGAACACGCTCGGGCCGGCGATCAGCTTCTTCACCTCGTGCTGGCTTTTGCCGCAGAAGGAGCAGTACAGGACCTTCTCGCTGGAAGCGCCTTTTTTGTCAGCCATAGAGTGGGTATGTCGAGGCGTAGGGGAAGGGATCGGCCAATGATAGTTGAAAAGAAATCGGGGCCTTCATGGCGAAAAAGGCCCCGTTTCCCGTACTGTTGCTGGCACCGCGCGGGCGCGATGCAGGTGTCGAGCGGCTCAGCTGGCGCCCGCCGGCGACGCCCGGTGTTCGAGCACCTGGTCGATCAGGCCGTAGGCCTTCGCCTCGGCCGGATCCATGAACATGTCGCGTTCCATGTCGGAGCGGATCTTCTCGATCGTCTGGCCGGTGCGCTCGGCGTAGATCTTGTTCAGCTGCTCGCGGGTCTTGAGGATCTCGCGGGCGTGGATCTCGATGTCGGTCGCCTGGCCCTGCGCGCCGCCGGACGGCTGGTGGATCATCACCCGCGAGTTCGGCAGCGCCATGCGCTTGCCCTTGGCGCCGGCCATCAGCAGGAACGAGCCCATGCTGGCGGCGATGCCCATGCACAGCGTCGAGACGTCGGGCTTGATGAACTGCATCGTGTCGAAGATCGACAAGCCCGCGCTCACCGAGCCGCCCGGCGAGTTGATGTACAGCGAGATGTCCTTGTCGGGATTCTCGGACTCGAGGAACAGCAGCTGCGCGACCACCAGGTTGGCGGTCTGGTCGTTGACGGGCCCGACCAGGAAGATCACCCGCTCGCGCAGCATCCGGCTGTAGATGTCGTAGGCCCGCTCGCCGCGGCCGGAGGTTTCGATGACCATCGGGACCATGCCCAGGCCAGTGGTGTCAAGCGCGCTCATGGCATTCCTTCATTGGAGATTCCGCTAGATGTTGGGGCCGATTATGTCGCCACAAGGTCGGCCTGGAAGATTCGGTTCGCGCAGCAAAAAGGGCGCTCGCCTCGCGGCAGCGCCCTTCCCGTGACAAGCGCCCGCGGGCGCCCGGCTCAGCCGGTCATCAGCTCGTCGAACGGCAGCACCTTGTCGGTGACCTTGGCCTTGCCCAGGACGTAGTCGGCGACGTTGTTCTCGACCACGACCGCCTCGACCTCGGCCAGCCGCTGGCGGTCGCCCAGGTACCAGCGCACCACCTCCGACGGCTTCTCGTAGCTCTGCGCCATCTCCTCGATGTGCTTCTGCAGCTGATCGGGCTTGGCCTGCAGGTTGTTGGCCCGCACCAGCTCGCCCACGACCAGCCCGAGGCGGACCCGCTTCTCGGCCTGCGGCTGGAAGATCTCGGCGGGGATCGGCGCGGTGTCCGCATCCTTGACGCCGCGCTTCTTCAGGTCGGCGCGAGCGGCCTCGACCATGCGCTCGGTCTCGCCGGCGACCAGCGCCTTGGGCACGTCGAGCTGCGACGTCGCCACCAGCGCGTCCATCACGCTGGCCTTGTTGCGCGCCAGCACGCGGAACTTGACCTCGCGCTCGAGGTTCTTCTTCACGTCGGCGCGCAGGCCCTCGACCGTGGGCTCGGCGATGCCGAGCGACTTGGCGAACGCCTCGTTCACTTCGGGCAGGTGCTGCGCTTCGATCTTCTTCAGCGTGACCATGAAGTCGGCTTCCTTGCCGGCCACGTCCTTGCCCTGGTAGTCCTCGGGGAACTGCAGCGGGAAGGTCTTCGATTCGCCCGACTTCATGCCGCGCACGGCCTGGTCGAACTGCTCGAGCATCTGGCCCTCGCCGATCAGGAACTGGAAGCCGTCGGCCTTGCCGCCGTCGAACGGCACGCCGTCGATCTTGCCTTCGAAGTCGATGGTCACGCGATCGCCTTCCACCGCGCCTTCGGCGGCCGGGCGCTGCGCGAACGTGCGGCGCTGCTTGCGCAGGATGTCGATGGTCTTGTCGATCGCGGCGTCGGTGACTTCGGTCGAGACGCGCTCGACTTCGGCGGCGCTCAGGTCGCCGAGCTGGACCTCGGGGTAGACCTCGAACGTCGCGTCGAAGGCGACCTGGCCTTCCGGCGCGCCTTCCTTCTCGGCGATCTTCGGCGCGCCGGCGACGCGCAGCTTGGCCTCGTTGACCGCCTCGCTGAAGACCTGGCCGACCTTGTCGTTCATGACCTCGTAGTGCACCGAGTAGCCGTAGCGCTGGGCGACCACGCTCATCGGCACCTTGCCGGGGCGAAAGCCATCGGCCTTGACGGTGCGCGAGAGCTTCTTCAGGCGCGACTCGACTTCGGAGCTGATCGCGGACGTGGGCAGCGTGAGCGTGATGCGACGCTCCAGCTTGTCGAGGGTTTCAACTTGGACGGTCATGGTGTGTGAACTCTGTGTGTATGAATAGCTGGTGCGCGGGGCGGGACTCGAACCCGCACACCATCGCTGGCGTCAGGACCTAAACCTGGTGCGTCTACCAATTTCGCCACCCGCGCGAGGGGCATCCCTCGGCGAAAGGCGGATTTTAGCCGTTCTCGGCGGGCGTTCCGGCGGGTTCGTCGCGGCGGACGCGGAACCACGCGGCATACATCGCGGGCAGCGACAGCAGCGTCAGTACCGTCGCGACGATCAGCCCGCCCATGATCGCGACCGCCATCGGCCCCCAGAACACGCTGCGCGACAGCGGGATCATCGCCAGCACCGCCGCCGCGGCGGTCAGGATGATCGGCCGGAAGCGCCGCACCGCGGCCTCGACGATCGCGTCCCAGGTGGGCACGCCGCGCGCCCGGTCCTGCTCGATCTGGTCGATCAGGATCACCGAGTTGCGCATGATCATGCCCATCAGCGCGATCACGCCGAGCAGCGCGACGAAGCCGAACGGCCGGTCGAGCAGCAGCAGTGCCGCGGCGATGCCGGCAATGCCCAGCGGCGCGGTCAGGAACACCAGCACCGAGCGGCTGAAGCTGTGCAATTGCAGCATCAGCAGCGTGAACATGATGAACAGCATCAGCGGCGCACCCGCCGCGATCGAGCCCTGCCCCTTGCTGCTCTCCTCGACGGCGCCGGCCACCTCGATCCGGTAGCCCGGCAGCATCTTGTCGCGCACCGGCTTGAACAGCGGATCGAGCTGCGCGGTCACCGTCGCGCCCTGCAGGCCTTCGACGATGTCGCCCTGCACCGTTGCGGCGTAGTCGCGCCCCTCGCGCCACAGCACGCCCGGCTCCCAGACGAAGCTGGCGCGCGCGATCTGGCCGAGCGGGATGCTGCGGCCGCTGGTCGTGGGCACGTAGCCGTTGGCCAGGTCGGTGATCGCGTCGCGCTCGTCGAGCGGCTGGCGCAGCACGATGTCGACCAGCTTGTCGTCCTCGCGGTACTGGCCGATCGTGGTGCCGGTGTTGATCGTGCGCGCCGCCTGCGCGATCGACTGGCTGGTCACGCCGAGGGCGCGCGCCTTGTCCTGGTCCACATCCAGCCGCAGAACCTTCACCGACTCGTTCCAGTTGTCGTTGATGCCGCGCAGGTTGGGGTTCTGCCGCATGATGGCCTTGACCTCGTCGGCATAGCCGCGCACCTTCGCGGCATCGGGCCCGACCACGCGGAACTGCACCGGGTACGGCACCGGCGGCCCGTTCGGCAGCAGCTTGGCGCGGCCGCGCACCTCGGGAAATTCGGTCGCGAGCAGTTCGGGCAACTGCAGGCGAAGCGCCTCGCGCGCCTTCAGGTCCTTCGGCAGCACGACCATCTGGCTGACGTTGCTCTGCGGAAAGACCTGGTCCAGCACCAGCACGAACCGCTCGACGCCGCTGCCGACCCAGGTGGTCACGTGGTCGACGCCCGCCAGCTTCATCACGCGCGCCTCGACCCGCTTCGTCACCGCTTCGTTGGCCGCGTACGAGGTGCCCTCGGGGAACCACAGGTCGACGACGATCTCGGGCCGGCTCGAGTCCGGGAAGAACTGGTTCTGCACCTTGCCCATGCCGGCGATGCCCAGCACGAGCGTGCCCAGCGTCAGGCCGATCGTGATCCAGCGGTGCTGCACGCACCAGCCCACGGTGCGCCGAAAGCGCGAGTAGAACGGGGTGTCGAACAGCTCGTGCGGCTCGCCGGCACCGTGCGGGCGGGTCTTGAGCAGCCAGACGCCGAGGTACGGCACGAAGTAGACCGAAACGAGCCACGAGATCATCAGCGCGGCGGCCGTGACCGCGAAGATCGCGAAGGTGTATTCGCCGACGGTCGACTGCGCCAGGCCGATCGGCAGGAAGCCGACCGCGGTGATCAGCGTGCCGGTCAGCATCGGCATCGCGGTGGCGTCGTACGCGAAGGTCGCGGCGCGCACCTTGTCGTAGCCCTCCTCCAGCTTGCGCACCATCATCTCGACCGAGATGATCGCGTCGTCGACCAGCAGCCCGAGCGCGATGATCAGCGAGCCGAGCGAGATCTTGTGCAGCCCGACGCCCCAGTAGTACATCGTGACGAATGTGATTGCGAGCACGAGCGGGATCGTGATGCCCACCACCAGCCCCGGCCGCCAGTCGAGCCGGAACGGCTTGAAGTGCAGCCCCAGGCTGATGAAGCTGACCGCCAGCACGATCACCACCGCCTCGATCAGCACGCCGACGAACTCGTTGACCGACGCGGAGACGACCTTCGACTGGTTCTGGAACTGGTGCAGTTCCAGCCCGGCCGGCAGCTCGGCACGGATCTGCGCCACCGTGGCGTCGAGCGCCTTGCCCATGCGGATGATGTCGCCGCCCTTGGCCATCGAGATGCCCAGCGCGATGACCTCGCGGCCCTGGTGGCGCACCTTCACCTGCGGCGGGTCGACGTACGCGCGGCGGATCTCGGCGATGTCGCCGAGCTTGAAGTTCGCGCCGTTGGCGCGGATCGGGAACTGCCGCAGTTCATCCACGGTGTTGAACTGGCCGCCTACCCGCACCTGCAGGTAGTCGGTCGGTGCGTTCACCGTCCCGGCCGACTCGACCGCGTTCTGCTGGCCGAGCTGCGCCAGCACCTGGTTGAAGTCGAGCCCCAGTTGCGCCAGGCGCTTCTGCGGGATCTCGACGAACAGCTTCTCGTCCTGCGCGCCGAAGATGCCGACCTTGTTGACGTCCTGCACCTTCAGCAGGCGCTGGCGGACGCGGTCGGCCTGGTCCTTCAGCTCCTGGTAGCTGAAGCCGTCGGCCGACAGCGCGTAGATCGAGCCGTACACGTCGCCGAACTCGTCGTTGAAGAACGGCCCGACCACGCCGCCCGGCAGCGTGGCACGCATGTCGCCGATCTTCTTGCGCACCGTGTACCAGATCTGCGCCATCTCCTTCGGCGGCGAGGAGTCCTTGACCTGGAAGATGATCAGTGCCTCGCCCGGCTTCGAGTAGCTGCGGATCTTGTCGGCGTACGGCACCTCCTGCAGCGTCTTCTCGATCTTGTCGGTCACCTGTTCGGCCACCTGCTGCGCGGTCGCGCCCGGCCAGAACACCCGCAACGCCATCGCGCGGAACGTGAACGGCGGGTCCTCGTCCTGCCCGAGCTGGAAGTACGCGGCCGCGCCCAGCAGCAGCAGGACCACCAGCAGGTAGCGGGTCAGCGCCCGGTGGTCGAGCGCCCACTTCGAGATGTTGAAGCGCGACGGCGCTTGCGGCTCGCCCACGTCCGGCCCGCTCACTTGGCGCCGACCGGTGAGCCCGACGCCGCCGACGCGGGCGCGACCGCCCCCGGCTCGACGTAGAACTTGACCTTCTGCCCCGGGCTCAGCACGTGCACCCCGGCGGTCACGACGATCTGCCCGGGCGTGAGCCCGGCGGCGATCACCGCCTCGTTGCCTTCGGCCCCGGCGAGCTTCACCTCCTGCGAGCGGACGGTCATGCTCGCGCGGTCGACCACCCAGACCGCGCTGCGGCCCTGCTCCTCGCGCAGCGCCGACAGCGGCAGCTTGTTGACCGCGGCCACCTGCGGCAGCTCCATCGAGACCGTGGCGGTCTGGCCGAGGCGCACGTTGTCGGACTTGGCGGTGCCGATATCGGCCTTGACGAGGAAGGTGCGGGTCGCCGGGTCGGCGGCGGCCGAGATCTCGCGGATGGTCGCCGGCAGCGGCGCGTCCGTCGTGCCCCACGCCGCGAGGCGGCCGACGCCGCCGAAGGTGCCGGTGCCAAGGCT
>LNAP01005477.1_pt1 | contig 11265 bp, 5 predicted proteins | sample 602601 | NCBI WGS metagenome assembly LNAP01 (sample SAMN02440304, study PRJNA202911) | soil metagenome | biome: Subtropical and temperate rainforests or woodlands; isolation source: soil samples (1 kg each in a 20% v/v slurry with milli Q water) were... ...
CTGGCCAGCAGTTCGCGCATGTCGCTGGAGATGCCGGATACGCCGAGCAGCCCGGACTCCTTGTAGATCAGCCGCTCGATGGCGCGGGCGTCCATCTTCAGCTCGTCCAGCAGATAGAGGATCACCCCAGGGTCGATATTGCCGCAGCGGGTGCCCATCGGCAGGCCGTCCACCGCGGTGAAGCCCATGGTGCTGGCCATGCTGCGCCCGGCGAGCATGGCGCACAGGCTGGCGCCGTTGCCGAGGTGAGCGACAACCACCCGGCCGGCCGCCGCCGCGGGGTCCAGTTGCGGCAGGGTGCTGGCGATGTACTCGTAGGACAGCCCGTGGAAGCCGTAGCGCCGCACGCCGCGCTCGGTAATGGCTGGCGGCAGGGCGAACATTTGGGCGAGCTCCGGCTGCCGGCGATGGAAGGCGGTATCGAAGCAGGCCACCTGAGGCAGCTGCGGCGCCCGCTCGGCGATGGCGCGGATCGGTGCCAGATTGTGCGGCTGGTGCAGCGGGGCCAGTGGATTGAAGCGGGCGAGCCGCTCGAGGATCTCGCCATCGACAAGGGTCGGCCCGGTGAATTCCTGGCCGCCGTGCACCACGCGGTGGCCCACAGCGATCAGCTGGTAGCGGTCGCGGAAGCCGCGCAAGAATTCCACCAGGTGCAGGGCCGCACCGGCGTGGCCGAGCTGGCTGTCTTCGCTCCAGCGCTGCTCGGCGAGGATGGCGCCCGCCGTATCGCGGGCGATGAAGTGCGGCGCGCCGTTGATGCCCTCGATTTGCCCGCGCAGGCGCAGTTCCGGCTCCGCTTGATGCGCAATGAACAGGGAGAACTTGAGGCTGGACGAGCCGGCGTTGAGGACGAGGATGACCTGCTCCATGGACTCACCCGATCGCCTTGCCGGCGCTCTCGCGCCGGGCTTTGGCCACCAGGACCGCCACCGCGCAGGAGGCCAGGCGGCTGAGCAGCGAGTCGGCGCGGCTGGTGAGGATGATCGGCACCCGCGCGCCCAGCACGATGCCGGCGGCATCCGCCCCGGCGAGGAACGTCAGGCTCTTGGCGAGCATGTTGCCGGCTTCCAGGTCGGGCACCACCAGCACGTTGGCGCGCCCGGCCACCGGCGAGTCGATCCTCTTGATCTGCGCCGCTTCCAGGCTGATGGCGTTGTCCAGCGCCAGGGGACCGTCGAGGATGGCGCCGGTGATCTGCCCGCGGTCGGCCATCTTGCACAGCGCGGCCGCCTCGACCGTGGAGGGCACGGCGGGGTTGACGGTTTCCGTTGCCGAAAGGATCGCCACCCGCACGTCCTCGTCCTGTTCGCCGACCAGCAGGGCGTGGGCCAGGTCGATGGCGTTCTGGGTGATGTCCATCTTCTCGGCCAGGGTCGGCGCGATGTTTACCGCCGCATCGGTGATGATCAGAGGGTCTGCATGCCCCGGCACGTCCATCACGAAGCAGTGGCTGACCCGCCGCGCCGTGCGCAGTCCGGTTTCCCGCTTGACCACCGCGCCCATCAGTTCGTCGGTGTGCAGGCTGCCCTTCATCAGTGCCTCGGCCTTGCCTTCGCGCACCAGTTCCACCGCCCGGGCGGCGGCGGCCTGGCTGTAGGGCGCGTCCTCGATGGGCAGTCCGTCGAGGTTGATGCCATGCTGTGCGGCCAGGGCTTCGATCCGCTCGCGCGGGCCGACCAGGATTGGCGCGATCAGGCCCTCGCGCGCCGCATCCACCACACCCTGCAGGGAACCCTGGTCGCAGGGCCAGGCGACCGCCGTCGGGGTGGGCGGCAACTCGCGGCAGAACTCGATCAGCCGTCGATATTTCTCATGCTTGGCGGTCATGGTGATGCTCCGTTTTCGCCGAGTTGCTCCAGCCTTTCGCGCGCCTGCTGGTGGCGCGCTGGCGGGTGACGGGCTTGCCGGACAGCACGCCGCGGATGCGCGCCAGCATGGCGAGCTGTTCAGCGGTCGGACTGGTCTGCTGCAGGCGCTCGTCTTCCAGCAGACGCTCCAGCAGGGTCAGCAAGCGCTCGCGGTCTGCTGTTTCGGCCAGCAGATCCGGCAGGCTGGCGATGGCCTGCTCGGGTTCATAGTGGGCAATGATTTCCTGCTCGCCACGGATACGTCGCCAAGTCTCCGGGGATTGCGCGGGCAGCAGGTCGGCATAGTCCTGGGCGAGTTCATGGCGGGTGGCCAGCAGCGACAAGGGCAGCTCGCCGCGCCGCGCGAGCAGGGCCGACACCCGGGCAAAGGCTTCGCTGTAGCCGCCTTCGCGCATGCTGGCCAGGGCTTCCTCGACAAAGGCGAGCTGCCGCGGCTCGATCGTGCCGGGTGCGGCAACGGTCTTCGCCTCGGCCCGGTCGGCCAGGTAGAGGCCGGACAGGCTGCCGAAGACCTGGAAGAACTGCGCCTCGCTCGTGGCATCGCGCAGCGCCCGGTAGTGGTCGAGGGAGGCGCTGATCAGTTCGGCGCCGAACCTTTCCCAGTGCCAGGGCAGGGCGTCGGCATCCGTCTTCTGGCGTTGCGCCTTGACCGCCGCGGCAGCCGGGGCCAGCCACCACAGCCAGGGATTGCGGTCGGAAATGCCCCAGTGCTGGACGCGCAGGGGGTGCAGCTCGCGCAACAGTTCGGCGCTGGCCGCGGTGCTCATGGCCTGCACCCAGGGCTGGGCGAACAGCTGGTAGGCGCGCTGGTTGAACTCGGACAGCTCGGCCACTGCCTCGAAGGGTTTTTCGTCGGCGCGCTGGAAGCGATTGAGGCGGGCGACGATCTCCTCCAGGCGCTTCTCGTGGAACTCCACCTCGTAGTCGATCTGCCCGTCGGCACTGCGCCGCTCGATGATCTCCATGCCGTACAGACCGGGCGGCAGCATTTCGATGTGCTGCATCACCGAGACGAGCTGGGCGTGTTCCTTGCGGGCCACCTTGCCGGACACGAAGATGCCCAGATGGCCGATCTCCTCGTGCAGCAGGCCGACGATGACCTGGCCGCGCGCCTTGATCTCCTCGGTGCTGCCGTAGACGTCCGCCACCCAGTTGAAGGCCTGCTGCGGCGGGGTGATGTTGTCGCCCAGGGAGGCGAACAGGATGATCGGCGACTGGATCGCCCGCAGGTCGAACGCTTCGCCGCTGGCGTTGCGGGTCTCGCCGGACCATAGGCGGTTGCCGACGAACAGGTTGCGGGTGATCCACTCGATCTCTTCGCGGTTCATCAGGAAGTAGCCGCCCCACCAGCGCTCGAACTCGAGGAAGCGCGGCGGCTCGCTGTCGATGTGGGCGAACAGGTGGTAGTACTTGTCCCAGAAGGTGTTGGCCGGGTTGAGGTTCTCGAAGTTCTGCACCAGCCAGGCGCCGTCGAAGATGCCGTTGCCTAGGTCGGCGGTGAGCGAGGCCAGCCAGGTGCCGCCGAGCAGGCCGCCGGAATAGCGCATGGGGTTGTCGCCTTCGCCTTCCTGCCAGGCGCCGCCCCAGTAGGACATGGGCGCGCCGTTGATCACCACCGGGCCGGCTTCGTCCGGCACCGAGGCGGTGAGCATCATCGCCGCCCAGCCGCCCTGGCAGTTGCCCACCAGCGCCGGCTTGTGGCTGTCCGGGTGCAGCTCGCGCACCTTGCGCACGAAGCGCTGCTCGGCGGCGCACACGTCGAGCAGGGTCTGGCCCGGCTCGGGCTCGCGGAAGAAGCTCACGAAATACACCGGATGCCCCGCACGCAGGGCCACGCCGACCTGGGAATCGTCCTTGAAGCCGCCGATGCCAGGGCCATGCCCGGCGCGCGGATCGAGGATCAGGTAGGGGCGCCGCTTCGGGTCCACCTGCACCCCGGCCGGCGGCAGGATGCGCAACAGTGCGTAGTTGACTGGGCGCTCGAAGCTGCGCCCGTCCAGCACGGTCTCGTAGTCGAAATGCAGCAGCGGCGGCTGGCCCTGCTGCAGGTGCTCCAGATAGTCGTTGCCGCGCTGGCGCAGGGTGTCCCAGAACAGCAGCGAGCGCTCGGCAACGTCGACGCCGTAGCGATACCAGTCGTTGTACAGCTCCCAGGGATTGACCGACCTGGCCAGTTCCTCCTTGAAGGCCTTGCTCACCCGTGCCGTGAAATTCTCCTGAGCGATGCTGCTGCGTTTCTGCAAGACCTTGCCGGTCTTGGCTGCGATATCCTGGCTGCGTGCCAGCCTGGCGGCGATGTCCTAATCCTTGTCCATGTATCTGCCCTGTGCTGTTGACTTGGCACAGAAGCCTAGTTGCTGTCCCCGTGTAGGCCATGCCGCTGGTCGGCAACGAGCGGGATAGACGTTTGCAGCGCCAGGGCAAGCACGGCAAAGAGGCCAAGCGCTGCGCAGCGGGCGCGTCCGGCGCCCTGCCGCACTGCGCTGGCAAAGCTCACGGCCGAGGCTAGATTCAGGTGATTGCCGCAACTGGCTTTCCGCCCGGAGATCCGCATGAGCACGTTCAAGGTCGCCTGTCCGCCGTCGCTGTTCGACAGTTTCATCCTCGACTACCCGATGATCGACCTGGCCAGCACCGACTTCACCAATGTGGCGGCTGTGGTGGCGCTGGCGGACGAGGCGCGGGAGGTGCTGACCCGGATCGGCCATACCGGGTTCCCGATCCCGCTGTTCGTCGCCCTGCGGCCGGACGAGACGGTGCCGGAAGACATCCTTTCCCGCATTGCCGGCACGCTGAAGGTGGGCAAGGGCGAGCGCCACTTCAACGGCAAGCGCATCGCCCAGGCGGCCGACACCTACACACAGAAGCTCTACCCGCCGTTCTTCAAGGCGCTGAAGGAGTACGTCAAGACCGGCAACGTGGCCTTCGACTGCCCGGGGCACCAGGGCGGGCAGTTCTTCCGCGGCCATCCGCTGGGACGGGCGTTCTTCGAATTCTTCGGCGAGAACGTGTTCCGCGCCGACCTGTGCAATGCCGACGTCAAGCTCGGCGACCTGCTGATCCACGAGGGGCCGGCCCGCGACGCGTAGATGAACGCCGCGCGCATCTACAACGCCGACAAGACCTACTTCGTGCTCAACGGCACCTCGACCTCGAACAAGGTGGTGACCAGCGCGCTGCTGGCCAAGGACGACCTGGTACTGTTCGACCGCAACAACCACAAGTCCATCCACCTCGGCGCGCTGATCCTCTGCGGCGCCCGGCCGGTGTATCTGGAGACGGCGCGCAACTGCTACGGCTTCATCGGCGGCATCGACGCGCACTGCTTCGACGAACAGTACATCCGCGCGGCGATTGCCGAGGTCGATCCGGCCACGGCGCAGCAGGAGCGGCCGTTCCGCCTGGCGGTGATCCAGCTCGGCACCTACGACGGCACCATCTACGACGCCCGACAGGTGGTGGACCGGATCGGCAAACTGTGCGACTACATCCTGTTCGACTCGGCCTGGGTCGGCTACGAACAGTTCATCCCGATGATGCACGACAGCTCGCCGTTGCTGCTCGACCTGGGCCCTGACGATCCGGGGCTGTTCGTCACCCAGTCGGTGCACAAGCAGCAGGCGGGCTTCTCGCAGTCGTCGCAGATCCACAAGAAGGACCGCCACATCAAGGGCCAGCCCCGCTACTGCAACCACAAGCGGCTGAACAACGCCTACATGATGCATGCCTCGACCAGTCCGTTCTATCCGATCTTCGCGGCGCTGGATGTCAACGCGCAGATGCATGACGGGCTGGCGGGGCGCAACCTGTGGCGCGAGTGCATCAAGAACGGCGTGGAGGCGCGCAAGCTGCTGCTGCGTACCTGCAAGTACATCAAGCCATTCATCCCGACGCTGGTGGACGGCCTGCCGTGGGCCGAGCACGAAACCGAGATGATCATCGACGACCTGAGCTTCTTCAAATTCAAGCCGGAAGACAAGTGGCACGACTTCGCCGGCTACGCCAGGGACCAGTACTACGTCGACCCGTGCAAGATGCTATTGACCACCTTTGGCATCGACCCGACCACCGGGGGCTATGCCTCGCTCGGCATTCCGGCCGCGGTGCTCGCCCACTACCTGCGCGCCAACGGCATAGTGCCGGAGAAGGCGGACCTCAACTCCATCCTGTTCCTGCTCACACCCTCGGACAACTTCGCCAAGCTGCAGCACCTGGTGGCCCATATTGCCCAGTTCGAGCGCCATATCGACCACGACAGTCCGCTGAGCGAAGTGCTGCCGGCCATCCATGCCGCGCACGAAAAATACAGCGGCTATACGCTGCGCCGGCTGTGCAAGGAAATGCACGACTTCTACAAGCGCCACGAGATGAACAAGCTGCAGAAGCAGATGTTCAGGAAGGAACACTTCCCCCGCCAGGCCCTGACGCCGTGGGAAGCCAACCAGCACCTGCTGCGCAACAACGTCGAGCTGGTGCCGCTGGCCGAGATCGACGGACGGATTGCTGCGGAAGGGGCGCTGCCCTATCCGCCCGGGGTGCTCTGCGTGGTGCCCGGCGAGGTATGGGGTGGTGCGGCGCTCAAGTACTTCCTGGCGATGGAGGAGGGCGTCAACGCGCTGCCCGGCTTCGAGCCGGAAATCCAGGGCGTCTACCTGCAGCGGGAAGCCGACGGCCGCAAGCGTGCCTACGGCTACGTGGTCAAGGAGTAACGCAGCAGTCACGGCGGTGTCGGGTCGGCACCGCTGTGACTGACGTTCAGACGTAATAAACCGAATCGGAGAACTGGATGCTCTCCACCCCGACCAGCTTCACGGCGAAAGCGTCGGCAATCAGTAGGGCTTCGCTGGCGGAGGAGGTGATCCATACGCTGGATTCGCTCATGGAGAGAGCCAGCAGGTCATCGCCATCCCCCCCGTAGACGGTGTCGTAGCCTCCGGTGCCCAGGTTGAATACGTCGTTGCCGGCATTGCCGTAGAGGACGTTGTCGACTTCGTTGTCGAAGAAAGTGTCGTTGGCGCCGCCGCCTATGGCGTTCTCGATGACGACTCCGTAGGCGATGCCCAGTGCACCTTCGCCGGTGAAGAACTCGTCCGCCAGGCTATTGAAGGTTTTTTCGACAAAGTGGTCGTAATACGAGTGGCCGAGCGCGGCGGTGAGGGTTGCCTGGGCCTCGGCGATCTGGGTGTCGAGACTGCGGTAGTTGACCGTGCTATAGCTGCCGGGCGTGAGGTCGATGGCGTTCTGGTGCGTGGTGAGGGAAAAGTCCAGCGTATCCGTGCCGCCGGCATCCCAGATGGTTTCGTAAAAGGGATCATCGCCGTAGGCGTAGGTGTCGTTGCCGGTTGCCGTGGCCATGTCGGCGCCATAAAGGCTTTGCAGGGCAGCAATGTCGTACACCATGAAGGTGTGCGGGTAGACGCTCTCCGTGCTGAAGGATACCGGGCCGTCTGCCCAGGAAAGCATGGGCACGAGCGCGTGGCTTTCGGTGTACGACATCACGGTGTTGGCATGAACGTCTTCGCTTTCAGGCAGGATTGACACCCCTTCGAAAGGGTGTTTCAGGCCCAGTGCATGCCCTAGTTCATGGAGGACGCCAAAATAGGCGTAGGTACCGTCAGCGAAGCTTTCGGTCGCATCGCTGATCAGGTTGCTGCCGAGGAACAGATCCCCAGCGATGGCAAGCTGCCCGGAAACCTCTGGAAAGTAGGCGTATGCATAGGTGGTGCTGAGTGTATCGACTACGCCGAGCCGGATGTCGCCGTTGCTGTCCACCTTGCCGATGTCGAGACCGCTAATGGCTTCGGCATGTTGCATCAAGGCGTCGATCTGGCCCTGTGCGAACGCCGGAACGGGCTGCCAGTTGACGATGTCGTCCTGGTTGCTGTGATCGGCCGGTTGCGATTGCTCGTAGCTGTAGGTGAGGTCGGTCTTGCCCCACTTCGAGAAGCTCGACTCCAGGCTTATGTCCAGCGCCTGGACGATGTAGCTGCTGGTATCCAGCAACTCGCTGGTTTGTACGCCAGAAATGGTCTGGCTTTTCGATATGGCCTGTTGTTCAGGCGTATTGCTCTTCAATTGTTCATCAAGCAGAGCAGCAACCAGGCTTTCGCTAACGGCGGTTTTCAGCGAGCCGGCAATGCTGTTGCTGGATTTTTCGAGATGCCCCAAGGTTGCGAGCACGCCATCGACCGTCGCCGCCGTCGCGCTCTTTCCCTTCGCCAGTACGGTGCCGATTAGCTGGGTGATGCTGCCGGTGGTCATGACGATCACGCTGGCTGCGTCAGCGGCCACGCTGACGACAAGATCGCGCTGTTCGGTACTGAGACCGGCGGAATCGGCGGCCGTCGCGAGGATCTCGGCGATCTGCGTCGCATCGTCGAGACGCAGTTGTTTGCCATCGGCAATCTGTCGGGCAATGGCATCGAGCAGACCTGTCTGCAGGGTGCCGCTATTTGTGCCGGATGCTCCGGCCAGCACGGCGCCGCCCATTTTCAGCAGAGCATCCAATTGCTCCTGTACCTGCAGGGCCTTGAGGGCGTTGGTCACCTTTGGACTGCCGGCCTTGCCGAGGTCGGCAGTTTTGGCTGGGTCGAGCGTCAGCAGGCTGATTCCCTTGAGTCCCAGCGATAGCAGCAGACTCTTGGCTGCGACGCTCGGGGCGGTACCGGTTGCGTGGGCGATCGACTGGATCAGGGTGGTCAGCGAGTTCACCACCTTGGCGTTGCTGGCAGCAGTGAGCGTCAGGGTGTTGGCCAAGTCGGTTGCGAGGTTGAAGCCGCCCTCGACCACCAGAGGGCCTTTCAGCGCCTTGCCGGCGCCGATCAGGATGAACTTGCCGCTGGCATCGGCGACAGTGCCAATTTCGTTGCTGTCCCGAACGCCATCGCCGTCCAGATCCACGAATACGCTGGCGTTGCCGATACCGCTGATGATGCCGGACTTCTTTGCCATGAGGATTTCCTATCCTGATTTCTTGCCGAGGCTGGGCGACCCGCAATGGGAGATCGCCAGCCGATTTCGAGTGGTCTGCGGGCCAGCATGAGTTCTGCTGCGTGGCAAGTTCGGGGCGGATGATACCGTCCCGGCGAGGAGCATGGCGAAGCAGCTCTCAATGGCGAGTCGTTCAGCCAGTAGCCGGCGTAGCAGCCAGACCGTCTGGGGCTAGCTCCACCGGCGGAGGTCGAGGCAGCGCTCGGTGTGCAGCGGGCCGAACAGCTCGGTGGCGGCATAGGTGCTGTAATGCAGCTCGTCCACGCCTAGTGCTAGCGGCTCATCTTCGTCGAAGGCCGCCAGGCGCTGCTGCAGGTCGGCGCGCAGTACGGTGCGGCCGTAGAGTCCCACGGTGAGATGGGCGTGGTAGGGGCTCTGGCGGATCTCTGCGCTGTGCCCAGCCAGTACCGTCCGCAGCGCTTCCAGCCGGCCTGCGGGATCGGTCACGCTGAGGAAGGGCGCGCTGGCGAAGCTGTCCAGGCCGCTGATGTGCAGCTCGAACGGGGCGGCACCCAGCTCGCGCAACGCCTGTTGCTGGGCCGCGAGTCGCGCAAGGGGGAAGTCATCGTCCAGCAGCGCCTGCTCGGCGGGGAAGCCGCAGACGAACAGGGTGATATGCGCCTGGCGCCGGTAGCCTTGATGCAGCCAGTCGCCCAGATGGGCCTGCGCCCGCGCCACTCGAGCCAGGACCTGCGGACACTCCACCGGCAGTGTCCACACGCCGTAGCGGGCGCGGCCGCGGTGCCATTCCGGGTAATCGCGCTGCTCGCAGGCGATGCTCTGCGCGGGGGCATTGCCGGTGTCGGAGAACCGCACTCAGGCCCGCACCTAGGCCAGTGGCGCCAGCAGGGCGTTCAGGTCGGCCTCGCTGAGGGCCCAGTCGCCCTGGCCGCCGCCCTCCAGCACGCTGCGCGCGAGGCTGGCCTTGCTCTGCTGCAGCTGCTGGATCTTCTCCTCGACGCTGCCGCGGGCGATCAGCTTGTAGACGAACACCGGCTTGTCCTGGCCGATGCGGTAGGCGCGGTCGCTGGCCTGGGCTTCGGCGGCCGGGTTCCACCAGGGGTCGAAGTGAATCACGGTGTCGGCGGCGGTCAGGTTGAGGCCGGCGCCGCCTGCCTTGAGGCTGATCAGGAACACCGGCACCGCACCGCTCTGGAACGCCTGCACCGGCGCACGGCGGTCCTGGGTGGCGCCGGTGAGCTTGGCATAGGCGATCTTGCGGGCCTTCAGCTCGCCTTCGATCAGGCCGAGCATGCTGGTGAACTGGGAGAACAGCAGTACGCGGCGGCCCTCGCTGGTCAGCTCCTCGAGCATCTCCAGCAGGGCGCTCAGCTTGCCGGAGTCGGCGCTGCCGTGCTCGGCGCCTTCGTCACCGAGCAGGCGCAGGTCGCAGCAGGCCTGGCGCAGGCGCAGCAGGGCCTCGAGGATGACGATCTGGCTGCGGCCGATGCCCAGGCGCTGGATCTCGGCGCGGACCTTCTGGTCCATGGCCAGGCGCAGGGCCTCGTAGCGATCACGCTGCACGTCGGTCAGCTCGATGCGCTGGGTGATCTCGGTCTTCGGCGGCAGTTCGCGCGCCACCTGCTCCTTGGTGCGGCGCAGCAGGAAGGGTCTGACCCGCGCGACCAGATGGGCCAGGCGCAGGGCGTCAGCCTTCTTTTCGATCGGCGTGCGGTAGGTGCGGGTGAAGGCCTTGCTGTCGCCGAGCCAGCCGGGCATCAGGAAGTTGAACAGCGACCACAGTTCGCCGAGGTGGTTTTCCAGCGGCGTGCCGGTCAGGCACAGGCGCTGGTCGGCGCTGAGCTGGCCGGCGGCCTGGGCCGCGCGGCTGCGCGGATTCTTGATGTTCTGCGCCTCGTCGAGGATCAGCAGATGCCAGCCGCGGCCGACGAACTGCTTGAGGTCGCGCGGCAGCAGGGCGTAGGTGGTCAGCACCAGATCGTGCTCGCCGATCTGTTCGAACAGCGCCTTGCGCTTGGCACCGTGCAGGGCCAGTACGCGCAGCTGCGGGGCGAAGCGCGCCGCCTCGTCCTGCCAGTTGGGGATCAGGCTGGTGGGCATGACGATCAGCGCCGGGCGGGTCAGGCGCCCGGCCTGCTTCTCAGCGAGGATGTGCGCCAAGGTCTGCAGCGTCTTGCCCAGGCCCATGTCGTCGGCGAGGATGCCGCCGACCTTGAGTTCGCGCAGCGCCTGCATCCAGGCCAGGCCGTGCTGCTGATAGTCGCGCAGCTCGGCGTGCAGGCCGGCCGGCGTGGCCACCGGCTGTTGCGGCAATTCCTGCAGGCGCCGGGCGAATTCGCGCAGGCGCTCGCCGCCCAGCCAGTGCAGAGCGGGCACGCCGTCCAGCGCGGCGAGACGCGCGGCGTCGGCGCGGCCCAGGCGCAGGCGTTCGCCCGCGCTGCTGTCA
>LNAP01005478.1_pt1 | contig 11265 bp, 6 predicted proteins | sample 602601 | NCBI WGS metagenome assembly LNAP01 (sample SAMN02440304, study PRJNA202911) | soil metagenome | biome: Subtropical and temperate rainforests or woodlands; isolation source: soil samples (1 kg each in a 20% v/v slurry with milli Q water) were... ...
GGCTGCTGCGGCGCCGGCTGCCAAGGCCGCCGCACCCGCTGCCGCCAGCTTCAAGGGTTCGGCCGACGGTGAATACGACATGCTGGTGCTGGGCGCGGGCCCCGGCGGCTATTCCGCCGCCTTCCGCGCCGCCGACCTGGGCCTGTCCGTGGTCCTGGTTGAGCGCTACGCAACGCTGGGCGGCGTCTGCCTGAACGTGGGCTGCATTCCGTCCAAGGCGCTGTTGCATAACGCCGCCGTCATCGACGAAGCGCGCGAGCTGGCTGCCCACGGCATCAGCTTTGGCGAGCCCAAGATCGACCTGGACAAGCTGCGCGGCTACAAGGACAGCGTGGTCGCCAAGCTGACCGGCGGCCTGGCCGGCATGGCCAAGGCGCGCAAGGTCACCGTGGTGACGGGCGTGGGCGAATTCGCCGATGCCAACCACCTGACCGTGACGTCGGCCGACGGCAAGAGCCAGACGCTGCGCTTCAAGCAAGCCATCATCGCCGCCGGCAGCCAGTCGGTGAAGCTGCCGTTCATGCCCAAGGACGACCGCGTCGTCGACTCCACCGGCGCATTGCTGCTGCGTGAAGTGCCCAAGAAGATGCTGATCGTGGGCGGCGGCATCATCGGCCTGGAAATGGGCACGGTGTACTCGACGCTGGGCGCGCGCCTGGACGTCGTGGAAATGCTGGACGGCCTGATGCAAGGCGCCGACCGCGACCTGGTCAAGGTCTGGCAAAAGAAAAACGCCTATCGCTTCGACAACATCATGTTGAAGACGAAGACCGTGGGCGCCGAAGCCAAGAAGGACGGCATCTACGTCACCTTCGAAGGCGAGGGCGCACCCAAGGAACCGCAACGCTACGACCTGGTTCTGCAAGCCGTGGGGCGCAGCCCCAACGGCAAGAAGATCGGCGCCGACAAGGCCGGCATCGCCGTGACCGATCGCGGCTTCATCGAGGTCGATCGCCAGATGCGCACCAACGTGCCGCACATCTACGCCATTGGCGACATCGTCGGCCAGCCGATGCTGGCGCACAAGGCCGTGCATGAAGGCCACGTGGCGGCGGAAGCCGCAGCCGGTCAGAAGTCGTTCTTCGACGCGCGCGTCATTCCGTCGGTGGCCTACACCGATCCGGAAGTGGCGTGGGTGGGCCTGACCGAAGACGAAGCCAAGAAGCAAGGCATCAAGATCGAGAAGGGCGTGTTCCCGTGGGCGGCTTCCGGCCGCGCCATCGCCAATGGCCGCGACGAGGGCTTCACCAAGCTCATTTTCGACGCGGAAACGCATCGCATCCTGGGCGGCAGCATCGTGGGCACCCACGCTGGCGACCTGATCAGCGAACTGGCGCTGGCCGTTGAAATGGGCGCCGACGTCGTCGACATCGCCAAGACCATCCACCCGCACCCGACGCTGGGTGAATCGGTGGGCATGGCGGCGGAAGTGGCCGAAGGCGTCTGCACCGACTTGCCGCCGATGAAGAAGAAGTAATTGCGGGGCGGCTTGCCGCCTTGCGCCCAAAAAAAGCGCCGGCCCTGTCACAGGGGACGGCGCTTTTTTTATGGCTGGTGGGCAATATCGCTCAACCCACCTGAATGGTGAGGTCGATATCCACCCGGGCTTCGACGCCTGAATCCAGGCCTGGCACCGTTATCGTTACGGAATATGGGTCTTCGAACATACGCAATACGCGTTCATCCGCCAGACTAGCACCTTGCCGCCACACCAATTCGAAAGCGACCTGGTACGAGACGTTTCGATCCTCGAAAGGTCCGTCGCGCTCCAGCGAATGATCATCGGTGATCTGCTTTGCGCCGATCTTCGTTTCTGCCAACGGAATTTGCAGCATATGGCCTACCGATACCGTGCTTGCGCGGCTGGCATTCCCACCAAAGGCCAGATCGACGTGGCGGCGCAGCGTGAGGCGAAAAAAGAACGGATCATTGGTGGTGGCCCGCGTTTTGGAGACGCCTTTTAGGTAGCCGCTACGCCCCGAGAATCGGACGAGGGGACCATCCTCGCGCCAGCGTGGGGTTGCCGTATGCGTGATGGTCAGGGCAGGCCACTGCGGCCTGACCCAAGCCGTCCAAGTCGAGGGTTCCGACAATAGGTAGCGCGTTGTAAAGTTCGCCGCGTCCGGCGTTGCGAGCTCGGGCATCAAATCCACCACCTTGTAGGCGCGGTATCACACCATCGCCTCGCCCAGGCACGGACGGATGCCGCCGCCCGCTTCACCGGGTGGCTGATCGAAGTAGTCGATGAAGCTGGGTGCATTGTTCGCTGCGGGGGCTCGCAGCATGGACACGGTCTTGAACTGCCATGCGCTCGGCGTATCGATTCCAAAGAAGAATGTTGGATGCTCCGAAGCGAATTCGCCGCCAGGAATCGGCGGTGCTCCGCCGTTGAGCCACGGGCGCAAGGCCTCATAGACCGGATTCCAGGGTGAGCCGGCCGGTCCTGCTTCGATCACCTTGAGCCAAGCCCATGCGGGGTCGGCGTCCCGCGTCAACGCTTTTGCGTCGCGTTCGGTCTGCCTTTCGATGAAGATGTACTCTTCCCTGCCTGCGACTTCATGAGCATCCCAGGAGACGATGGTGCGCGGAAACAGGGGCAATCCCTTTTCCGGTAAATCGACGGGCAAGAACGGACGCAGCGCATCGAACTGCGCCGGATCCGGCGAATCCTGCTGGAAGTTCAGCGGTGTGCGTACCGACAGGCTTGCGACAGGCAGCGGCATGATGGTTGGCGGCAGCTTCGCGACCAGCATCCGCGGTTGTCCGCCAGCGCTATCTGCCCACCGCTCTTTGTTCGTGCAATCGACGGCGACCACCCACCAGGCGGCGTATTCACGATAGCCGCCGCCTACCGGCAACGCCGCAACATAATCCTGCAGCGCAGTGGCGGTGGCGGCGGGAATCCGCAGCATCAGTTCGCCGGCAACAAGATGGACTTCAAGCAATTCGTCGCTGGGTGGAGCATCGCCATTGTCGCCAGGCGGTTGCGGACATAGCCCATAAACGCGTGTAAGCCCCTGAACGCTGGCCGCCAAGCCGGTCCAGGCGCCTGATTTTCCGCGCAACACGATCATCGACGGCTGCGGACCGGGCAAAGGAGAGTGAGCGTCGGCGAAATCCAGCACTCCATTCGCCAGCCGGGCGTGCACCCCCGACGAGGGCTGTTCGGCTGCCATTCTTGCGCAATAGATGCGGTACTGGACCACGGGCGTCGCGTCCGCTTTCCGGTTCGCACGCCACGTGAAACGGGCAGCCCCGCGAAAGCCGATGATCGGATGTGACCTGGCGATGCTTGGCTTTGCTGATTGTGTGATGAATTCCTTCTGTAATTGCTCACGAACCATCGCGGTGCTGGGCGCGTCGTTCAGCACGGATTTCATTCGTTCCAGCGTGGTGGAGATCATCAAGTCCTGTGCGCAGCTGATTCCCGAACCCTGGGTGCTGTCTTTCAACTCGATCAGTTTTGCGAGCACTTCGTCGCGATTGACGCCAAGCACTCCGAGCACGGCTGCGCACGCAAGAATGCTGCTTGGAACTGCTCTAGCTGTAGCGGCGGGTATTCGCTGGCCTCGGGCAGGATCGTTACCGGCTGGCTTGCGCCAAAGGGCCCGAACCCTGGGTAGTTGCGGTACTTTGCGCTGGGTCCGGCAGCCGGAATCGTCCAGCGGATTTCCTCGAACCCGATCTGTCCGCCTTGTTCCGTTTGCTGCAGATAACGCAACGTCTGCTCGTCGTCCTTGTGCACGAAGCGCTGCGTTGCAGGGGGAACTCCGTGCGACACCAGCGCCAGATATTCAAACCCCTTGTCTCCCGTCAGGATATCCAGCAAGACCCGTTGTTTGGCGAGCGTAGGGTCTACGGCGGCCACATGGGTATGCCACGGCTCCCAGCCATCGGCCGCAAGCTCCGCCATTCGCCGGGACAGCAGGGGATTCACATTCAGCGCGGAGGACATCAAGGAGGACGAGTCCTCCTTGATGTCCCGGATCGCACGCCGTGCCACGAGGACATGGGCATCCAGCGGCAGTCGGATATATTCTGAGTAGGCCGTGCCCAGCAAGCTCTGTTTGGCGATCGTCCAGGTGATGTCGAGTTGGTCGGCGGTGTTGGCGCACCTCACGCTGTCGGCGGCTGGCGGCGGGGATCGCCATTTAGGAGTGAAGATGTGGCGGCTGCCGTCCGCTTCGCCTGGCTCGACGCCCACGACCGGAATCGGCGCGGATTCTTGCTCGAATATGTCGACCGCCGTGATCCAGAGGCGGTACCGCTGCGGCAACGCGTCAGTGCCCAGCGGCCCGCTTGCGGGGCGCACCGTTTCAACGGTCCATAGCGGATCGTGGCCGTATTGATCCGGACGTGTCCCGCCTTGACGTTCCCATCCAACCCCGGGGGGCATTCTGCGCGGGCATCAGGTCGCGCAGGCTGAAAGTCAGGCGTGCCGATTGGGCCAGGCTCGGGTCTTTGGAAGGGTAGGCCACGGGATTGCCGTTTTGCTCGATGGCATCCGGCAAGCCCAGCAAGGCTTCGTGCATCGGCCGCGTGAGCAATTCCAGCGCGGCGATTCGGTGTGGGTCGTTGAACGCTTCCTTGATGTCGCGGCGATACGAGTAGCGCCTGGTCAGCAGGAATGGCTTGAGCTCGGCCAGCGTCGGTTCAGCAGAGGGATCGTCGAAGAATTTCTGTACGGCGCCGGACACCTCGCCGTCCCAGATGCAATAGGCGTTGAACGAATAGTCATATTGAAATCCAGCCGTGGCGGCGGGACGCGCGACCTGTACCGAGACGATGCCATCACCAGTTACCGGCTTGGCCAAGGCCATGACGTCTTCCAGATGCTTGTCGAGCGTTTCTCCCGGCAGCACGGGGTAAGAGGAGACAAAGTCGTAGTCCACCCAGGCGGCGAAGGCTGAGGGCGGTGGCGGAGGGTGGCTTTCGATACGCTGCGTCGCGGCACGTCTTAACCAGCTCTTGCGCAATGTGAACGATCCGGGCGCGCAGGGCTCCTGCGTTCCGTCATCCGGGAACGCGTATTGCGCGTCCGTCTTCACCGTGGGAGGCCGGAGTTGGGTAACGAAGACCTTCAGCTCTTGTTCCAATTGAACCGTTGAAAGCACGAAGTCCAGTCCCAAACCCATGGCTTGCGCTGCATGGATGCGCCGGCCTTGCTGGTCTGACGGGCACACGGGGGAAGGCTGGTCTGCGCTGGTCTTGTCGTAGTCGCACCAATAATCGATCAGCTCTCCGCCTTGCGCCGCCCGCAGGGCCATGAGCGCGCGAACGTTCCGGGCTTCGTCGGCCAGGCGCGCTGCCTCCCCCCCTGCTCGAAGCAGCAACTGCAACAGGGCGGCCAGGTTGCGCTGGGGGGGGAGCGCGCGAGCGCTGGCCGGCAATATTGGCGTCAACCAGGGAAGCGCATCGTCCAGCGATGGCAGTCCCTTGGCGTTTTCGAGATGGGCACGCACTGTCGTAACCAGATCGCGGGGGCGTCCCGGGAAGGTGCGGAAAGCCGCTGCGAAAAGCTCAGCCCAGGCAAGCATGTCGTCTTTGCTGATGACTCCGTGCATGCCGGATAGCGGCGCTTCCATGGCGTCCAGCGCGAGGGCGCGCAAGCGCTGCTCTACGTAAGCTGGGTGCGAGCGTCCCAAGAGATGGGTGATGCCCAGGGCCAGCGTGTTGCACTGATCCACGTCCAGTACGTCGTTTCGAGGGTCCACGGGTTGCCATGGCCACTGCGCCGGCAACGCATTCCAGAACGATGTCCCGTCATCGGCCCCCGACAATCGTTGCGACGTCCGGGGCGGATCGAGCATGACGAAGGGATGCGGGCGTACGACTTGTTCTTCGATCAGATCGCCGGAAATGGCATTCCTCAGCTCCACCCTGAACGCATCCTCGGGCATGGGAAAAGAGAATTCGTCGGGCCCGTTTCCGGGTTCTCTCAAGAACCAGCGTACACGTAGTACCGTGTCGGCGCCATGTGGCTGCGGCAGCAGGACGCCCATGACCTCAATCATTCCGCTCATGCTTGCTCCGCATTGTTGGCCAAGAGACCCTGGCGCAATTGGGCCAGGAATGGATTGCAGTCGCCCGCCGGACTTCGTCCGCGGTCCACCATCACCAGACTGAAGTGGCAATTCGTGCCAAACGTGGAGCAACCGATCTTCACGGATACGCGGAATGAATATTCCGCGCCCATGTATAGAATGCCCTCGCCGAATTCACCCCGAATATCGAATGCCGCGCGGGCATCGAGTTTGACGCCGGCAATCGTCACGCCCATGAAGATTACGGAGGCATGACCCCATACGTCGCCAAAGACCGACGCGCTGATCAACATCGTGTCGCGCATCCTGGATTTCAAGAATTCGTCCACGGTTGCCGTCAGCCAACGTGCGTCGCTCGATAGGGCAGTCATGTCCGAAAAGAGCGAGAGAGGTTTGGCAGCCGGCGCAGCCAGGCCGCAGAATAGGACCGAGCCCCCCACCATGACGCCAATGTCCGCCCGCGCATCTGCGATGCTATTGCCTGTCACTTTCCAGGAATTGCTGTAACCCGCCCGCAGGGAGATACCGAAGCCATAGTCGGTCGGGTTGTTGAAATACCAGGCTTTCAAGCCGCCCTGAAATGTATTGATGGGCCAGGCTTCCTTCAGTTGCACCGATACCGCCTTGCTCCAAGCGGGAGCGGGCAGGCCCAATTCATTGTTGTTCGAAATCGGCGGGTACCCGAGAGAAAAGCCGAAGCCGCTACGGCCCGATCCCCACGCTACGGTAAGGGACATGTAGCCAGCCGCGACCTTCACACTGTTTTCTAGCGAGATGCCATCCACTTGCAGGCCTGCCGAGAGCAATGATTTCGCGAAGTCGACCAGCAGATGGAATTCGGTCGGCTGTAAACCAAAAAGCTTCAGGTTCGCCGACGCGTAGAACAAGCCGGTGTCGGCCCAAAGCACAGACAGATTGTGTTTGCCGTCGGGCGCCGCAGCCAGGAAGTCCTGCAGGGTGTAGTTTCCAGAAATGCCCACGGCAAGGCCAAGTCCGTCGGTGGCTCGCTTCCAGGTATCGAGCCAGGCGATGGGGTCGCCGCCCGGCTTTGGAAACAGCGTATCGGGTAACTTGTTTTCAGGCCGCGATAGCGCATCGCGCAGCGCGTCTCCTGCGCCTTGCTGGGCGCCGTAGGCAAGCAGAAAGCCGGAATTCTTCACTTCCTTTTGCGCGAGTTTCGGCGCCTTTCCCTCGGCGGCAAGCAATGCCGCCACCCAGAATGGCCGGCCCTGCGCTCCGATGCGCAGGTAGAGCGCGGCGTCGTCGGTGCTTGCCAGGCCTTTGAGCCGCACGGCGCCATAAAAATCCCGCTTGGCCGCGTCCGATAGCGGCACGGGCACCGGGGGGTGATCGAGATCGGTCGCTTTGTGGCCGGGGTCGCGCCAGTAAAGTGAGCCAGCCACGCCGACCCCGAACGCTGACAGATCAACATCTATCCCCGAGTCCAGTGCCAGGTCAAAGTTCAGATTGTCGTTGCTGACCGAAAGGGTCAGCGTCCCGCCCACCCTGGGAACTGCGGATATGCCAGCGATGCCCAGGTCCAGCGCGAACAGGATGCGTGTGCGGTTCGCGCTTCCCAGCGTGAATTCCAACGCACGAATGGCAATCGGCCACTTGCCAAAGAGCGTGGTTCTCGCGTCCGCGGGCAGACGCAGTGCGAGGGTGCTCTCGCCCTTGCCGTCCAGGGCAATGGACATGGAGGCGACGACGCCATCTTCTTGATCGAAGAACGGTATCGCCTCGCGCAGCGCATCCGATGCGATCAATCCCAATTCAAGCGACGCAGAAGTGAAGTCAGTGCGGAAGCGCTTGAACTTAAGAGTTTTGAACCCCGGCAAGGAGCCCCTGACGATATGGCTCCCGGCCCCCGGCTGAAGCTCAAAGTAGGATTTCTGCCCGGATATGGCAGCGAATTGCCCCTTGCCTACCAATTGGACGGGTTCGTTTTTATCGTCCTTGATGGCATGCAGGATCAGTTTCAGCTGCAAGGCGGATGAGATAGTTTGCCCTTGCGCGCCTTCGGTGCTGAAGCCTTCAAGGAGAATCTCCACTGGCGGCTTATCAGCGGTCGAAAAGGGGAATACCCGTACCGGCTCGGCAGCGCCGGACCACGTTGCGACCCAGGTATGGCCGAAATTATCGAGCCAACCATAATCTAGTTTCAGGCCTTGATTGATCTTCTCTCGGAGGCTTTGGAAAAATTCCGCACCCCCTGGAATGTCGGGCAGAGCAAGGGGCACATCGCGCACGAAGATGCCGCTCCAGGCCGGACATGCCGGGTCATCGATCGCACCGGGCATCATGCCTGCCGCCTGTTTGCGCGATCGCGGCCAGAGCGCAGGTCGCAGAGTAGGTTCGCAATCAAAAAAGTCGTCTGGCAGGCCGAGTTTTTCCAGATCGACGCACGTGATAGGACTGTAGTCGAAGGCGTATCCGCAGGTCAGCGTGTCGCCATTGCGTTGCATGTCCCACAGCCAGGTCGCGCTGTCGGGGCTCGCCCCTTCATAGATGGGAATGCCAAGACCGGGTGCAAATGGCCAGAGCACGCCGGCGGGTTGGGGCCCGGCGCCAGGTTTCTTGATATTGTCAAAAACGAAGCGACGGAACCATGATTGCTGTGCGTTCGAACCCGGCAGGTCGTCCAGCGTGACCAGCACGTCCTTGATGTTGTTGCGATCGGCCCATTGTTTGAGGTCGTCTTCTTTGAACTTCAACTTCAGTTCGGTTTCGAAGAACTTTGTCCAACCCTGGCCTTCGTAAGCGCCAGCAATATAAGACAGTGCCAGAGCCAACGCTGCATAGGCTACCCCTTCGTCGGCCGCGGCCTTCACCTTTGGCGTTGTGGCGCTAGCGAGGGACATGGCCTCGAAACGCGTGCCAAGGTTGGCCATGTCGTGCAGCATCAAGCCCTGTTCTCCATCCAGCAGCCACTGCGTCGACCAGTCGGCAACAAGCTGCAGGCGAGGAGCCGCAGACGACTGAAAGGCGTTGATTCGGGCCGAGAGTTTGGGAACCATGCGCACACAGCGCGACCAATCAGGGCCGGCGTGTCCGTCTTGTTCCGATGCCGACCCGCCGAAGGGAGGCACCAACAGGCAAGCCGAAACGATCTGCAGGTCTCCCGTCCACGCGGCGCCGGTGCGACCCAGCGCCAGGTGGTACACCAGCGGGCTTCGCGCATTGTGACGGGTCACTTGCAGCAACGTGTCTTCGACGGGCATGTCCAGGACGCCCGCGCGTGCGTCATGGGAGTGTTGTCCTAGGCGCGGCCCCAGCCAATCGCACGTCAGTTGGACATAGGGACGTTGCGCATCCAGCGCTCCGCCGTAAAGCAGCACTTGCGCAGCCACACCGCTTGCGTCCAGCACTTCGCGGGCGCGGGCGATACTGTCCACGCCCGCGATCCGAAGGCCATCGAACCGCGCATCGTCGAGCGCCGAAGGTTGCGCGTTGAGATTGTCCCTGAACACAATCGACGCGCAAGGGCTGGTGTCGTGGCCCATGGCCGGTAGGGCAATCGTGAACTGGACCCGTCTTCCGGGCATCGACCATTCCGCGCATTTGCCGAAGGCGATGACGGTGTGCACCTCTCGATGGACGAACCCGGTCAGTTGGCCTTTCTCGATACGCACGCGTTCCAGCGGCAGATGGCCATCGACCTTCGGCACGACAACAAGGTCCACCGCAAACTTGGCCGGCTGCTGCAATCGCAAGATGGCTTGCGTGACCGCGACGCCGGGCGAGTCCAATTCTAGGGCTGAGGGAATGCCCCCGTCGTCCATGAGCAGCCGCAGCCGCGTGGGAGCGCGTTTCTTGTGATTGGCCAGAATGGCAAGGGGGGGGTAAGAGACCTTGAGCTGGCCGGAACGTGATGCCGGCCTCGGATCCTTCCGTATCGGGAAAGGGATACAACTTGCAGGCGTGTTCGATAGCCCACGCGCCGTCGACCGCAACGAGGCGTCCGCCGCCCACATTGGACTGGACCCATCCTTCGGTTACCAGCCGGTCAAGCGCGGTGACGTTCTCAGCCGGCTTGCCAACAGCGTCGGGGGCTAGCGCAGGCGAATACACGCCGATCCCCGGGAGCAGCAATTCGAAGTCATGTCCGCCGGGCACGCGCACCCCATTGGCTTCTACGCAGGACCGCACGGAGAATCCGTCGAACACGAGATCGGTGGGGCGGTCTTGCGTCTTGCCGAAGCGCCACGTCCTGATTTTTACGCCTGGGCCCGTGCCTTGGCACGTGACGTCGGTGCGCGATTTGATGGGGGGCGATTCCAGCAGGGGCCGATTTCCGTTCGCGTCCGGGGCGCCTGCCACGAGGGCCTGATCGAACGAGAGAACGATTGGCAGCGAGGTTTGGAAAAGTCTTACCTCGATGGGGCCGTGTACCTTGATGCGCCGGCCGTCCGGCAAGGGCGCCAACGTGGATTCGGGAGTCGTTCGAAGTCTGAACAAGGCCGGTGGAAAGTGAGTATGCAGGGTAAATCCGGCATTGCTGGCCACGTGACTCATGTCTATTGCCCCTGGGATTTTCGTTAAGGCATGCGCGACAAACAGCACGCAAGCTAACACCCGGCAAGGCGGTGCGCAATCGTTGGAAAACCCCGGTATGCGTAGACTGAGCGGGAAACTTCAGTGAAGTTTCCTCAGACGGGAGGGATCGATGTTGTCGACAAAGTCGCGTCGGTGTGGGCTGCGCAAAATGCGTGGGCAGATGGCGCCGGCGTTGCCCCGAGTCCAAGCAAAAGCGCCAGCCCTGTTTAGGGGCTGGCGCCTTTTATATGGGTTGCGGCGACGTGGCGCCGCGACGGTCAAGCCTGCGTATTGATGCGTGAGCCCAGCGTGCTGTCGATGGCGACCGGCGCGACAGATTGCATCAGTGTCGCGATGGTGTCTGCTTGTGAATTCAGCACTTTTTTTAGCAGCCGGGCCTGAACTTCCTGCACGACGTTCGCGTCTTTCAGGGCCAGGGCGGTGTTGACGGTGTTGTTGACGGAGTCCAAGGTCGGGGTGTCCTAATCGGGAAGAAGGTCGGGCCAGGCCCAGAGTGTACTCATTATTGCGCAGGTTTCAGATATCGAGCAAAGGATTGCCGAGAAGTAAATAGGCGCAGCCTGTGACGATGCTTGCGTTACGGCTACGGTTGCGCCGGGCACTCCTTGATCGTGCCCCATCCGTGGTTCGGTTCGCAGAACTGCTTGCGCGCGGCCCAGGCGCA
>LNAP01005480.1_pt1 | contig 11263 bp, 10 predicted proteins | sample 602601 | NCBI WGS metagenome assembly LNAP01 (sample SAMN02440304, study PRJNA202911) | soil metagenome | biome: Subtropical and temperate rainforests or woodlands; isolation source: soil samples (1 kg each in a 20% v/v slurry with milli Q water) were... ...
GGGTGGCGTCGGCGACGCTCGATGCGGCCTTGGCCGAGGCCTCGCTGGCCTGGGCGGCCGCCGATTGAGCATCGGTCGCTGCGTTCTCGACCATGGCGGACGCGCGGCCTTCGTCGCGGGCGGCCATCAGGTCGCTCTGGCCGACGAAGTTCTGGCTGTACATGAAGAACAGGCCGGCGACGGCGATGATCGCCACCAGGGCTGCGATCCACCATCCGGTCGCCGATCCGCCGCGGCGCCGGTCCACCATGCGCATATCCTCCCGCCGTTCGCCAGCCGGGCTTTCGGTGGTGGTCCGTTCGACAATTGGCTCTTCGGCCATTGGACGTTCCTCCTCGGGTTCAGGTCCTCTTCGGGACCCGCCCCTCGACGGTCGGAGGAACGCCGGGTCTTGGCCCCGGTTCCTAGGCCCTGCGCAGGACGAGGGTCGCCCAGGCGTCGCGATGCAGCCGGCGGTAGAGGCGGAAGCCCTTGGAGAGATAGGCGGCCAGCACGCGCCGCTCCTGGGTGCGCAACAGGCCCGAGAGGATCGCAAAGCCGCCAGGCTTCAGGGCCAGCTTGATGTCCTGCGAGAGGGCGACCAGGGGCGGGGCCAGGATGTTGGCGAACACCAGGTCGTAGGGCGCGTCCTGCCGCACGAGTTGGTGGCCGAGGCCTGAGGCGTGGACGAACCGGGCGCCCGCCTTGTTCAGCTTGGCGTTCTCGCGGCTGATCCGCACCGACGGGGCGTCGATGTCGGTGCCGACGGCGGTTTTGCTGCCGGTGCGCGCCGCGGCGATCGCCAGCACGCCGGTGCCGGCGCCGACATCCAATACGCGCGGGAAGCGCTTGGACTTGATCAGATCGTTGTAGGCCACCAGGCAGCCGACAGTGGTGCCATGGTGGCCGGTGCCGAAGGCGGCGCCCGCCTCGATGCGTAGGTTCACGGTGTTGGGCGGGGCCTTGCCCCTGTCGTGGGCGCCATAGACGAAGAACCGACCGGCGCGCACCGGCGGCAGGCCGGACAGCGCCATGGCAAGCCAGTCGGCGTCAGCCAGCTTCTCGACCATGGTCTTCAGCTTCGGATAGTTCGCCAGGACGGCGACCAGGCCGTCGGCTTCCTCCGAGGTCGTCGGGAAGGCGTCGATGCGCCAGATGTCGTGATCCTCGTCCTCTTCCAGGATGGAATAGGTGGCGCCTTCCAGCATCGGATCGGCGTCGATGGCGGCGGCTGCGGTTTCGGCCTCGGTGCGGGGCCCGCGGGCGATGATCTGGACGGCGTCTTGGCTCATGCGCGCCGTTTAGAGCCAAGGCGGCCGAAAGGCGAGGGGGCGCGGCTTTTTCACTTCCGCCTCCGACCGTGCCATCATGCCGGCCTCCCAAGCCTGCAGCGAGCCGCCATGAGCAAATACAGCCCCCTGTCAGATCATCTCGCCAGCCTGGCCGCCGCCGAATGGCGCGCCAGCTTCGCCGAGATCGAGGCCGTTCTCGGCGCGTCCCTGCCCAAGGCGGCCCAGCAGCCGGGCTGGTGGAGGAGCGAGGCCGAGAAGCCGCATCAACGGGCCTGGCTCGATCAGGACTGGAAGGTGGCCGAGGTCGGCGGCGGCGTGGTGACCTTCCGCAAGGATCAGTTGGCACACGAAATTCAGCCGCCGGTTCTCAAGGCCGCGTCCGAAACCGCCTCGCACGAGGCCCACAAGCGCCAGGCCCTGAGCGTCACCGCCGTGGTGGGCGGCGCCGTCGCACTCGTCGCCGGCCTCGGCGTGCTGGTCGCCAAGGCGGTCAGGTCGCGCAAGGCTTAGAGGTCTAGATCCTCCTCGCCCGGGGGAGGGCGATCGCATATGGCTTGGGTGTCATCCCGGTTTCGGCCGCGGGCCGAAGACCGGGACCCATGAACACCGATCAAGCAGCCCCGGGGGAGCATCTAAGACCTCCTTTTGTGCAAGCCCGGCCGTGAACCATTCCCCCCATCACCCGCTCTAGGCCAACACGAGCGGGAGAAACTCCGATGGCCGACGACGCCTACAAGAACCGCAATCCTGGGCGGGGTGGTGAGACTCACCAGGTCGCTTCCGGCGGAACGCCGGTCATGACCACCGAGCAGGGAATTCCGGTCGCCGACGACCAGAACACCTTGAAGGTCGGCGAGCGCGGGCCCTCGCTGCTCGAGGATTTTCACTTCCGCGAGAAGATCTTCCACTTCGACCACGAACGGATTCCCGAACGCGTCGTCCATGCCCGCGGCTTTGGCGTGCATGGGTTCTTCGAGGCCACGGAGTCCCTGTCCGAGGTCACCCGCGCCGACCCGTTCCAGGAGGTGGGCCGGCGCACGCCGGTCTTCGTCCGCTTCTCGACCGTCGCCGGCAACAAGGGGTCCTTCGACCTGGCCCGCGACGTCCGCGGCTTTGCGGTGAAGTTCTACACCCAGGAAGGCAACTGGGACCTCGTCGGCAACAACATCCCGGTCTTCTTCATCCAGGACGCCATCAAGTTCCCCGATGTGATCCACTCGGTGAAGCAGCAGCCGGACCGCGGCTTTCCGCAGGCCCAGTCGGCCCATGACAACTTCTGGGACTTCATCTCGCTGACGCCGGAATCCATGCACATGGTCATGTGGGTGATGTCGGACCGGGCGATTCCGCGCTCCTTCCGCTTCATGGAAGGCTTCGGCGTCCACACCTTCCGCTTCATCAACCTCGCCGGCGTCTCGACCTTCGTGAAGTTCCACTGGCGGCCCAAGCTCGGCCTGCAGTCGGTGATGTGGAACGAAGCGGTGAAGATCAACGGCGCCGACCCCGACTTCCATCGCCGCGACCTCTGGGACGCGATCAACGGCGGTTCGCCGCCGGAATGGGAGCTGGGCGTCCAGCTCTTCGACGACGCCTTCGCCGAGGCCTTCGAGTTCGACGTCCTCGACCCGACCAAGATCATCCCGGAGGAGCAGATCCCGATCCGCATCGTCGGCCGCCTGGTGCTCGACCGCACGGTGGACAACTTCTTCGCCGAGACCGAACAGGTCGCCTTCTGCACCCAGAACGTCGTGCCGGGCATCGGCTTCAGCAACGATCCGCTGCTGCAGGGCCGGAACTTCTCCTACCTGGACACCCAGTTGAAGCGCCTGGGCGGCCCGAACTTCACCCACATCCCGGTCAACGCCCCGCGCTGTCCCATGGCCCACTTCCAGCAGGACGGGCACATGGCGATGAAGAACCCGGTCGGCCGCGTGAACTACGAGCCGAACAGTTGGGGCGAGCATGGCGGGCCGCGCGAATGTCCCGAGCGCGGCTATCCGCACTTCCCCTCGCAGGAGGCTGGAGAAAAGCGTCAGGTCAGGTCCGAGAGCTTCGCCGACCACTACAGCCAGGCGCGGCAGTTCTTCATCAGCCAGACCGCCGTGGAGCAGAAGCATATCGGCGACGCCCTGACCTTCGAGCTCAGCAAGTGCGAACGGGCCGACATCCGCGAGCGCATGGTCGCCCACCTGCGCAACATTGATGAGGGGCTGGCGACGGCCGTCGCCAAGGGGCTGGGCCTGGCGGTCCTGCCCGACGCCTTGCCGCCGGCCAGGGCGCCCATCGACCTGCCGCCGTCCGACGCGCTCAGCATCGTCAAGCGCGGCCCGAATAGCTTCAAGGGCCGCAAGCTCGGGCTGCTGGTGACCGATGGCGCGGATGCAGGGCTCGTCCGGGGCCTGATCGCCGCCGCCGAGGTGGAGGGCGCGGTTGCTGAGGTCGTGGCGCCTCACATCGCCGGCGTGACCTTGAGCAATGGCGGCCTGCTGCCGGCCAAGCAGAAGATCGATGGCGGCCCTTCGGTGCTTTACGACGCCGTGGCCGTGGTCCCTTCGCCCGAGGGCGCGCAACGCCTGGCGATGGACAAGACGGCGAAGGACTTCGTCAGCGACGCCTACGCCCACTGCAAGTTCATCGCCTACGCGCCGGGCGCCGAGCCGCTGCTCGAACGCGCCGGGATCGCCGCCACCGACCTGGACGAGGGCGTCATCGCGCTGGATGGGCCGGACGCTGCCAAGGCGTTCATCGAGGCTTGCGGCCAGGTGCGGCTCTGGCCGCGGGAGGCCAAGGTCGACCTCGACGCGGTCGCCTAGAGGATTTCTTCCAGGGCCGCGATCAGGCGGTTGATCTGCCGGTCGGTTCCGACCGTGATCCGCAGGTGGTCCGAAATCCGCGGGGCGGCGAAGTGGCGGACCAGCACAGCGCGCTCCCGCAACGCCTTGGCCAAGGTCGCGCCCTCGTGCTCCGGATGACGGGCGAAAACGAAGTTGGCGGCGGACGGCAGGACCTCAAAGCCCAGCCGCCGCAGTTCGGCCTCCATCCGCGTGCGGCTGGCGATCACCGCGGCCCGGCGGTCCTGGAAATACGCGTCGTCCTCGACGGAGGCGATGGCGCCCGCCTGGGAGGTCCGGGCCAGCGGATAGGAGTTGAAGCTGTCCTTCACCCGCACCAGCCCCTCGATCAGCGCCGCATCTCCGATGGCGTAGCCGACCCGCAGGCCGGCGAGGGCCCGCGACTTCGACATGGTCTGCACGACCAGCAGGTTCGGGTGCTTTGCGATCAGCGGAATGGCGCTCTCGCCGCCGAAGTCCACATAGGCCTCGTCGATCACCACGGGGACGTCCGGCTGGACGCGCAGCAGCGCTTCGATCTCAGCTCGCGGCAGGGCGACGCCGGTCGGCGCATTGGGGTTGGGCAGGATGATCGCCCCGGCCTGGCGCACATAGTCCGCAGTGCGGAGGCCAAAGCCCTCGTCCAGCGGCACGGCCTCGAAGCCGATCCCGAACAGCCGGCAATAGACCGGATAGAAGCTGTAGGTGATGTCCGGAAACAGCAGCGGCCGCTCGTGCTTGAGCAGGGCGGCGAAGGCGTGGGCCAGGACCTCGTCCGACCCATTGCCCACGAAGACCTGCTCCGGCCGCACACCGTGATAGCGCGCCAGGGTCTCGCGCAGGGCGGTGGCCTCGGGGTCGGGATAGAGCCGCAGATCGTCGCCGGCTTCGGCGGCGATCGCCGCCAGGGCGCGCGGCGAAGGGCCGTAGGGGTTCTCGTTGGTGTTCAGCTTCACCAGATCGGGAATGCGCGGCTGCTCGCCCGGCACATAGGGCTTCAACTCGCGCACTAGCGCGCTCCAGTAGCGGCTCATCGGCTCCTCCGGTCGAGCCGTGGGCTTAGGGGCTGGGCGGGCAAGCGTCAAACGAGATGGGGGGCTCACGCCTTCTCGACGAAGCTGTCGATGACCTTCTTCTCGCCGGCCTTGTCGAAGGTGACGGTCAGCTTGTTGCCGTCCACCGACTTGACCGCGCCGTAGCCGAACTTCTGGTGGAACACCCGCTGGCCTCGCTTGAAGTCGCTTGCGGCCGAGGACTCCGACACCACCAGCCGGCCTTCGCCCTCGATGACCTGGCCGCGGCCGGGATGGCTGCCGCGGAAGTTCCGCTCCTGGGCGCGTTTCCAGCCGGGGGAGGAATAGCCGGCGCCGAAGGTCGGGCTCTCGTCCCAGCGGCTGCCGTGCTGCTGCTGCATGCCGGGGCCGCCGCCGTAGTATCCGGTCTCCGAGCTCGCCTCGACATTGGCCAGGGGCAGTTCGTCCACGAAGCGGCTGGGAAGTTGGCTCGTCCAGCGGCCATAGACCTGGCGGTTGGCGGCGAAGGAGATCCGCGCTTCCTCCCGGGCCCGCGTGATGCCGACATAGGCCAGCCGCCGCTCTTCCTCGAGGCCCTTCTCGCCCTTCTCGTCCATGCTGCGCTGGGAGGGGAATACGCCTTCCTCCCAGCCGGGCAGGAAGACCAGTGGGAACTCAAGCCCCTTGGCCGAGTGCAGGGTCATGATCTGCACTGCGTCGGCCTGTGGGCCGCGGTCCATGTCCATCACCAGGGAGACGTGCTCGAGATAGGCCTCCAGGGTGTCGAAGGCCTGCATCGACTGGACGAGTTCCTTCAGGTTCTCCAGCCGGGTCTGGGCGGTCGGCGTCTTGTCGAGGCGCAAGGCGTCCGTATAGCCGCTCTCCTCCAGCACCTGCTCGGTCAGGCGCGAATGGTGGATCGCCTGGGCCTGGCCGCGCCAGCGGTCGAGGTCGCGGATGAAGTTCGACAGCGCCGTGCGGGTGCGCGCGGCCAGCTCGTCGGTCTGGATGGCTTCTCGGGCGGCCTGCATCACTGGCACGCCGTTCAGCCGGGCGATCTGCAGCAGCTTCTGGACGGTGGTGTCGCCGATGCCGCGCTTGGGGACGTTGACGATGCGTTCGAAAGCCAGGTCGTCGTCCGGCGACTGGATCAGCCGCAGATAGGCGTGGGCGTCCCGGATTTCCGCCCGCTCGAAGAACCGCGGGCCGCCGACCACCGTGTAGGGGATCTGCAGCATCACGAAGCGCTCTTCGAAGGCCCGCATCTGGAAGGAGGCCCGCACGAGGATGGCGATGTCGCGGTACCTTCGGGGGTCCTTCTCGGTCCCGCCCTTGTGGGCGCGCTCGATCTCCTCGGCGATCAGCCGGCTCTCGGCCTCGCCGTCCCAGACCCCGCGGACGATGACCTTCTCGCCGCCGTCCTGCTCGGTCCAGAGCGTCTTGCCCAGGCGCCCCTTGTTGGCCGCGATCAGGCCCGAGGCCGCCGCCAGGATGTGGCTGGTCGAGCGATAGTTCCGCTCAAGCCGGATCACCGTCGCGCCGGGAAAATCGCGCTCGAAGCGCAGGATGTTGTCCACCTCGGCCCCGCGCCAGCCATAGATCGACTGGTCGTCGTCGCCGACGCAGCAGACGTTCTGGCGCTTCTGAGCCAGCAGCCGCAGCCACAGGTACTGGGCGACGTTGGTGTCCTGGTACTCGTCCACCAGCACGTATTTGAACCGGTCGTGGAAGTCGGCCAGCACGTCCGGATTGGCCATGAACAGGGTCAGGTTGTGCAGCAGCAGGTCGCCGAAGTCGCAGGCGTTCAGCACCCGCAGCCGCTCCTGATAGAGCCGGTAGAGGGCCGGGCCCTTGCCGTTCGCGAACTCGCGGCCCTCCGACGGCGGCAGGCGGTCGGGCGTCCAGCCGCGGTTCTTCCAGTGGTCGATCAGCCCGGCCAGGGCTTTCGGCGTCCAGCGCTTGGCGTCGACATTCTCGGCCTCCAGCACCTGCTTGATCAGGCGCTCTTGGTCGTCGGTGTCCAGGATGGTGAAGTTCGACTTCAGGCCCACCAGCTCTGCGTGGCGGCGCAGGATCTGGGCGGCCACCGAGTGGAAGGTGCCCAGCCAGCGCAGGCCCTCAGCCGACGGCCCGATGATATGGGTGATCCGTTCGCGCATCTCGCGCGCGGCCTTGTTGGTGAAGGTGACGACCAGCAGTTCCCAGGGCTTGGCGCGCCCGGTGGCCAGGATGTGGGCCAGCCGCGTGGTCAGCACCCGGGTCTTGCCCGTCCCGGCGCCAGCCAGCACCAGCACCGGCCCTTCCGTCGCCTCGACGGCGGCGCGCTGCTCGGGGTTCAGCCCTTCCAGATAGTCGGGACCACGCACCCGGGCCAGATCGCTGACACGCGCGACCGGCAGGGCGTCGTCAAACGGATTGTCGAATGATTCATCGGCGGACATCGGAACATATGTAGCACACGCGGCGCGTGACTTAAGGCCCGGAACCGCCCCCTGCGGCGGTTCGTTCTTAACGTGACTGTGGCGGGAGGAGGCAGGTGATGGCCCCGAGGGCCAGCAATGGAACGCTTGTCTGGATCGCCGTGCTCGTCGGCGTGCTGATCGCGGGCGTCGCGGCGGTCGGATACCTTGTCTATGCCGGGCGCCAGGCCGTGTCCGAGCCGCGAGGCGTCAACCTGGACATCAATATCCCGCGCCCGCCGAACATTCCCCCTGACGCGCCGAAGCTGCCCGACGCGCCGATCCCGCAGCCCAAATAGCCGTGGAAGACGACGACGACCTTCCGCCGGGCGCACGGCAGCGTCGCAAGGGAATCCCCCTGGTGCTCTGGCTGGCCATAGGGCTCGGCCTCGTGTTCGCCTTCCTGGCCCTGCTGCGGTTCTTCTATCCGCCGGGCATGGGCCTCTAGGCCGAGGCCTTCACGAACGCCAGCGCCGCCACGCGGCAGGCCGAGGCGAGGGGGCGGTCGCCGCGCGAAGCGTCGATCCCGGCGATCAGGACGGCCAGGCTCACGCCGTCTGCGGCGGCCATGGCGTCCAGAACTTCCCAGAACTCCGGCTCAAGGGCCATTGAGGTGGCGTGGCCGGACAGCAGGATCGAGCGTTTCTTCAGCGGCATGGCGGCGTTGTGGCCCAGGCGCAACGCCGCCGCAAAGGCTTTCGATTGTCGCTTGCATAAAGATGACGCATGCGTCACTTTCAATTCGAACGCTGTTTGTTTTATCGAGGCCGCCGTCATGGCTATGACCGCCGACGTCCGCGAGGTTCCGATTCGCCGCCAGGTCCAGCCGGACGCCCCCATGCCCAAGCCCCGCATGCAGTGGGGCGTCGCGCTCAAGGCGCTGCAGCGCCTGCTGAACGACAAGGAAGACACCGGACAGGTCTTCGAGATCATGCGGGCGCTCAACGGGACCTCGACGGCCAAGGGTTACCAGCGCCTGCTGACCACCGTGCAGGGCGGCCGCATCGCCTATCAGCGGCAGGAGTTCGCCGAGCGGCTGATGGACGACGCCTGGCTCGACTCTTTCGGCGCAGGCACCGTGGGCGCGGCCTATCGCGATTTCATCCGTTCCGAGCGCCTCTCGGCCGAAGGGCTGGTCCAGGTCAGCCGTATCGAGGGGAACGAGATCGACATCCAGCACCCCTATGCCTGGTTCGGCCGCCGCACCCGCGACGTGCACGACATCTGGCACATCCTGTCCGGCTATCACCGCGACGGCCTGGGCGAGGCGTGCCTCGTCGCCTTCTCGTACGCTCAGACCAAGGGCCTTGGCTGGGCGCTGATCGCGCTCGGCGCCGTCTCGCGTTCGCGGGGCGCCGACTATCCGTACGTGAAGGCGATCTGGCAGGGCTACAAGCGCGGCAAGGCGGCGGCCTGGCTGCTGGGCGAGGATTACGAGCGCCTGATGAACGAGCCGCTCGTGGCCGCCCGCAAGCGTCTGGGGATCACACCGGCCACGATCTACGATTCCATCCCGGCCGAGGCCCGAGATCAGGCGGTTCCGGCCCGGATGTGACGACTTTGCGCGCCTGCCGTGGGGACGGGCGCGCGAATGGCGCAGGCTAGTTGCGCCGGGCGGGTGGGGGAGTGTCGAGCCTTCCCCACCCGCGCCCATGCCTCCTTCAGCTCGCGTCGTCTTCCGGTTCCCGCCTGGCGCCGTCCAGGGTGCGGTCGGCCTTTTCCTTCTCGGCCTCAGTGCGGGTCTTCTCGGATTTGGTGCGGCCGAACTTGGCGCGGTTCTCGCGCGCCTGCTCCTTGGCCAGCGCCTGTTCGCGGGCCTTGCGGACCTTGTTCAGGTTCACGACGTTGTTGCTCATGCGCCCTCCATCGCCTTGGCCATGAAGCGCTGGAAGCCCGGGCGCTTCTGAATCCGGTCGAGATAGCCTCGGACCGCCGGCGTCTCCGGCAGCAGTTTCGCCACGTGCGCCGCCCAATGCAGGGCGGTGGCCAGGCTGACATCGGCCGCGGTGAAGGCGTCGCCGACCGCGTAGTCGTGGGCGCTCAGCGTCGCCTCCACATGCGCCACGGCGTCTTCGAAACGACCGAACGAGACGGTCAGCGCATCGTATTGCCAGCCGAACGCCTTCGCCGACAGGCAAGGGTCGAGCACGGAGTCCACATAAACCAGCCAGCTCAGGTAGGGTCCGCGCCGCGGATCGCCGATGGGCGGCGCGAGGCCGGCCTCTGGAAAGGCGTCGGCCAGATAGGTCGCGATGGCGGCGCGTTCGGTGATCACCACGCCTTCATGCACGATGGCCGGCGCCTTCTTGTGGGGCTGGATGGCCCGGTAGCTTTCCGGCGCCCCGCCCTCGCGCCGGATGTCCACCAGCTCGATCTGGTAGGGGACCCCCAGCTCCTCCAGTAACCATAACGTGGTCCCCGAGCGGGATTGCGGCGCATGATAGAAGATCAGCATATCGACCTCTCTGATCCGCTCCCCCCAGGGTGAGCCTAGAGGAAGCGCGCGCACGATCAACCGCGCCTTCCCAGCCGGCCTGTTCGGAGCTAAGGCGTTGATCCTCGAACAGGATCGGAAGCGCCTTGGCCACCAGCTTCTTCGAGAAAGCTCGCGCGAAGGTGCGCAACTGGCCGACGCTGGCCTTGCCCGGCATTGTCGCGGCGGCAGGGCTCGTGGTGACGCTCGCTGGCGCGGTGATCCTGGAAAACGGCCGGGAACAGCGTGAACGCCTGCGGTTCGACGCCGTGGTCGACCAGGCCAACGACGCCGTCGGCAACAGGCTGGAAACCTACATCGCGGTCTTGCGGGCCGGCGCGGGCCTGTTCGCGGCCAGCGATGCGGTCAGCGCCGACGAATTCCGCGCCTTCGCCGACCGGATCGAGATCGCCCGCCGATATCCAGGGATTCGCGGGATCGGGTTCTCGGCGCGAATCCGGCCCGGCGAGGAGGCGCACAGGGCTGCGGAGCTTGCGGCCGAGGGCGTACCCAGCCTGCCTCCGCGGGAGCCGGACGGCGAACTCCACGCGATCATCTACCTGCACCCTCTGGACGAGGCGAACCGCCGGGTTCTGGGATTCAACATGCACGGTCATCCCGTGCGCCGCGAAGCCATGAACCGCGCCCGCGACACCGGCATGCCGGCGCTCTCGGGCAAGGTCCTGCTCGCCCAGGACGCCGAGGCCCAAAATCCGCAGGCAGGTTTCCTGATCTATGAGCCGGTCTATCGCGGGGGCGTCACGCCCCCGACGATCGAGCAGCGCCGCGAACGCCTCGAAGGCTTCGTCTATGCGCCTTTCCGAGCCGGGGACCTGCTGTCCAACGTCCTGCCCTCGGCCAGGGCGGTCGGCCTGGACTACGCCGTATATGACGGGAAGCCCAGCGAGGCGAGCCTGCTGCGCCAATCGCCAGGCGCCGCGCCGCTCACCGGAGGCATGGCGGCCATGCGCCTGCTCAGGGTCGGGGGGCGGGACTGGACCATTATCTACCGGGCCAGGGCCGACCACGACCGCACCTCGGATCGCTGGCTTAGTCTCGTCTTTCTGGGAACCGGGTTGCTGGCCACCGTGATGATCAGCGTGGCCACCTGGCGTCAGGTAAGCGCGTTCCTGGCCCACCAGTTCGGCGAGGCTCGCACCGCTCCAGTTGTCGCGGGTGAGCAGGTCGTGCGCATGGGAAAGGGCGATCAGCCGCG
>LNAP01005481.1_pt1 | contig 11263 bp, 9 predicted proteins | sample 602601 | NCBI WGS metagenome assembly LNAP01 (sample SAMN02440304, study PRJNA202911) | soil metagenome | biome: Subtropical and temperate rainforests or woodlands; isolation source: soil samples (1 kg each in a 20% v/v slurry with milli Q water) were... ...
AAGGTTTTGGGGCTGATTGCGCTGTTGCTGATGTTGGCGCTGTGGGCCAGTTATTTTTACGTGTTCAAGGAAAACCGTGACGGCCAGTTGGGCGGAGCCTTCGACAGCACGGCCTGGTGCGGCACGCCACCGGCCAGCGATGCCGCGCTACTGGGCAAGGATCAACTGACGCTGCGCATCACCAACACGGTGCGCGGCGAGTTCATGCTCAGTGGTGCCGTGGTGGTGTCCGAGCGCACCTTCAACCGCTATGACCTTGGCCGCAACGAACTGCGCCTGCGCCTGGAACCTTTGCAGTGGTCGTTCGGCGTCACGCCGATTTTCCTTGAGCAGGTCAAGGTCCAGCCGCTGAGCCGCAACCTCGCGTCGGCCAACAAAAGCGCCTACGCCGAACTTGAGCCAAGGCCCATCGGAGTGCAGGGCCGGGCCACGGATTTTCCCTTCGATACCTACCGTTATGGCTACAAACCGGTGCTGTATTACCTCAAGGGCAACGAGCGCATCGACTTGAGGTTCAAAAACATCACCACGCTGATGGAGATGTCGAACACGTTCACGCCGGTCCAGAAGTACAACCGCGTCGACTACATCAACGAACGCAACGCGATGATCCGCGATGAAGACTACAAGGCCTACGGCGCCCACGAGTGCGCATTCAGCGTTGAGCGCAAAGGCTCGTTCAAGGTGATCGTGCTGCTCTTGTTGCTGGTGCTGTGCCTGCCGCTGCTGCACGTGTTCTATCGCGATGAACCGGGGATCGATTTTCTCGCCACGCTGGTGAGTATCGGCGCGATCCGGGTGTTGCTGGTGGGGCCGATGAAGGACTTCCAGCTGTACACCATCGACTTTTTGTTCGCGGGGGTGATTATCCTGGTGGGCACGGTGTCGCTGATCAAGGCGATGCGGGCGAACAGCCGGCGGGAGTTGGCGTTGAAGAGTGGTTCTTCGTGGTAAATCCGATCTGAAACCGGGTTGACGCCATCGCGGGCAAGCCACGCTCTCACAAGGATTGCATAAACCCTGTAGGAGCGAGGCTTGCCCGCGAAGAGGCCTTCGGGTCAACCATCGGTCATTTCAACGCCGGATCGCCCCCGTTCATTTTCTTCCAGCGTTGCAACAGCACCTGCGCCTTCGGTTCCTGCCCGTTATCCAGGTAGTACTGGATCAGCGACAACCGCGCATTGCGGTTGGCCGGCTGCACGTTCAACAACCGCTCCAGCTCTTCGCAAGCCTCATCAACCTTGCCGCTGTCGTGCAACGCCACCGCCAGCACGTAGCCGTATTGGGCGTTCTGCGGTTCCAGTTGCGCGGCTTTGCGCAAGGCTGGCATGGCTTGCGCTGACTGGCCCGCACGCACCAGCGCCAAGCCCTGGGTGTGTTGCAGCAGGGCGTTGTCCGGGTGTTCTTTCAGGCTTTGTGCCAACAGCGTCTGCGCTTCCTGGCCGCGTCCATTGGCTTCCAGCCATTGCACCAGCGTGACCAGCGCCGGGTAGAAATCCGGATCACGCTTGAGGGCGGTGCGCAGCAGCGATTCGACTTCGTCGTTGCGCCCGCTGGCCTGGTAGAGCATCGCCAGGTTCAGGTTGGACTCGGCGCGCTCGGCCAGGCTTTTTTGCACCGCTTCGTATTCGGCAATGGCCGCGTTCCAGTTGGCCTGGGCGCTGCCCAATCCGTTACGCGCGACGCTCAGCAAGTCTCGGGCCGCGACGATCCGCACCGCCTTCACCGGATCGTCCAGCAACGGCGTCAGCAGCGGCGCACGCTCCGGTGGCGGCAAGAACGCACTGATTGCCCGCACTGCGCTTTCACGCACCTGCGGTGCAGGGTTGCTCAAGTCCTTGGTCGCGAGTTTCAAGGCCTGTTCGCTCGGGTACAGCGGCAGTTCTGCCAGCAAGGTGGCGCGCTGAATCGCCGGCAGGTTGCTGCGCTGCAACTGTTCGTACAAGGCTTGCGCGGCGCCGGGCTGGCCGTTGCGAATCAGCCACAGGCTTTCGTCGTAGCGTGGCGCCTGCGCCGTGGTGGCGGTGTTCCAGAGTTTGAATTGCTCAGTGACCTTGTCGCCGGCCTTGCCTTGGTGACAGGTCAGGCAGGCGTCCGGCGTGCCGAGTTTTTTTGCCCGCTCCGGGTTGGGAATGCTGAAGCTGTGGTCGTGCCGGAAGTCGTTGCCCATGTAGAACTTGCCGGGCATGTGGCAATCCACGCATTGGGAGCCAGGCTGGCCCGGGGTGTGGCGGGTGTGTTCGATGGAGTCGTAGTTCTTGGCTTGCAAACCCTTGCCGTCGACGCCTGTCACCGAAGTCTTGCCGGCGGTGTTGTGGCATTGCAGGCAAACGCCGTTGCCCGGGGCCTTGAGTTCGGTGCTGTGGGGGTTGTGGCAGTTGCTGCAACGCACGCCCTTGTCGAACATTTTGCTTTGGGCGAAGGAGCCGTGTTCGAACACTTCATCCTTGATCTTGCCGTCCAGCGCGTACAGCTCGCGGGTCAGGGGGCTCGGCAGGTAGTCGTCCATCAAACGCTTGCCAACGGTGTAGCCGTCGCCCAGCGGTGCGCGGCGCGAATGGCAGCGGGCACAGGTTTCGATTTCGACCGTGGCGTCCTTGTCCTTGAGGTCGACCGCAAAGCCGGCGTGGATCAGATCACCTTTCTTCGCCGTCCATTCCAGGTGGTTGGACGCGGGCCCGTGGCACGCCTGACAACCGACACCGAGGCTGTTCCACTGGCTGTCGAAGGTGTTTTTGGCCGCGTCGAAATTGCGCTTGTAGCCAGTGGTGTGGCATTCGACACACATGAAATTGGCGTTCTGGCTGGGCTTGCTCCAGTGCAGCGGGTTCTTGAAATTCACGCCCTGGCCCGGATAGAGGTGGAACCAGCGGTTTTTCTCGGTATCCCAAGCCACGCCCAGCGCTTGCAAGCGACCTTCGCCGACCTCGATCAGGTATTGCTGCAACGGCGCGATGCCAAAGGTGTAGGCCACTTTGAAGTCGGCATTCTTGCCGTCAATCCCGGGCGTGTTGACCCAGAAACCGTCGTCCTTGCGCGAGAAACGGGTGGTTTCGTTTTGCGCCTTGAACGTGACGTTATTGAAATCGCCCAGCATCGTTTCGGCATTGGCCTCCTGCATCGCCAACTGGTGATGGGAGCCTTGCCAATCTTTCATCTGTTCGCTGTGGCAGCCCCGGCATTGTTGCTCATCGACCATCTTCGCCGGTGTCACGACGACAGGTTGCGCTTTGGCCGGCTGAACAGTCGGCGTACTGACGGGCACGGTATTGATCGGCGCTGGCGTGCTGTACAGCAGAAACCAGCCGATTGCCGCCACGGCCACCAGCAAGACGCCGATGGTTACGGGAAACAGGTAACGGTTAATCAATGTCGGTGGTGAATCAGGGGTTGGGGTTGCTGCTTTATTTTTATATTTCGGCATTGCAGCTTCCATAGTCCAGTGCATTTGCCGTCAGGCGTGCGTTGAAGCTTGATGCAGCTTTGCCGGAGGTTCTGTGTCTGTCAAATGGCGCTTGTGAGCCATTGCGCAGCGATAGATAAATAGTGTGCTTTTTGACAACAACACGCTGTGCGTTGGCTATAACTGTAATTCCCGTATGCAATACCGTTGTCGGCCTTCTGACAGGAGTTACAGCATGAAGCTTGCGTTAATGATGAGCACGTTGTGCATTGCCTCGATCGGGGTGGTGGGCTGTGCCAGCAAAGTCGTAGAGCCGGACCAGTATTCAGGTTTTCTCAAGGACTACAGTCAACTCAAGGAAGCCAAGTCACCCTCGGGCGCGACAGTGATGCGCTGGGTCGATCCCAAGCTCGACATCCGTCAATACACCAGCGTCTACATTGAGCCGACCCAGCTCTATCCGAAACCACAACCGACGGTGAAAATCCCCCAGGCGACCCTCAACGGCATCACCGGATACTACGACCAGGCGCTGAAGCGCGAGGTGGGTAAATCCCTGCCATTGGCCGCAGGTCCTGGCCCGGGCGTGATGGTGGTGCGTGCCGCGATTACGGCGGTAAGCAGCAAGACAGAAGGGCTGAAACCTTATGAAGTGATCCCGATTGCGCTGGTGGCCGCGGCGGTCAGCACGGCCAGCGGTATTCGTGATCAGGAGACCGATCTGGCCACCGAAGCGGTGTTCCTCGATGGCGGCAATAACCATGTGTTAGCCCAGGTCGTGCGCAAGGGCACCGGCAAGCCGCTGGAAAACGAGTCTCAGGTGATGAAGGCCGATGACGTGAAGGGCGTGATTGATGGTTGGGCGTCGGATTTGCATCAGTCTTTTCTAAAGCTTAAGTCCAAGTGATGCGTTGACGGTTGATGGTCGCTTCGCGGGCAAGCCTCGCTCCTACGGTATTGAGTCGTTAGTCAACTTTATGAACGACCTGATCCTGTAGGAGCGAGGCTTGCCCGCGAAGGCGGCCTCAAGAACAACACATCACTCAAAACTCAGCACGCGCCAGCCGGTTGTAATGGCTGATCACCGAATCATATCCACGCGTCACCGCATAAAAATCATCACTCAACCGCTGTGGTTCAGCCTTGTTCTTCCAGTCCTTGTGCAGCGCATTCAAGGCATCCAGATACTTCTGTGTCGGCCTGGCGATGTGCGACCAGAGATAACTGGGTGCTTCGTTACGGTTTTGCGTTTCCTGCATATGGCGTTGGCCGAACTGCTGCAGGTAATCCCAGGCCAATTGCAGTTCAGCGATGGCTTTAGCCAGTGCCTGCGGCGTCAGGCTTCGATTGTTCACGCCCTCCGTTACAAGGTTCAGCGTGTCCCTGGCCTGGATCATGTAGGCCAGCAAATACCAGTGAATGTCCTTGCCCAGGCGCGTTTCGATCAGTTTGAGTTGCTCGCGCCGCTGTTCAAGGTCCAGCGCTTCAACCTGCTGCCTCAGTACCGTTGACGCCGTGAGGTAGTCCTCGGCCCTGGGTCTGAATTGATCGGCAAAGGCGGGCTGCACCTCACTGATGGCGGTCGAAAAACGCGCCTGTCGGTAAAAGGTGATTTGCTGCGTAAAGGGCGTCACTTGCTGTAATGCCTGTGCGTAGGCATCGGCTTTCAACGCCAGTGTTGGGTCGTAGTCCAGCAACTTGAGTTTTTCGCTGATTTTCGGCGAACAGATATCCCTTTGAATGGCGGGCGCATCACGGGCACCGTTGTCGTCGAAATCATGCTGGTTGGCGATCCAGTCTCGCACCGGTTCCGCAGGTTGCTTCGGCGATTTGTACAGTGCGTAGGCCACCCGCCAATGCACGTCGACCCGGTTGATGCAATCGATCATCGGGCTCAGGGCATTGGCCTGTGCGGTGAGCGGAGCGTCGTGTTGATCCAGCCACAAATCGATGCGGGCGACGAATTTCGAAGAGCCGGCCAGCCCCATCAGGATCAGCATCACAAGGGTCGCCACCGGGAATAGCCATTTCGGGTTCATGGCTGTTTCTCCTGGCCGTACCACTGCTCAACAGTGGCCGGTGCGTTGCATTCGCTGGCGGTGGCCGGCATCCGGCTGCACAAGCGTTCGGTCCACTGTTGCAGGCCCTGGTTGCGGTTGACCGTACTTTGGCTTGAGATCACTTTGAACACGCCGAGTACTAAAACCAGGACCAAAATGCCCGCGCCCATCAGGCTGCGTTTGAGCAAGGGGCTGGCGTGTTGCCAGGAAACGTGCGGTTTGACCTTCCGTCGGCGTATAAGTCCGACACTCATCAGTGTCGTGATGTAAACGATGCTGCCGACCACGCCATACACGTTGCCAATGCCCGCCGCCATCGCAATGCAGGGAATCAAGTCGCGCAGCACTCCAAACGGCAGGGGCATGAGCGAGGGCGAAAGGCGCACACTCAATCGATCGTCCAGCCACCAAAAGCGATGGGCAACGTGCGCCGTCAGCCAGTTGAGTGCCCATCCGACGACCGCGAATATCACCGACCAGAACACCGTGACGCCGATCAATTCGCCCAGACGCGTGCCCAACGGCGCGAACTGAATAAAGGTGCCGACCAGACAGGCCAGGACAATACCCAGGTAAATCGGCCAGCTGTCATAGGTATGTTCCCAGTCACGCCAGAAGAACGGCGTACCGCCGGGCAGGTCTGCGCAGATGTCGGGGTGGTTGGCGTATAACGCAGAACTCAGCTTTCGACAGTGCACCCAATCGTCTTCGCGCAAGCGTCGGGCCAGGGCTCGGCGCTGACTGAATGGGCCCGGCGCCAGCAGCAAGTGGGCGGCGCGATGCTCTGGCGTGGCAGCGGGTTCTGCGGCGAGGCGTTGTTGCCGGGCCAGAAATATCGGCGCTTCACGACGCTCCGCCAAGCGCTCGCGCTGTAGCGACAGTTCTACAATCAGTTCTTCGTCCAGTTCCAGGCGCTGCCAGAGACTGAACCAGTGAAAGGTTTCCATCGCCCATTCGAGCAGTGTTTCACAGGTCTCGAAGTGTTCGACGCAATGCCTGAGCACGGCGTCTTCCATCACATCGGCCGCGCCATGTTCGAGGGCGGCGGCATAACGTTGTTCGAGCTCGACACGGCTGACACCGTCCAGCGAACGCGTGACCCGTTGCAGCGTGTCGACTTCCACCACCGACAGCCCGCTCAGGTCCCACGGGGCATCGTTACCCGAGTCATCCTCGCGCAATTGCTCCCATTCCTTGATGCTCAGCGCTTGCTCATACGCCTCACGCAGACGCTGAAAGCCCTCTGGGTCTTCATCCGGGCGCGTCTGTTTGAGCAGGATTGCGTATTGGCGTTTGATACTGCGTGTATCGGCATCGGCCGGGAGGCCAAGGGTGGTCCAGCAACTCATTGCGTGTGCAACTCCATGAAAACCCGGGACGCGTCCACTAGTGGCAATTTGATTTTGCGCACCCTACCTGTTTCCCGTCGAAAAGTCCTCGGGTCTTACCTTCAGTCACCGACAAACGTTTATTGCAGTCCGGCGTAACGCTTTTTTTATTGCACTTGCTCGGGAGCGGGCGCATCGAACGGATAGATCTGGCGCCATTCGGATGCCATATCCACAATCGTCCAGCCACGGGTTTTGGCTTCGTCCAGGGCCTTGTCCAGACGCCCGATCTGCGATTGACGGTCATAGGCCCATTCGCGCTTGGCGTCGGTGTGGTGCACCAACCCCATGAAGCGTTTGCCCGGCCCGGCGGCGGTCCACTGCAGCATTTGCAGGTCGCCATCGGAGTTGCCGAACGCGAGGATCGGCCGGCGCCCGATCACCGCGTCGATGCTTTCCGGTTTGCCCGGGCCGTCGTCGTTGTGGGCCAGTTTCGGGGTGCGCACGATCGAGGCCTTGCCGTCCTTGAACTGGAACGCGGTGACAAAGGTGGTGCCGATCACTTGCTCGGGTGGAATGCCGTAGACCTTCTCGGCAAAGGCGCGCATGAACGCGGTGTCGCCCCCGGAGACGATGTAGGTCTTGAAGTCCTGGCTGCGCAGGTAATCGAGCATTTCCAGCATCGGCTGGAAGATCATCTCGGTGTACGGCTTGCCGGTTTTCGGATGTTTGGCTTGGCTCAGCCAGGTCTTGGCGTAGTCATCGAAGGCGTCGGTGGTCATGCCGGTGTGGGTGGCGCCGAAAATCTTCAGGATGCCGTCCATACCGGTGGCAGCCAGGGCCTGGTGATCGTTTTCCAGCACCGCTTTGAAGGGCTGGGTGGTTTTCCATTCCGGGTGTTGCGGTGCGGTGCGCTTGACCTCTTCGAGGGCAAACAGCAACTCGAAATACATCGGCTGTTCGCTCCACAACGTGCCGTCATTGTCAAAGACGGCGATGCGGTCCTCGGGTTTGACGAAGTCCTTGCTGGATTGGTCGGTGACTGCCTGGACGAACTCGATGATGTTTTGCTTCGATGGTCCGTCGTTCCACGAGGGCAGGGGTTCGGCCGCGAAGGCCAGCAGGGGCATGCTCAAGACCAGCGCAAACAGAAGCCTCAGCCCATGGCGTCGGCGGGTCGACATCAGGTTTGTCATGGGAAGTCCTTCTCGTGAATAGGGTTGAGTGGGCGCAACGCGTCAGCTGCCGGGGGCGGGTGGTGACAGGTCTGACTATGCAGCGTAGCCAAGGATTTCTTCAGTTGGCGCAGCGCCTGATCTTCGGTCGGTTGCCGGCTGTAACAGGCGCGCAACAGGTTTTGCAGGCGCGGGCCGAGGTTGCCCGGTTTCAGGCCCAGGCGGCTGCGTCTGCCCCAGAGGTACAGGGCGCTCAGTTGTGCCGGTTTGCCATCGATCTGCACCGGAGTTTTGCACTGGGTGCGTCGGTCGGGGTGCTCCTGCGGTCTACGGAGTGGGAATTCATGGTTTAGCCGGCACGGGGTTTAGCGGCGGAATTTGCCACTGGCCGCTGGTGACTTCCGGTTTTGGCAGGTAAAGGCGCAAGACCCCATAGAACGGGCCTTCCGGCGCAGGCAGCCAGTTGCTTTGCAGGTCCTTGGCCGGTGCACTGTTTTGCAGATAAAGGGTCAAGCCACCGTCGGTGTCGAGCTTGAGATCGGGCAGCATCCGCGAGTTGATCAGGTAGCGATTCAGCGGGTTGGCCACCAGCAACTTGTTCTTGCTGTCGTACATCGTCAGCGACCAGAACGCATCGGCCGGGGGCAGGGCGCCTTTGTCGAAATGCAGGGTGTAATCGTGTTTCGAGGCGTCGAGCGGCTTGCCGTCCTTGTCGATGAAATAGCCGATGTAATTGGCCTCTTCGGCCGAGTTGCCGAAAATCCCCATATTGGCGCCAGCGTAGCGGTACAGGTAATTGCCCTTGAGGTGATCGCGAGTGCCGTAGAAATCGCCGCTGGTGACCTCGTGAGTATCGACTTTGTCTTTCTTGAATCGGGCGAATTCGGCCTTGGCATCACTGATACCGTCTTCCAGGGCCTGGCGTTGTTCTGCGGTGAAGTCGTGCAGGTTGAAAGGCTCGCCGGCCTCGATGCCGATGGTCTTGAAGCGCGCGAGCAAGTCCTTTTCCGCGTCCTGCGCCGGGGCGAAGGCCAGCATGAAGTTAAGGTAGCGGAACAGATCAGGGGTATCGCTCATGGTCGGGGTGGGTTTGGGCCAGGCAATCTTCGGCGCGGCGGGTGGGGCCTTCTGCTTGACGTAGTGGCTCAGCGTTTCGACCTTGTAGCCTTTCTGAATCTTCTTGACCTGGGCCAGGTCCTTTTCATCGAACAGCTGCGTGCGATACAGGGCGTAGGCGATGTCGGTTTCGCTGCGCAGCAGTCGATCCATTTTTACCGGTTGCTGACCCTGCCAGTTGGGGCCGGCGACCATGAAATGCCCGCCGTTGTTGCCCGTACTGCGGGTGCCCAGGTACGCAAAGTTTTGCGTGTAGGCGTCGATCAATTGCACGGAGTAGTAACGGTGCTCGTCGATGGGCGGCAAGGTCAGCACCACCGGTTCGGCGCGCAGGTCCATCCACACAAAGGAGTAGGGCGTGTCGGCGTTGGGTGTGACGAACGCGGTGTCCTTGGCGGTGAACGCCTTCGCAGTGTTGCCGATCCGGTTGAACGGCGCCTTGAAGTTCGCGCTCTTTGTGTCAACCGCTTGGGAGTAGAGGGTTTTGTACATCTCCACCACCGGAAATCCGTACAGGTAGGCTTCCTTGGCGATGCCCCGGGCGTCTTCGGGAGTAGCAGTGAAGTCGGCCCAGGCGCTGGTGCTCAGGGCGAGCGAGAGCGCGGTGAGCAACAGGCGGTTAGTCATAGTGAACCCTTGGGCGTCATTTCACCGCTGTGACGGCGTCGAGTACCGGACGGGATGGGGGGGCGATCGCCATAGAACCCGTGTAGAAACAAAGGATCGCTTCTTGGGCCGGCAGACTGTTTTCCAGCGCCGCCTTGCGGATTTGGGTATCGAGGTCCTGGGCACCGACGCCGCAACTGACGAACATGGTCATCAGGCTGTAGCCGGCCAAGCGAATTGCACAGTGCATACGAGACTCCTATTTACCGAAAGGCAGTTGTGTCGCGGTTGCCACTGCTGCGTAATCTCTTTCCTATCAAGCCTGTATGACATGTTTGTTGAAGTTAGCAGCTAACGTCGGATTCGCCAGCCGGACGGGGGCTTTGGATGTTTGTTCAGGTTTTCGGTATTTTTTGTGCATTGAAATTGAATGCAAACCTGAGGCTTGGGTGATGTGGCAGAAAAGCCATCGCGGGCAAGCCTGGCACCTGCAAGAGAGCGCGGTGTGGTGATCGACTTGCCCGAGAAAGGTGTTGATGAGGTGGCGCTGGACGCTTAACCCCCTGCAATGTTCAGCGCTTTTTCATCTGCTCGCGTATCCGTTCTTCCTGCTCACGCAGTTGCGGAGTGAATTCCTCGCCGAAATCTTCCGCTCCGTATATAGGGCGGATCTCGATCTCCGCTTCGGTGCCCGGCATCGGATTGGGGCAGCGTTTGACCCACTCGATCGCTTCCTCTTTCGACTTGACCTCCCAAATCCAGTAACCGGCGATCAGCTCCTTGGTTTCGGCGAACGGGCCGTCGATGACCGTGCGTTTTTCGCCGGAGAAACGCACCCGGGCGCCTTTGCTGCTCGGTTGCAGGCCGTCGCAGTCGATGAGGATGCCGGCCTTGGTCAGTTCCTCGTTGTAATTGCCCATCGCTGTCATCAATTCCTCGGTGGGCAGCACACCGGCCTCGGAGTCCGGGCTGGCTTTCACAATGATCATGAATCGCATGGTTTTATCTCCGCTGGAGGGTGGGTGATTCACTGTCTAGTCGAATGGGCGTGAGCCGAATCGACAGGCAATGTGTGAAATGTAGAGGCGGTGGCTGCCTTTCATCTTGAACGCCGGGTGAAGGCGGGAGAGGGCGGTACGCTGTACACCGGCTGCGCGAACTGTTCGGCTGTCGGTGGTGCGTTGATATGCGCCGGATTTTCGAGACGCGGCACCAAAATGTGCTGCGGTTGCTGAGACAGTGGGCACGCATCCGACCCTGTGGGAGCGAGCTTGCTCGCGAAAGCGGTGTACCAATCGACATCCATTTTGAATGTTCGTCTGCTATCGCGAGCAGGCTCGCTCCTACAGGTTTCTGTGTCGTTTGGAAGAGTTGTATCCAGTTTAGGGGGCGACACTTCACAATTTGTATCCGGGCATAGGTCGTCGGGCCATTTCGTGGTTAACTTCGGCCTCTTCAAAATTCTCCACAACAACGTCAGAAGGACTCCGTTCATGGCTCAAGTCACTCTTAAAGGCTCCCCGGTTCAAGTCAACGGCCAACTGCCACAAGCCGGTTCCAAGGCGCCAGCCTTTT
>LNAP01005482.1_pt1 | contig 11261 bp, 11 predicted proteins | sample 602601 | NCBI WGS metagenome assembly LNAP01 (sample SAMN02440304, study PRJNA202911) | soil metagenome | biome: Subtropical and temperate rainforests or woodlands; isolation source: soil samples (1 kg each in a 20% v/v slurry with milli Q water) were... ...
GTTTGTTCGTAGATGGCACGCTGCGCTCTAGGGTCTGCATTGCCAGGAAAATTCCAGTTGACCACAGTCACACCAAGCCACTGACCCTGTTCGAGCCGTGCGATTTCTGCCGAGGGTAATGCTGGTTTACGCGGCACGGTAAGAAACGCCATGTCTGGGGCAAGTACCGTGATTTGCGTTAGGCCCATCGTTTCCATTAATTTGGCAGACAGGTCTTCACGTACCATCAAGCGCTGACAAGTAGCGAGCGCATTGGCTGTCATTTTTGTCGCACGGTCACCAATAATCGGGCCGACACTCTGTCCCAACATAACGACAGGTTTACCAAGTTGGTGAGCGACCTTGATGGGGTAAAGAATGCGCCACAGATAAAGCAGGCCGCGTAGACCTCCTTGGTCGTTGTAGATGTACTGCCCACCTTTGAGAAAAACCATATCGGCAGACCGCAGTTGGTCAAGAGATCTGGCTTGTGCAGGAAAAACATGCCGCATAGATGGCCATGCAAAAAGCAGTTTCTGAATAAATGTGTTGCGCGCTAACGCCCACATGGCTGACAAATTACGGGTGAAGCTATGCTGGTTTGCATCTGAATAGGGTGACGGAATACCCATTGGTTCAACCGAAATACCTAGCTGTGTGACAAACCGATGGTGAAAAACGAAATCAGGATCATCGCGTGGAAATACGGTTTGCAATGCAATCTCTGCATCTGGATACAGCTTTCTAAGCGCATGGATTGAAGCCACAACAATGGCCAGATCACCCTTGTTTGAATCAGAGTAACCATGAATAATCAATAATTTCATATTGATATCTTGATGATTATTAAAATCATAGAAAAAGCTCTCCGATTCTTTTTTTGAACTGTGGCAGACTCACACTTTCAGCAAAAGTTAAAAGAGTAGATTGCACCACCCCACGCCTAAGCGTTGAATAAACACTTACCCTTGTAGCAGCATTAACTAAACTTGCTACATCATCGATTGAAAAAGTCTCACCAAGTCCGTATTGTCGAACACGATGCCCAATAAGACCATGTACACCAGTTATCACAGGAACGCCAGAAGCTGCAGCACGTGGTAGCGTACCACTTGATGACGTAAAGTTCTTTGAATAAGGTAGAAGAAATACGTCTGCACAAGCAAATATCAGTGGCAGAGTCGCTTCATCAACAAACTTGTTAATGTGTCTAACGCGATCGCCATGTTTCGCCAAAATTTGACCAAAAGAATATAAGAAATCATTGTCAATATTGCCAACAATAAAAAGCAGCGAACCTGGTATTTTCAAGAGATCATCAGCTGCTGCAATGATTAGATGTATGCCTTTTCGGCGGTCTTGTCTGCCAAGCGCAAGTATCACAAAATCATCGTCATTAAAACCATATCTCTCTCGACCCATTAATCGTTGATTCGGACTATAGTCGCCAAACCATGGGTCTGGAAGTATATTAACTGACCGGCCATCAATCAAAAAACCAGACAGCCTTTCGTCAAAACAAACTAATGTGCCATGGGATGCAAACAAAGCAAAACGGGTAAGAAAATCAAGTATTAAACTACGCACAACATGACTTGAATATTTAAACAAATATTCAACACGATACTTTACAATCCAAATACGACAACCTACAAGCCTATGGCGAATTTCAACCGAACGCCTAACAAACGGAATGAGATATTCATCTAATGCCATGAATACAACATCATAACTTTGTTGAGAAACTATAAAAAACATTGCATCAAGAAAAACAGAAAACTCAGAGGCAGTGAGAACTTTCGTCCACACACCATTAAGGTCCATAGCTACCTTAATAATTTCAACGTCAATTAGATTATTCCCCATTACCTCATAAAAATGATCGTTATAATAATCACTCCGAGTGATAATTACAATCTTTCTACTCGAAGTGGATCGTATCGCGGATACCATATTTGCAAGAATCTGCAAGCGACTACCACGCGCAATTGGCTCAAACAAAATTATTGGCCGATAATTCATCTTAATTTATTTTCTGAACAGTTGCATAACGTCCAATTAACAAAAGCTTCATTTCATGATCATTCATTGATGACAATCCCTTAGAAAAGCAGGCGCCAACAAAAAACCATATAAATATATTATATAAATCGAAAGTAACAAGATTTTCAACAAAAAGCAAAAGCGTATGAATTAAAATCATAAAACCGATCCACTTAATATATATATTATTAGATTTTGTAACCGCAAGAACACCCGCATAAATAAATATAACAATATTAATGACTGCTGCGACAATACCGCCCTTTAGCAATATCGCCAAAAACCCAACCTCCACAGTCAATCGTGTATCAGTATCCTGACCAGTGTTTGAAAAATAGTTACTAAAATACCGACCACTACTCCCCTTACCGAAAATCAGGGATTCGTCTTTTATCAGATCATTAATAACTTCATAATAAAGAAAGGTACGTGTATCAGCTTTGGCGAGCACGTTTCCCCGGTTAGTGTGACCAAGGTGCTCCTGGATCCGCGACGTCGTTGTTTGAAAAATCGATTCTTCATTAAGCAGCGAGCTATTAATGAAAATAGCAGGAATAATCAAAATAGTCATAATAAAAAAAGGTAAAACACGCTTGGTTATAAATTTATGTTGCCAGTAGGCAACATTCAAGAATATATACAAAAATATTATCCGAAGTAATGTTGCGCGGCTACCAATAATCACGCCAATATAGATAAAAAGAAAGGTGCTTGCAACAATAATAACGTATCTATTTATTGAGTGCAAATAGCCTATAGTACCAATTAAAAAAATAACCGGATATATAAAATTCCACGCAGGCGAAACATCTTTACGTATAACGCCAAAACCGCTTATGAAAAAGTAAAGTATTGCCGAAATTAGCCCGAGAGGCACAATAAATAATAAATATTTATTCATATAAAAAATATTTTTTATATTGACCGCATAGGCAGCAGCCAGCGGAGTGAGCAATGACAAAGCTGTAAAGGGGTTGCCTAAAATGTTAGTGAGTGCAAGGCCGGAGGTGTCAACTAAGCCGCGACCTATATTTATTATGTTGACAACTAGCAGTAGGTTCATTAATATCAGTCCACGGCGATTAAAATAAATATTCATTATTCTAATACTTTGATTGTAGTGAATCGCAAAAATTAATACTACCAGCCAAAGCAAGCTTGTCAAACTGATTTTCAAAATGCTGCCTGACTCAACTTTAAGTGCATGCATTAAAAACCAATACAATGTCACAGCAAAAAGTGCGCTGATAAAATTATTTATTTTCATAACTGCAAGTAATTAGTTTCTTAATAACTTTCGCTGGATTGCCAACGACTAAGCTATTTGCAGGTATATGCCTCATTGAGACAATACTGCCAGCACCTATAACTGAACCAGCACCCACATGAACACCTTTTAGTATAATTGCATTAGTTCCGATAAAAACATCGTCTTCTATAACAATAGATTCAGTTTTTGTATTAAAGTTGTCAATTTGACTATTACGGCGATGTTCATTATCAAGTGAATGGTAATCATGATCGTAGATTCTAACATTGGCACCAATTTTTACAAAATTACCAATTTTGACCAAGGTACGTGAAGATATAATTACAGAGGTCAACCCTGTATTATTTCCAATTTGAATTCGACCGTTTTTAACAGTCTCCAGAACGATAGGGTTTGTAATGCCGACAGTGTTAGTCAAAAACCGTGCCATCAGCGTTACATTAGAGCCAAGGGTGATTGTATTACTGGTTGTAGGACGCAATATAATATAACCGGCAGCTCGCAAATTATTACCGTAAGTGCAACCATACAATTTAAGTAATAACTTGAGACGAAAAGTTGGCCAGATAAAGCCTAGTTTTATGCCAATTATTTTTAACACCTTTGCGACTAAAAGCGCCAAAGTGTATGGCTGACCTTTAAATTGCATGCTGGTCAACCAATTCAGAATAAATCGCTTTAAGGTGTTTAATAATGGTTGCGGGGTCATGCCGCACGGCAGCTCGTAACTTTGCCCGCCGCCCCAATTCCGCTGATAAGACTGTGTCATGTACGACTTTTTTTATCATACCTGCCAAACTAAAGGGGTCATTGTCTGGCACGATCATGCCATCCACGCCATCCGCCACCATGCTCACATTGCCGCCTACATCAAGCGCAATAACCGGCATACCTAACGCCATCGCCTCACAAAGTGCATTGGAGCTGTTTTCAATGTGCGAGGGATGAACGTATACATCTGACTCCATGAGCACTTGTATCATAGCTGAAGGTGCCAAATTGCCATGAAAACGAATTTTGTCTTTCACTAGCTTGCGATGCGCTTGATAGTGAAGGTGGTAGGCTATCGCATCCATGTTTATGCCAACAATATGCCACTTAAAACTGATACCAGCATTGCTGAGAACTTGACAAGTTGCAATAATATTGTCATGACCTTTATAAGCAGCCCCGGAAATTGTGCTGACAATATTTATGGTTTCGTTCTTGGTGCTTTTCCAACTGCTTTTGAAAAAATCATTACGAAGTATCTCATCACAATGAAAATAACGAGCGTTCGGCGCAAGGATTGACATAACGCGCTGATCCCATGCACTGCGGCCAATCAAATTTTGACAGTTTTCAAGGATAATGCGTTCAACAAAGGTACGGCGCTCAAAGTTCTTAAATCCGTTTTGGAAAGTACTACCGCGAATGAAATCAGCTACCGAATGACACTTTAATTGTTGGAAAAATGAAACCTTATTCTTTACTAGTTGATAAAAATATGGATTTAATATACCTTGTATATGTAAAATTACTGGGATATTAACTTTACCACAAATTAATCCGTAATCCATTTCAGAGCCAAATACTTGAATTATATCTGGCTTTACTTGCTCAATTATAGATAAATATTGATCTAGAAAATATGCATGTGGCTCCCGGTTAAGAAAAATGGCTAGCCTTTTTTTCACGAGAGTGCGTTTGTCAGTAATTGGAATATATGTAGATCTATTAACTTTTAGTATTGAATTATTAATACATTTGGCACGCGTTGCTATATAGAGCTGGATGCTATCATCCATAGTGAGATATTGTTCAAGGCTCTGCATCCAGCCACCAGAAAGTGTACCAGGATGCAAGTTGACTGCGTTGTTAGTAAACCAAAGGACTTTCATTATATACACCAAAAATCTTTACACATTAAAATTGCTTTCTTCGTACGATGTACCCAGAGCAATCTACTAAATGCAAAACTTCCCTCCTGCCAGCATCCCCACTTGTGGGGGTGCGCTTCAGAGAATAAATCTATAAGCTTGACTCTTTTCACCATAGGAATCAATTCTCTTTCTACTTGCTGCTCTGAAACAAAATCATTTTTGAATGAAGCTGCCTCAATGTGTGTTGGCTGCGCCAGCAGTCTCCAGAAATTTGTAATCACATCGTCTTTTGAGAAACTAATACGAAATTTAGCTATAGCCTCGAACTTAAGCAGTGCACTAACGAAACTCATAACGGCTGCTTGCCTAAACCTAACCTGATCAACTTGTTCTATTGCCAAAGCCGGGCCAAACCGGACACTTGATATGCCTGTGCTAGGTTCTAAATCAAACCCGATCGACGATGGATGATCTGCAGCCAGAAACAATTCGATCATTCCTCTATAGCGATCAACCCATGGGTTAAAATTCTGCGCATCGAAAGGGTCGCTTAAATAGCCATGCACTCTTGTGCCATTTGAATATATACATTTTTTGGATAGTGCTAAGTAGTATCCATGTAAGGAAGTTGATGCATATCCAATCTTTAAAAAAATATTATCAAGTGATGCTTGTAGTCTGCCATTCCACCCAACGTCAACAATTGCTTTGACCTGATTAATTTCCGATGGAAACAGACCAACATCAGAATAATATTTAGCAGCAGCTTTGAAAGCCTTTTCTGACGACGCTTTAATCGCTTTTTCAAAAGATGCTGATCGAATAACTTGTTTAAGTTGTGCACGCTGAGCATTATCAAGATTGGTTTCCTTACTGACATTCAACCACGGAAAAGCGATAACAAGCATTTCCTCGATGTTGATTCCTGATCGTTCAGCAAGGGTAGTTAGAGATAAATACGCTGTGTTATCGAGCAGCCATGTTTCAGCTTTTTCAATGGAAACGTATCCAGGTAAGTGCAAGGCTTGCCTAGAGGCGTAAATATACTGGCAGTTGAATGAAAGGTTGCGTGACTTGCAAATATCGGAAGCAATCTGTTGCAAAACCTGTCCATCGCGGGCCAGAAAAAAAATGTCTTTGATGTTATGACGTTTACAATCATCCAAGATCCATTCGACAAAGCGGAACAAAACAGGGGCGACGATTTGCGAAAATATTGACCATTGCTTCTTTCCAATTGGTGAAGCACTAGGACATGCTAGACGAGCACCCCTCATGACACCAGCCATGTACTGGCTATCACCATCCCTCTTAGCCCACTCTAATTCCAGACTACTTGGCTTATGCTCATTAAAGTGAGTTGCCTTTATTCCTTTACTTTCTGGCACCTGGAAATCACTACGCAGGTTATCTCCGATGTGTGATTCAATTTCATATCTTTCTCGCAGCAGATCAAACAGCTCGCCGTGGTATTTTGTTGCAGCGTGTTCGCTCGAAACAAATAAACTATCACTAGCAATCTTCAATCCGCAGTTTTCAGCAATCTTAATCAAATCACTGGATGATAAATACATATCAGATAAAACAATATCTGATTCATTAAATTGCAATGCCGTCTCGACAATGAGGCTACTTAGTTTAGTTTCGACTTCCAATTCTAACGTCATTAAGGTTTCTTTGACATTTTTTTCGTATCCAAGATGCGAATATATTCTACCCAAGTTTGTTTCTTTCACAGCCCTGCGTGACTGGGTTTCAGCTTCGATTCTTGATTTTGCGAAACCCTCTATACCACTGATGCGCTCCATGAGTTCAAACACCTGCACTGGCCGCATAACTAGCCGTGTTACCAATGTATCCCAAAAATCAAATGATCTGACTGACGTCATGCTTTCGTTGCCTTTGCAAACAAGTTGATTCCGAGTTTAACGTTATTAACTTCTTGCCCAATCTCTGCACCTAAGTAAATGCGCCATATGGCCCTGCCCAATCGTCGCAAATAGAAATTTCGCAGCCCCCAGCGCGGCAACCAAGGGTAACGCGGTGAAAGACTGGTTTCATCATCTAAATATGCAACGTTTTTCAAGCCCGAATTGAGACATACAAAATCAAGACTACACTCGGTAAAAGAGGATAGATGTGTCCAGTCAATATATCGCCACCTAGCAGCCATTAGCGAATTGGCATTCGGTACCTTGATAAAAATTGGTGCACTCTGTTTTAGGGTTCCAACCAATTTGCGTAAGAACGCAATTTGCTCTACAACCGGGACGTGTTCAAGCACATCAAAAAGAAAGATCGCATCGTAATAGTTCTTGTGATCTTCGGCCCACTTAGGGTACTCAAGGACAGGTAGGTGTTTAACTGGCAGGCCATGAGCCAAGCCAGTCTCAATTTGGTGGGAACTTGCATCCACCCCTTCGACATTCAAAAATTGCTTGGTCAGAAAATATACCAACAGCCCGCTGCCGCACCCGTAATCCAACACTTTGCCATCTTTTGGGATATTGTTGATTACCTTATTCAGAAGACGCCCATAGAGCTTCGACTGTGCGACATATTCTTCATCCGTTCCCTTATGCCATCTTTTATAGTGAATAGAGTAATCAATTTCATCATTCATTTTTAATTCCTAAGGCTCGAAATTGCAAGAATAAAAAGTTTCTATCAAACAACCAGTTGAGTAGCAGTGCGGTAACCACATACGACACAACCATTGCAATAGCAATGCCTCTCAAGCCGTATAACATGGCGCCCCCCCACAAAAAAGTCGCCGATAGAGGCAAACCAATTAACACCTTTTTAAGTACAACCTTTGTTGTGTTCTGATGCGCTATCCAAATTTCTTGAACGCTACCCATGAATAGAGGAATCAACCCGATTGAGCATATCGCGACAATTGATACAATTGGCGCATATTGATCTCCCAGCAATAGTGGTGCAAGAATGCCAACTGTAATAATATTTATGAAAGCAAAAATAACTGAAAGAAGCAGCATTAACCGGATAAGTAAAATCATTTTTTTTTCGTAGTCACTATCGACTACCAGTTGCTTTTTCGCTAACAATTGATTCGCTACCGGCAAAATAGAATTGGCTACCATTCCCCACGGAGTAATAAACATCATTGCAGCAGCCCATAAGCCTGCGGACTGTTTTCCGAGTGAATACAAAACTACAAATAATTCAATTCGTAAATATATTGTTACCAAAGTAGCCGACGCTGAAGTAGGTAAACAAAGATAGAAATACTCCTTCATTACAGCAAAGTCAGCACTAAATGACAATGGTTTCAGAGCATGTCTGCAATACAAATATCCGCCATTTAAACACACGCTAATTAACGATTCTGTCACCATACAGCCCGCAAAATATGCGATTCCATAACCTTGAATGATTCCATAGACTCGAATAGCATTACCAAGTAGCAGCCCAATGACAGATATAATACTCATCTCTTTAAATTCAGCATGTGCTGCAATTGCATTTGCAAAAAGTGAAAATGCAGCGGTCTGAATAAGAATAAGTAAAATTAAGTAGATGGAATCAATCGACCCAGCTCCCTGAATTAAAAAATAAACCACTGCAACCGCAGACACTGCCGAACTCCAAACTAACCGCGTCAAAAAAATTGAGCTGAAGAACAACTGATCAATTCCAGCTCGTTTTGTGAGTTGGGAAATATTGGTATGTTCTGCTCCCATCCCAGCAGCGGCCGTAAATATACTTATCGTAGCAAGCGCAACGGCCAAATATCCAAATGCATCTGGCTCCAAGTAGCGAGCAACCGCAGCACCAACCAGAATGCCGTTGAGCACTCTAAGTATTTTTTCAATTAACAACCAAGTGACTGAAGACTTCATGAGCTGACCTGCGTTTGCCTATCTCGATATGAAAATATTTTGTTCAGAGTCATCTCAAAAATTACCATACATTTTTTGAATAAAATTCAACACTAATTTTGCAACAGCAAAGGCTCCCTGTGAATTTAGATGAATTCCGTCACGCGAAAGTGAAGACGGTATCCTTTAGGGTGCGCCAACCCTTTTTTTGGGGTAAGAATGGGACGCTTCTCTTTTTTTAATGACTTCTACGCCTTTGGCTTTGATGCGCTTCATGATGCCGTGGATGCTGCTGGCGCGAAAGTTGTCGCTGCCTACTTTCATCACCAAGCGTTGGATGCCGATTATGGGTGAGATTTGGGGGCAATGAAGGCAATGGAGGCAATCGCGGCGAGGGCGCCGCTCCTAGAAGGTCAGGGTTTATGCCATTTATGGGAGCGGCGCCTTCGCCGCGAAGGTTTGCCAGGCGCTTCAGGATGTCGGCAGCGCAAAAGTCTTTGCGGGTGGTGTTGCTGTCCACAATGGCGCGCATGATGTCTTGCGGCACAGCGCTGTAATTGGCCAGTAGTTGTTTGGTGTCTTTGGGCAGGCAGTAGCCGCCATAACCGAAGCTTGGGTTGTTGTAGTGGCTGCCGATGCGCGGGTCGAGGCTGACGCCTTCGATGATCTGCCGGGTATCCAGGCCGTGGGTTTCGGCGTAGCTGTCCAGCTCGTTGAAGTAGGCCACGCGCATGGCCAGGTAGGTGTTGGCGAACAGCTTGATGGCACCCTGTTGCAGCAGGTCTGCGAAGGTTTCGGCGCGCTCGGAGCGCTCGCCTACGACGATCCGCGAAGGATGCAGGTTGTCGTGCAGTGCCTTGCCTTCGCGCAGAAACTCCGGCGAGAAGAGGATGTTCCGGGCGTTGTACTTCTCGCGCACGCTCCTGGTGTAACCGACCGGTACCGTGGATTTGATCACCATGACGGCATTCGGGTTGATCGCCAGTACATCCTCGATCACCGCCTCGACGCTGCGGGTGTTGAAGAAGTTGGTTAGCGGGTCGTAATCGGTGGGAGTGGCGATGATCACGAAGTCGGCATCGCGGTAGGCTTGTTGCTTGTCCAGGGTGGCCCTGAGGTCGAGGGGCTTCTCGGCAAGGTAGCGTTCGATCTCGCTGTCCTCGATGGGCGACAGGCGATCGTTGATCATGTCTACCTTGGCCTGGACGATGTCCAGGGCAGTCACCCGATTGTGCTGGGCGAGCAGTACGGCATTGGAGAGGCCGACGTAGCCAGTGCCGGCGATGGTGATGTTCATGGCAGTCCTTTGAGAGTTTCCGGTGCTGGGGCGGATCGCGAGCAAGCTCGCTCCTACAGGGCAAGCGTGTTGGCTGGGGTCAGTAGATGTCTTTGGACAGCAGGCTGAGCGGCGTCTTGATCAGAATCTTGATATCCAGCCACACCGACCAGTTGTTGATGTAGGCGAGGTCGAGTTCGACGCGCTTCTGCATCTTGTCCAAGGTTTCGGTTTCGCCGCGGCAGCCGCTGATCTGCGCCAGGCCGGTGATGCCGGGCTTGATGCGGTGGCGGGCCATATAGGCGTCGATCTTGCCGGTGTAGTAGTCGTTGTGCGCCACGGCGTGCGGGCGCGGGCCGACCAGGGACATGCGGCCCTGCAACACGTTGATGAACTGCGGCAGTTCGTCGATGGAGGTGCGGCGGATGAAGCGGCCGATCGGGGTGATGCGCGGGTCTTCGCGGGTGGCCTGCTTGACCTGGTGGTCGTCGTGCATGCGCATTGAGCGGAACTTGTAGACCTTGATCACCTGGCCGTTCCAGCCGTGGCGTTGCTGCTTGAACAGGATCGGGCCGGGGGAAGAGCGCTTGATCATGATGGCAATCACCAGCATCAGCGGGCTGAAGGCGATCAGCGCGAGCAGGGCCGCCACGCGATCCATCACGGCCTTGGTCAGCGCCGCGGTGGGGTGGGAGGTGAGCGGGCTTTCGTTGAGGTGGATGGCCGGCAGACCGTCGATGTCGCTGACCGAGTGGTTGAGCAGCATCATGCTGGCCAGGTCGGGAATCCACACCACGTCGACGCTGGCGTCGAGCAGATCGATGTACAGGCCTTCGATCTGCTCGGCCTCGGCCAGTGGCAGGGCGATGTACAGGCGGCGGATGTTGTGTTCGTGGATTAGCGCGCGCAGGTGTTCGAGGCCGCCGAGGATCGGATAGAGGCTGTTGCTCGGCAGCTCGGCAGTCTCCGGGGCGACCAGGCCGACTACC
>LNAP01005484.1_pt1 | contig 11260 bp, 9 predicted proteins | sample 602601 | NCBI WGS metagenome assembly LNAP01 (sample SAMN02440304, study PRJNA202911) | soil metagenome | biome: Subtropical and temperate rainforests or woodlands; isolation source: soil samples (1 kg each in a 20% v/v slurry with milli Q water) were... ...
CTACCCACGCTCCACGGTTGCCTAATTTTGAAGTTCAACCGTTTCTGGGGGACGCATGCTGCAGAATATCAGGGACAATTCACAAGGCTGGATTGCCAAAACCATCATCGGGGTCATCGTCGTATTGATGGCGTTGACCGGTTTCGATGCCATTTTTCAAGCTACCACCAACAGTAATGACGCAGCCAAGGTCAACGGCGAAGAGATCAGCCAGAACGAGCTGAGCCAGGCGGTCGACATGCAACGCCGCCAGCTCATGCAACAGCTGGGCAAGGATTTCGACGCTTCGTTGCTGGACGAAAAAATGCTGCGCGACTCAGCGCTCAAAGGCCTGATCGATCGCAAGCTGTTGCTGCAAGGCGCGCAAGATTCGAAATTCGCCTTCTCCGAAGCCGCGCTGGATCAAGTGATCCTGCAAACGCCTGAGTTTCAGGTCGATGGCAAGTTCAGCGCCGAGCGTTTCGATCAGGTGATCCGCCAGCTGGGTTACAGCCGCATGCAATTTCGTCAGATGCTGGCTCAGGAGATGCTGATCGGCCAGTTGCGCGCAGGTCTGGCGGGGAGTGGTTTTGTCACCGACGCCCAGGTGTTGGCCTTCGCCCGTCTGGAAAAACAGACCCGGGATTTCGCCACCTTGAATATCCAGGCCGACTCGTCGACGGTCAAACTGACCGATGATGAGGTAAAGGCTTACTACGATAAGCATGCCAAGGAATTCATGACGCCCGACCAGGTGGTCATCGACTACCTTGAGCTGAAGAAGGCTTCTTTCTTCGATCAGGTCAGCGTCAAGGATGAAGACCTGCAAGCGGCCTATCAGAAAGAAATCGCGAACCTGTCCGAACAGCGTCGTGCTGCGCACATCCTGATCGAAGTGAACGACAAGGTCACCGAAGCCCAGGCCAAGGCGAAGATCGAAGAGATTCAGGCTCGTTTGGCCAAAGGCGAATCGTTTGAGGCGTTGGCCAAGGAGTTCTCCCAGGACCCAGGTTCGGCGAACAGCGGCGGCGATCTCGGTTATGCCGGTCCGGGTGTCTACGATCCGGAGTTCGAAAAGGCTCTGTATGCGTTGAGCAAGGATCAGGTATCGGCACCGGTGCGTACCGATTTCGGTTTTCACCTGATCAAGTTGTTGGGAGTCGAAGCGCCTGAAGTGCCAACGTTTGCCAGCCTCAAGGACAAGCTTGTTCGCGAGCTGAAAACCCAGCAGGTTGAGCAGCGTTTCGTGGAGGCGACCAAGCAACTGGAGGATGCCTCTTTCGAAGCCTCCGACCTGGCACAGCCGGCTCAGGACCTGAAACTGACCGTCCACACTTCGGCGCCGTTCGGCCGTGAGGGTGGGGAGGGGATCGCGGCCAACCGCGCCGTGGTGACCGCCGCGTTCAGCCCGGAGGTACTGGATGAGGGTGCAAACAGCACCGCCATCGAGCTGGACCCGGAAACCGTGGTGGTGCTGCGTGCCAAGGAGCACCGCAAACCCGAGCAAATGCCATTGGAAAGCGTGGACGGGGCCATTCGCGCTCAACTGGCGAAGGAACATGCCAGTGCGGCGGCCAAGACCCGGGCCGAGGAGTTGATTGCCGGTTTGCGCGATGGCAAGACGGCCTTGGATCAACCTGTCGACGGTCAGAAATGGAAGGTCATCGAGGCGGCGACTCGAAGCCAGGAAGGGATTGATCCGGCGGTGTTGCAGGCATTGTTCCGGATGCCTAAACCCGAATCGAAAGACAAGCCGACGTTCAGCAGTGTGACGTTGCCCGATGGCAGTCTGGTCATCGTGCGTTTGAACGGCGTGAACGAAGCGGCGGCACCGAGCGATGAGGAGAAGGCGCAATACCGCCGTTATCTCGCTTCTCGTGTCGGCCAGCAGGACTTCGCTGCCTATCGCAAGCAGTTGGAGAGTGAGGCGGACATCGAGCGCTTCTAAGTGCTCTGATGGTTTGCCCCACAACGACCCGGCCGAAAGGCCGGGTTTTTTGTGTCTGCTTATTGCATCGGGCAGTATCTTCGTCGCTCCACCGAATTCGCGTCTTTTTCCCGCAAATAACCCCCAGTAGACTTGTAACCCGTTTGAGACAAGATTAGCCACGCGGCCTGGCAGCGTTCTGTTGCACAATACGCCCCGGATCGTTTTCCTCAGGATGTTCAATGTTCAAATCATTCCCTATGCGCACCGTCGGGCTGGCACTGGTGCTGGCCGCTGCAGCCGGTTGCTCGTCGAAGAAAACAGCTATTTACGAGCATGAAAACTTCGATGACTCCGGTACGTTCTCGCGTTCCTATTCAGTGAATGATGCGGCGACCTGCGAAGCCGGGCGCCGGGCATTGCTCAGCCAGGGCTACATCATTACCAGTAGCGATCCGAAGCTGGTCAGCGGTCACAAGAGTTTTCAGCAGACCGGCGAAACCCATATGGAGATCAGCTTCAATCTGGTCTGTGCGCAAGACAGTGGTCCCGGACACCGTGCGACCATGTTTGCCAACGCCTTGCAGGACCGTTATGCGCTGAAAAAAACCAACAACTCCGCCAGCTTGGGCGTGGGGGTGCTGGGATCGGTGTCGATGCCGATCGGCTCGTCCGATGATTCGATGGTCAAGGTCGCCAGCGAAACCGTGTCTTCGGCGAAGTTCTATGAGCGTTTCTTTGCCCTCGTGGAGTTGTTCCTGCCTCCCGAGGCGAAGAAACCCCTGGAAGAAACCGAAAAACCCAAGGCTGAGCTTGGCGTTCCGGAACCCCAGGTCGAGCCGGCGGCGTTGTCACCGGTTTCTACTCCGCAGCCGGCACCGATGCCTGTTCCTGCACCAGAGCCGGCACCGATTCCTGTACCTGCTCTTGCTCCAGAGCCGGAGCCGGCTCCCGAATCGGCTCCCGAACCGGCACCAGCGCCAGTCGCGCCGGTGGAGGAGGCCACGCCCGCGCCTGCCGAGACTTCTCCGGCCAGTTCGGAGCCGGTCGCGCCGCCGGCAGAGCCCGCGCCCATCGCACCCAGCGAGCCTCAACTATCAGAGCCGGAGTCGTCGACGCAAGCCATTACACCGCCACCCTCCAGCGCCTTGCCGGCCCCCTCCGAGCCGATCCAGCCGCTTCCCGCCTCTTGATGCTCAGTGGCAAGGGTGGAAATCCCTTGCCACACCTGCACGCAGTAATTTCCCAGCGCTGTGCTACGTTTAATTCATGAAGCTTTTGCTTCATGTTTTGTTCATAAAGCGGCTTTATGCTGATTCCAGCGCCATCAGGCATCGGTTTCAACGTTACGTTATGGGAAGGATTCAAGATGGATGATTATCAGGAAGAGCTGCTGGAATATCAGGCGTATGAGCTTGATCCCCTGGAACCCGCCGAGGATGCGACAGAGCTGTAAATCCGCTAAAAACGACACGTTATCAGCGGCAGGTTTGCAGCCTAACTGCTTCTACGACTGCGCCGAAACTCGCCCGGAGTCTGGTTGTTCCAGCGCTTGAAGGCGCGTTGAAAGGCTTCCGCTGAGGCGAACCCCAGCAGGTACGCGATTTCACCGAACGCCAGTTCAGTGTCGCGAATGTAGGTCATGGCCAGGTCGCGGCGAGTGTCGTTGAGGATTGCGCGAAATTGCGTGCCTTCTTCGGCCAGTTTGCGACGCAGTGTCCAGGTCGGCAGCTTCAGACGCGCCGCCACTTCTTCCAGGTCGGGTTCCCGACCGCCGTTGAGCAAGGGCCCCAGCAGTTGGATGATGCGCTCGCGCAGGCTGCGGGTGCGCGTCAATTGCTCCAGTTCCCGTTCACACAACTGAACCAGGTGTCGCCAGGTGCCGGGGCAATGTTGGGGGTTGCGTTGGGCGAGACTGTCGAGTCCCAGGCGTAGCTGATTATGTTCGGCACCGAACTGGATCGGGCAGTCACCGAGCGCGCGATAGGCCTCCAGGTATACCGGTGCTTCGAACTCGATTTCCACCCGTTCAGCCCTCAACGCGACAGCACTCACGCCGGACAGCTGCGCCAGCCAGCCGGCGATGATCGAATCCACGACGAAGCGGTTGTAGGCGTTATAGGGGCTGATGGAATAGAACCGCAGCCACGCGCCTCGGGCATCTTCATGAAAACTCGACTGACCGCGATAGTTGGAGCCGTACAGCGGCTCGAAGCGGATCATGCACCGCGCGGCTTCGCGCACCGTCGGTGCCTGAGCCGCCGTCACGCCTGCCAGCCCGGCCTGGCTCAAGCGGCTAAGTTGGCCCATGCGCAAACCCAAGGCAGGATCCTGGGTCTGTTGGATGGCGGCGTGCCCCAGGCGCATGTAGCGCGGGATCGACAGACGAGCCCCGGGCTCGGCCAGGCGTGCCGCATCCAGACCGTATTGTTCAAGCAAAGGCTGGGGATCGTGGCCATGGCTGGCAACCGCGTCGGCCAGGCTATGGACGAAGCTGACTGACAAGTCTCCCAGTCGCATCGGTTGCGGTTTCATGGTGTTACAGCCACAGGTTCAGCAGACGGGCGCCACGAGCTTCACCGTCGGGAAAATGCTCGCCGTCATGACTGATGAAACTCTGCCCGGCGCTGCCGTTGTCCCAGAACTGACCGCGCAGGAAGACACTGACGCCGCCCCTGGCCTGGCTGCTGGGCGGCTGGCTGGTCAGTGTCAGGCGATGCCAGGCCTGGCCTTCACTCACTTCCCCAGGCTTGAGGCTGACTTCGCTCGGTGTGGACAGGCCCCTATAGCCACCCCAGGGTTTTTCCCAGGTATGGCGACCGTTGACAAAGGCAGGCACTGCCACCAATTGCGCCCCCTGTTCATTCAACTGCCGATAATGAACCGGGTACCAACTGTCGCTGCCGATCAGCACGCCCAGGCGACCGGCAGGGGTGTCGACGACGCTGATTGTGTCCGGATGGTCTGGCCCCAGCACGCCCTGTTGCTCGAACATTGGGTGCTGTTGGCGCTGTGGCTGGCCCAGCGGCCGACCGTCTCGGCCGAACACCACGCTACTGTTGTACAACGGGCCCCGGCCCACTTTCAGTTGGCCATCGCTGACGCTTGGCTCGGGCAGCACGATGGAGCCGGCCACCAGAGTCACGCCGAACTCCTTGGCGAGTCCGCCGAACAGTGCCTGGTAGTCACGGGCCATGGTGTCGGCTTTCATGCGCAGGTAAGCATCGTCCAGCCGGTTGTCACCTTTTGCGCTGACCAGCGCCTGGATGAACGCCAGCGGGTTGCTGACCGCCAGCCAGTTCATCGCTTCCTTCAACGTGGCGGCCTGATACAACTCGTCTTTTTCCCCGGCGACCATCAACCAGGTGCCAATGTGCTCGGGCAAGACCACCACGGTTTTGTCATTGAGCAAGCCCAGGTCACGAGCGGTTTGCAGATAGGCCGCCAGTTTGCGGTGCAGGCGTTCGGGGCTCTGGTAGTCGGTGGGGAACAGTTCGGGCTGGATGCCCAGCAAGTTGCCTTGATCGGCGGGGGTGCCCTGGTTCACCGCCAGATTGATGCGAAGGTCTGACAGGTAATGACCCGCCGGACGATCCACCGTCCACAGCGCGTAGGTGATCAGGGCGGCAATCAAGGCCAGTGACAACAGCAGGTACAGAAATTTGCGCATGGGAAACAGTCAGCGGCCGTGTGCGGATTCACTGACTAGGGTAGGGCCCACGATGGGGTGTTGCCAAGGGGCGTTGCGCATTTGGATCATTAAGTTGTCAGTTACGGCCATTGAGCACGCAGCTTCCCGCTCTTAGGCTGTCTGGCATGACTGATGGAAGCCGCAGAGCCTCCGCATTTTTTTCCGTGATCGCCCGTTGTGGAGTTATCGATGACCACCCCTCATTACCCGCACCTGCTGGCCCCGCTGGACCTGGGTTTTACCACGTTGCGCAACCGCACCCTGATGGGGTCGATGCACACGGGTCTTGAAGAAAAGCCCGGTGGTTTCGAGCGCATGGCGGCGTATTTTGCCGAGCGCGCGCGTGGCGGCGTGGGGCTGATGGTCACCGGCGGAATCGGGCCAAATGACGAGGGTGGCGTTTACTCCGGCGCGGCCAAGCTGACCACCGAGGAAGAAGCCCTCAAGCACCAGATTGTGACCCGTGCCGTACATGAGGCCGGTGGCAAGATCTGCATGCAGATTCTCCACGCCGGGCGCTATGCCTACAGCCCCAAGCAGGTGGCGCCGAGCGCGATCCAGGCACCGATCAACCCGTTCAAGCCCAAGGAGCTGGACGAAGAGGGCATCGAAAAGCAGATCAGTGATTTTGTCACCTGTTCGGTCCTGGCCCAGAAAGCCGGGTACGACGGTGTCGAGATCATGGGCTCGGAAGGTTATTTCATTAACCAGTTCCTGGCGGCCCATACCAACCACCGCACCGATCGCTGGGGCGGCAGCTATGAAAACCGCATGCGCCTGCCGGTGGAAATCGTGCGTCGGGTGCGTGAGGCGGTCGGTCCCAACTTCATCATTATCTTTCGCCTGTCGATGCTCGATCTGGTGGAAGGTGGCAGCAGTTGGGATGAAATCGTTCAGTTGGCCAAAGCCATCGAGCAGGCCGGGGCGACGATCATCAACACCGGTATCGGCTGGCACGAGGCGCGGATTCCTACCATCGCCACCAAGGTTCCGCGGGCGGCGTTCAGCAAGGTCACAGCCAAACTGCGCGGCTCAGTGAGTATTCCGCTGATCACGACTAACCGCATCAACACCCCGGAAGTGGCCGAGCAGATCCTGGCCGAAGGCGACGCCGATATGGTGTCCATGGCGCGGCCTTTCCTGGCCGATCCGGAGTTCGTCAACAAGGCTGCCGCCGGGCGCGCGGATGAAATCAACACCTGCATCGGCTGTAACCAAGCCTGTCTGGACCATACCTTTGGCGGCAAGCTCACCAGTTGCCTGGTGAACCCGCGGGCGTGCCATGAAACCGAGCTCAATTACTTGCCGGTCACACAGGTGAAAAAAATCGCTGTGGTCGGTGCCGGTCCGGCCGGTTTGTCCGCTGCTACCGTGGCGGCCGAACGGGGTCATCAGGTGACGCTGTTCGATTCGGCCAGCGAAATTGGTGGCCAGTTCAATATCGCCAAGCGGGTGCCGGGCAAGGAAGAGTTCTTCGAAACCCTGCGTTATTTCAAGCGCAAGTTGCAGACCAGCCACGTCGAGCTGTGCCTCAACACGCGGGTGGATGTCGCGCAATTGGTCGCGGGCGGTTTTGACGAGATCATCCTGGCCACCGGTATCGCACCGCGAGTGCCGGCGATTCCCGGGGTGGAGCATGCCAAGGTCCTCAGCTACCTGGATGTGATTCTGGAGCGCAAGCCAGTGGGCCGCAGCGTCGCGGTGATCGGGGCCGGCGGTATCGGCTTCGACGTGTCGGAGTTCCTGGTCCACCAAGGGGTTGCCACCAGCCAGGACCGTGAAGCGTTCTGGAAAGAATGGGGGATCGATACCCTGCTCCAGGCGCGCGGCGGTGTGGCGGGTATCAAAGCCGAGCCCCATGCCCCGGCGCGGCAAGTGTTCCTGTTGCAGCGCAAGAAATCCAAGGTGGGCGACGGCCTGGGCAAGACCACCGGCTGGATTCACCGCACGGGCCTGAAGAACAAGCAGGTGCAAATGCTCAACAGCGTCGAGTACCTGAAAATCGATGACGAAGGCTTGCACATTCGCATCGGTGAAACCGGCGAGCCGCAGGTGCTGGCCGTGGACAACATCGTGATCTGCGCCGGCCAGGATCCGTTGCGCGAGTTGCAGCAAGGCCTGGAAGCCGCAGGGCAAACCGTCCACCTCATTGGCGGTGCCGACGTAGCGGCAGAACTGGATGCCAAGCGGGCGATCAATCAGGGTTCGCGATTGGCGGCGCAGTTGTAAAGACCGAATCTTCGGGGGCTGAGCCCCTGTGGGAGCGAGCCTGCTCGCGATAGCGATGAGTCAGTTGCATGAGTGTTTACTGACCCACCGCCATCGCGAGCAGGCTCGCTCCCACAAGGGGTTGCAATGAACACAGGCACTGAGGTCATCCGCGACCTAGCTGTTAAACTTGCGGCTCGTCCCGATTCGGCCTGCTGCAATGTTGCTTTCCTGCCTCGACTGGCACCCCCAACCCCGCCTGGAGCTCCTTCATCTGGACTGGCTCGCCCGTGCCGGAATAGAAGTGGCGGTGCTGCGTCTGGACCAGATTGACCCCCTGATCAGCGGCAACAAGTGGTTCAAGCTGGTTCACCATGTGCGCGCTGCCCATGAGGCCGGTGCCAAGGGGATCATGAGCCTGGGCGGTGTCTATTCCAACCATCTGCATGCGCTGGCGGCGGCTGGCAAGCGCTTCGGGTTCCCAACGGTCGGGCTGCTGCGCGGCCATCCCCAGGAAACGCCGACGGTCCTTGACCTCAAAGCGTTCGACATGGATCTGCACTGGCTGGGTTATGGCGGATACCGAGGGCGGCACGCCGCGGATTTCTGGCAACCCTGGCAGGCGCAATACCCGCACCTGCATCCGGTGCCTGAGGGCGGTTCAGGGTTGTCCGGCGCGCAGGGTTGCATGGATTGGGTGGCCGGGGCGCGTGAACAATTGGCGGCGTTGGGCTGGGTGGATTACCACGGCTGGTGGCTGGCCTGCGGTACCGGGACCTCCCTGGCGGGGCTGGTGTTGGCTGAAGCGGGGGAGCACCCGGTCTACGGCGTGTTGGCTGTGCCTGCGGATCACGGCGTGGCGCAGCAGGTCGAAAGCATCGTGGGGCAAGCAGGTCTTTGCAACCCGCGTTATGAGTTGTTCGACGGCAGCCGTGGCGGCTTCGCCCGGGTCGACGCCGAACTCGTCGCCTTCATCCACGCCACTGGCGCCATCGAACTGGAGCCGCTGTATACCGGCAAGGCGTTGATGCTGCTCAAGGCGCGGGTCGAGGCCGGACAGTTTGCTCGCGGCACCCGCTTGATTTTCGTTCACACCGGCGGCTTGCAAGGCCGCCGAGGGTTTGAATAACCAGCGTCAGCCGCGTTTGGGCATCATCCGCAGCAGGGTGTTATCGCGCACGATGTAGTGGTGGTACAGCCCCGCCAGGGCATGCAGGCCAATCAGCCAGTAGCCGATGGTGCCTCCCAACTCATGCCAGCCCTCCAGTTGTTTGGCAAAGTCTTTGTCCTGATCGATCAGCAGTGGCAAATCGAAACCATAGAACATCACCTGATGCCCTTCGGCACTGGTGATCAGCCACCCCAGCAATGGCATGGCGATCATGAACAGGTACAACGCCCAGTGCATCAGGTGGGCGAGGAAGGTCTGCCAGGCAGGCGAGGCGGGAAAGATGGCTGGAGCCTTCCCCATGCTGCGGGCGAACAGGCGTAGCCAGACCAGCACAAACACGGTCAGGCCGAGCATGAAGTGAGCTTCTTTGATCAGGGTCCGGCCGTCACTGCCTTTGGGGAATATCCCTCGCAGTTCAATGCAGGCATAAACCACGGCCAGTAGAATCAGCATCAGCCAATGCAGGGCGACCGTGACGGTACTGTAGCGGTTTTCCGAGCTTTTCCAGGGCATGCAGGTATCTCCAGTCATCAGGTAGAGCACCGTCTTATGCGGCGTAGTGCTCCTACTGTAAGCCCGTTTTTTCGGGTTCGCTTGAGCCAGATCAGTTTCGCCAGTATGGACAACCCCGATCAATGCATTCACAGGATGGCGGCTGTTGCGCCGCCGCGCGGGAGTAAGCGCCCTGGTCACGCAAGGAGGTCAGGGTGTCAGGTCTGGCGGATTCAGGAGCCAGTCCAATAGCAGCCTTGTGTCATTTTGACCCTGCACCGGTTTCGTTTGTATGGCGGGCTGCCCACCGCCGACATCGCCTACCCCCAGGCACAGCACCGGTCGGTCGGGGTCACCATCGAGAAAGCTCACCAGCACTACGCTGCCGATCCTCAGGACGGGCCGTTCATTCAGCGTCAGGCGTGACACCGGCAGCGTGATGCCTTCGTTATCCGGGGTCCACAGGCTGACCGTGACACGGCCGCGTTGATCGGGGCGTGTCGGCTGATCGCCAGGGTCGAGTACGTACGCGAGGTGATAGCCGGGGATGCAGGGTCTTGGATGCTTGAGGGCAGGCCTGAATACGGTGGACCATGGGATGGCCGAAAACCGGTTACGGTAATCGCGGGTCGCCGGTATGGGCGACAGGTTGGTTTCAAGGATGGAAAATTGCCGCCCGCGATGCTGGATATCGGTGATCAGCCACTGGTCGTTGAAAGTGGACTCCGGGTGTTCACTGATCTGCACGATATGGCCGCTGCGCAGGAAGGGCTGGTGGCTCTGGCCCTGGATTTCCCGCTGTCGACAGCGCAGCCGCTCAAGTCTGCGGCGGCCGGCCTGGTAGCGATGAGCCAACGTCGGACTGCTGCGTATCGTCTCGTGATTTTCACCTTCGAAGGCGTGATTGGCCGCGCTGTCCCCGGCTTGGCTTGTGTCGCGATCACTGAAGCCGGCCGGCAGGCCATGGGTCATTGCGCAGTGTCGCTGGTACACCTGCCTGATGGCTGGTTGCTGGCCGGGATCAGGGCGCAGGTTCAGTTCGATCGGACGGGCGGGAAAACTTTTCGGGTCTTCGGCGAACACCAGGACATGGCCATGAACGGTGTGTTCGAAGTGGTAATGAATGCCTTCTTCTTCACACAACCGGTGCAGCAACTCCAGATCGCTCTCCTCGTACTGGATACAGAACGGGCGGCACGGGTACTGCCCATGGGGCAGTTCAAAGCGGTAGCTGTGGGCCGGCAGCGCATTGTCTTCCAGCAGTCGATGCAGGATCTGCACAGCGCTAAGCCGGTAGAATACCCGTCGCCGTGGGCCCTGTTCCAGGCGCTGGAGGTACGGCACCAGCGTCAAGCGATAGCCGATGCGCTGTGGGGCATGGCTCGTCACGCCGACGCTGTGCACAACGCCATGCACACCGCATTCGCCATCGAGGCGCAGGAAGGCAGGCTGGTCCAGCAACGTGTCGGGATTGATCGGCGGCGACAGCCCGATCAATTCAAGGTCGAAACGGTATGGCTGATTAAGCGCTTCGCGACCGTTAAACCTCAGGACTTGCAGGCGCAAGTCGCTTTGCGTGAGGGTCAGGCTGAAAGGACTTTCCGATTCGTTGCGCATCGCGGTTCTTACTGGCAGGGGAGATAAGTTCACGAGAGTACGAAACCGCAGGAGGAAAGGGGGCCCCAAATCGCCATTTCAGATGGTATGGACGCCTCCCCCCGGCAGCGGGCCGACCGCCGCACTGTGCACGACAAGCGGATCTCGCGGCCCCGATATACAAGTGTCAAAGTAA
>LNAP01005966.1_pt1 | contig 11259 bp, 8 predicted proteins | sample 602601 | NCBI WGS metagenome assembly LNAP01 (sample SAMN02440304, study PRJNA202911) | soil metagenome | biome: Subtropical and temperate rainforests or woodlands; isolation source: soil samples (1 kg each in a 20% v/v slurry with milli Q water) were... ...
GCAAAGTTGGTCCTGTCGTGAGCATCGGCAGCGATGGTTACTACCGTATGCAGTTCAACGGTCAGTTCTATCGGACCCACCGAGTCATCTATTACATGCTCACTGGAATCGACCCGGCTGAACTTGTTGTCGATCACCGTGATGGTGACTGCCTAAATAACAATGTCGAGAACCTGCGTGCCTGTACCCAGCAACAAAACACCTTGAACAAGAAGGCGTACAAGAAGGCATCCGGTCTCCCCAAAGGAATCTCCAAGTTGCCTAACGGTTGGTATCGAGCGCAAGTTTCGATCAATGGCGAGCCTCAGGTCGCCCATCTGGCTAATATCAGGGCTGCTCAGTGCTACCTGAAAACCAGACGCAAGGAATCACACGGGGAATATGCAAGGAATGCGTAGGTTTCAAGCATAGATTCCTTGAGGGTGTCAATAGGAGCTTATATTACCCTCACTATTGTGAGACACCACAGAAACCAAAAATAAACTTCTCTGTGACTCTTCCAGATTCCTACCGGGCTCCCTTGCGGACCCGACCAGCGACAACTGAGACGACCAGTGCGACCGCCCTTCATGGGAGGCACGCCAAGCGCTCGACAGTCCCCGGTAAGCAGACCATCAGTGTCTGGCTCCAGTAGGAAGGAGCGCAGCTTGATATTGTCACTCGTTAGTCGATGTCCATGGAGGACACCGCAGAGAGACCTTGCACGGGATTGGGGCCACCGTGTATTGCTCAAGTTGCACGGGGGCTTTAACTTAAAGATCTTAAAGATTACTCATTGAGTAACTCTATGATTATTATCTTTAATTAAATCTTTATCCTTTATCTTTAAGATTCCTTATAGATGTCTCAAGTTGTCTCTAAGTTAGGGATTGGTCTGGCGACCATGATTATCCCTGTTCTCTCAGTCCATCTCTAAGGAGGTCCTATGTTATTCCACTTCAAGTTAGATGGTCTTGAGCCTCAGCATCAAGCTGACCTATTAGCCATCGAAGCGACCATGACTCCAAGGTCCGCCTATGCCGCCTTTACCGTAAAGACCACGGGTCTCAGGGCTCACAAGGATGTCGAAGGTGCCTATGCGTTCCTCAGAACGAGGATGTCTGCGTATCACGTAGACGCCCTCAAAGAACTCTTGGAGAACCTTAAGATCGACTTAGATAGATTGGTCCGACTCATGAAGAATGTTCCCACCATTATGTCTAAGCGTCCTACTCAACAGTAACGACACAGTGTCGCCACACTGATAACTCAACGATGCCTCTCAGGTCCGCCATGTCCTGTTAGACCATCAACAGTGGTGCTAACCACACCATCAAACATCTGAAATCAAGAACCTTTTGATCGACCTTGGAAGATGCCCATGCGGCTCCCTCCTTGCCGTCTTGTCGTGCGCGTCTATGGCGCCAAGGTCGATCAAAGGGTCACCTCATAGGAGATCCAACACCATGAAAATCACCATCACCAACGTCCTGAAAGATGAAGTAACCGTGTCCGGTCAGACCATGAACCGTGAGTACGTCGAGAACATCATGCTGCCCATGCTGATCGCTCAATGCGCCACCGTTCAGAGCCATAAGCTTGAGATCGTCAAGGTCTTCGCTGAGGCCGGTCTGTCGCTCAATGCGGTCCCTGAGGCTGCCCGAGAGTACGCCATAGACAAGTCAGAGAAGGCCCGTCTGCGTCTTCGTCAACAAGCTGAAGCCGATGCCCATGCTGAGCGTCTCCGTGAAGCTACGCCCCGTGAGCTGGCCCAAGTGAAGGCCGACAGAGAAGCCCGAGCGGCTGCCATTCGTGAACAAGGCGACCGTGTCCGTGCTGCCTCTCGTAACTCTGGCTGGTAACAGCACCTCAAGACTCCACCAACTTCCTTCATCTAATTCAGGAGAACCATACCCATGAAACTGCCTAATCAATACATCGCCCCAACCAAAGACAACGTCAAGCACCTCACCTCGACCTTCGGCAATGGCAGCACTATCCAATTCTCTACCGGCGACATCCGCCCTGCGGACTTGGCAGCTACCGATGTGTCCGTCTACGTGGAAGCCCTGACCGAGGGTCTCAGTGAGTTCCTCAATAGCAATGAGTGGCGAGAGGCTGCCATGGAGGCAACCCCTTGCGAGTTCCGTCCGGCTGGCTCTAATGCCACGGGTCAACAAATCATCACCATGGCTGACCGCTCCGTCACCTTCGATCCTCGAAAGAACTGGGACAACGAGATCGTCACCAAGGGCGAAGTCCTGGCCGGGTCTGTGATCTTCACCGAGCCCACCGACACCGCTCTGGTCATCAGCTACCGCCACACCATTCTCGATCACACCTTGATGGCTGGCTTCACCGTGCAGTCCATGGACCAGACCGCTGAGAAGCTGCTGCGAGACATCGAGTTTATTGCCGCTGGCAAGATCGCTGGCATCCTGTCTACCGCTCCAAGCACCGAGGTCGTCTCTGAGACCAAGCCAACCGGCAAGCCTGTGGAGATCGCTGAGGACCTTATCGACATCTTGACGATGCACATCAACCAGACTGTGGGCACCTCGCTGGGTGACTTCGTGGTTCTGCTTCCTGTTTCGCTGGTGGCCGTTCTTGAGCGTGCTGCTCAACGAGCTGGCGTAGAGGACATCGAGGCCCTGATTGGCACCTCTGTGCAGCCTTACGCTGGCACCGACCATGGTCTGTTCCTGCTTCCAAAGATGTTCACCAGTCTGAGCTACCGCGAAGGTCGCAATGGTGACGTGTGGAAGGTCCAAGCGACCCGCAACGGTGCCCACCAGTGCTGGGACGTTGAGATCATGGCTGTCGTGGACATCGTTGCTATCGGCAAGGTCCGTGTGAAGCTGAGCGCTGATGGCCTCCAGACCGAGGCAGTGGCCTTCCCGATGATCACCAACGTTAAGTTGACCGCCTGACTCTTACCGTTCCGAAGGGCCCGCATTGGGCCTCTACCCTAACGCCGATTCTTGTGTAGCTCGTCGAGTGTCGGCACCTTGTAAGTCATATCAGCTCTCGCCATCAACTCTGCATAAGTCTCTTTTTCAAGCTCCTCAGTGAGGCTCTCACATAGTTGGTCAAACTCTTGAGTGACCCATAAGAGCGCCCGCCCAATAAGCAGCTTAAGGTTGCCGTAGCTCCCTTGTTCCAAGGTTACCGAAGCAGCTGACAAACATACGATCTTCTCAATCTTGTAGTCCTTACACCCATTGTTTAACACTGCTCCGGGAATGCTGTGGGCATAGGAGTTTTCATCGTGTACAAGGTGCTTATCACGCAAAGACTTGAAGTATTTGAAGGCTTCCATGGCCTCTGATGGCTCGCCTCGTAGCACTTCGTCAGTCGTCAGTCGGAATCGCGCCTTCGAATTACCAAAGCATTTTAGAAAATGAACAATTGCGGATCGCCAGAGAGCTTCACGGAGTACATGCGGTTCCTCTGGCGCTATGTTTATTGCTTCCAAGCAATTGTCGGCGAACTCCAAGTCTTTCTTATGAAGAGCCAAGTCTGATAACCGAACGGCATCCGGGCTGTCTATGTGAACCACTTTGACAGCGTCAGGGAAGCCCTCAATGTGCATTCCTGCACTCCGTTGCGATATCTCAAAATTTTCCATGGCTACCCATCCATTTTCGAAGTCGCACGGTGCGGCTGAGACACAATTATAGACTGAACGACATCAGTCCTATTGCACCACCTTTAAGGAGATCTTATGGACACGCTGCACGCTGCCTACTGGGTCTGCGTGGCTGTTCATGTGGCCTTCTGGCTATACGGGCGCTTCAAGGGCCCTTGATGAGAATCTGACAGAAAAATCTGAAAGACCACCTCATTGCTTCTACTTACTCAGGTTCCCCCGTGTGCCCTCGCGCAGGTCCACATAGGCGCCCGCATGGGGTCCTTATCGCGTTCATGTGCGCCACTGTAGGTCGATCATTCAAAGCCGCTGGCGGTAGCTCTCAGGTGGATCAAAGTGTTAGAGCAGCGTTAGAACGATGTTAGACACTCACCGAACAATGTCCGTAGAATGAGGCTTTAAAGCCTTCGAGGTTCCCCTGTGGAGTTTTTTGCCGAGTACGCAGTTTTTCTGGCTAAGACCGTGACACTGGTGATCGCCATTCTGGTGGTCCTGGCCAGTTTCGCGGCGTTGCGCAGCAAAGGTCGACGCAAGTCGGTCGGCCAGTTGCAAGTCAGCAAACTCAATGATTTCTACAAAGGGCTGCGCGAACGCCTGGAGCAAACCTTGCTCGACAAGGACCAGCTCAAGGCCTTGCGCAAGGTCGAAGCTAAATCCGAGAAAAAGCAAAAGAAGAAAACCGAAGCCAAGCCACGGGTGTTTGTGCTGGATTTCGACGGCGACATCAAGGCCTCGGCCACTGAAAGCCTGCGCCATGAAATCACCGCGCTGCTGACCCTCGCCACGCCCAAGGATGAAGTGGTGCTGCGCCTGGAAAGCGGCGGCGGCATGGTTCACAGCTACGGCCTGGCGTCCTCGCAACTGGCGCGTATCCGGGATGCCGGCGTGCCGTTGACCGTGTGCATTGACAAGGTCGCGGCCAGCGGCGGCTATATGATGGCGTGCATCGGCGAGAAGATCATCAGCGCGCCGTTCGCGATCCTCGGCTCGATTGGTGTTGTGGCGCAGTTGCCTAACGTCAACCGTCTGCTGAAAAAGCACGACATCGACTTTGAAGTGCTGACCGCCGGCGAGTACAAGCGCACGCTGACGGTGTTTGGCGAAAACACCGAGAAGGGCCGCGAGAAGTTCCAGGAAGACCTGGACATCACTCACCAGTTGTTCAAGAACTTCGTTTCGCGCTATCGCCCGCAACTGGCCATCGACGAAGTGGCCACCGGCGAAATCTGGCTCGGTATCGCCGCGCTGGACAAGCAACTGGTGGACGAACTCAAGACCAGCGATGAATACCTCGCCGAACGAGCGAAGAAGTCCGAGCTGTACCACTTGCACTACGCCGAACGCAAAAGCCTGCAGGAGCGCATCGGCATGGCGGCCAGTGGCTCGGTCGATCGTGTGCTGCTGAGCTGGTGGAGCCGGTTGACCCAGCAACGCTTCTGGTAATACTCGACAAGCATCACCGTTAAAAAATGAAACCGTGGATTCTTCCCCGGTTTCATTTTTTTTGGGCGGGTTTCAAGTCCATCCATTTTCCTTACGGTGTTTGCGAATTTTCCTGAGATCTGTGTCGATCGCTCCCGCTTCCGGTTGATCCGTGGTCGGTTAGGCTGGTGTTCCTGAAATGCTTGCAATGGAATGCACCATGATCGACCACCCTCAAAAAGCCGACGATGTACTGACCTCTCCCGGCATGCGCCAAGTGTTGAAGTCCGCCATGGATGCTGCGCTGCCACTCACTCCCAGCCAGTTTGGCGAACACCTGATCAAAGAAAAGTGGGGTCATGATATTGATCCCGCCACCGCACAGCTGGTGACCCTCGATTACGACTACAAGGGGCATCCCGCGCAGAACGGCATCCACCAGGGACGGGTGGCGAGTGCCATGTCGCTGGTGCAGGTGCTGATTTCCAACTATCAAACCGTGGGTGACGGGCGCTTCGGTGAAACAGCGTTTGGGTTGTATACGCCGCCTGACATCGGGCCATCCATACAGATCGTGGAGCACGTCGACGAGTTTGCCGATAGTGGCGATGGCAACCACGACAGTTATGAAGGCCTCTATCGCCAAAACGTCGGGCAAATCTTCGGTCCAGCCAACCAGATCGCCGTGCGACCGGCGGACTTCAAAAAGTGGGTCTGGGAGCTGGCTCTCAAGGATCTGTATCAGGCCTATCTTGATCAAGCCTGGCCATCGGACGAAGTGATCGTCGCACCTGCCCCCCATGCACTGAAAACCTCGGCCAAAGCCGCCTTCGTCATGGCCGCTTTACTGCAGCGGGGTGAGAACAGTCTGGACCCGGAAGGGCTCGCACTGGCCATGCAGGCGGCAGGGCTGCCGTCGGATCAAGCATGGGCAACACTCACATTCGAACAATTACAGGCCCCCACCAGGGTGCCTGCGATGCTTGTTACGGGACGCTTGAAGCTTTATCGCTACACATCAAAAGACATCTGGGGCTTCCGTGAACCTGGCGGCAGGATTGTGTTGTACATCCCCGGCAACTCGTCGCCCCTGCATGCGTTTGAGGACTCCGGGCAATTGCACCAGTGGGTTGTAGAGCAGGGCCGGCGTGACGATACGAAACAGGCCTTGGCCGCTCACTTCGCCGAGGATGATCGCAAGGACGGCACTTTCCATGCCGGAGTGTTGACGGCGATGGACGGCATGGCGGTCTACCCGAGGGAACACCGGCTGACCAAAGAGGCGGGGTTCTTCAACGATGACGGCTTTTGGGAGCCTGCCCGATACATCGGCTTCGATGACTCGCCATCAGGCACCGATCCGTTTGCCCAGTTGGTCCTGACCATGAAGGAGGCCTCCCTGGCCGGGGTCAACACCATTCGTGACGATGCGCAGGTCAACCGGGATAACTTGAGTGCCGTCACCGAACCGGTTGTGCAATGGATCAACCGTTTCGGTCCTTTGGCGTTGTTCGTGCCCGGCGGAGAAGGGTTGTTGGTGCTGGCCGGTATCATCGATGCCGGGTATGGCCTTGATCAGGTTGTCAACGGTGCGACATCGAGCGATAGAGCGGCGGGCGTGACGCGCACGGTATTTGGCTTGCTTAATGCGCTGCCGCTGGCCGGCGCAGGTGCGGCGCTCAAGGGTGAAGCGGCCGAGGCCGGTGCCATTGCCGAGAGCGCTCGTGAACCTGGCGCAGCGCCGGGGGAGGAGGTTGCCAGACCGACGCCGGACCAGGCCGTTGCTCCGGCTGCCGAATTACCCAACCGGGTGCCGTCGACCCGCTTGGAGCTTCTGCGCGGACTCGGCCCGTCGGTGGCGTCTTTCAGCGATGAAATGCTGGCGCAGATCGCCAAGGTCAGTGCTGTCGATGATGACATGCTGCGACTGATGCAGGCCGGGCGTCCGCCGACGCCTTTGCTGGCCGATACCATCAGCCGTTTCAGGATCGATCAGGAACTCGAGCAAGCCGCTGTGGCCCAGGGCGAGCGAGTTGAACAGTTCAACAGCCGTTACGAAGCGCTTCAGCACTCGGAACATGAGTGGGTCCGGTTGTTTCAGCGCCAATACCCCGGCCTGCCCAAAAGCGCCATTGAGCAAATGCTTGACCGTTATGGCGTGGATATCCAGAGCCCTTCCGACGCGGTCCAGCTCCGGCAAATGTTCAGCCGTCTCGACAGCAAGGCTCGGCAATACCAACAGCATGTACGGCTCAATCGTGCGTATGAGGGGGTGTACCTTCCCTCGGTGGTCAACCCGGCGTCCGACACGCTGGCCCTGCATTCCCTCAAAAATCTGCCCGGATGGCCAAAGAACCTTCGAATCGAAATCCAGGACGGTTCTCTCGCAAGCCGGGTTCTGGACCGTTGCGGTGCATTTGACGCCACCGACGTTCGACGGTTGATCAAGGTGGGAAACCATTATCAGAGTCGCGATGTGCAAACGGACTTTTACGAGGCACTTCTTGACGTTCTGTCCGTGGACGAACGCGAGGCGCTGCAACTTTCATCGCTTGATCCAGCCCACGAATTGCGGCTGAAACTCGGGGATCAGGCAATGCAGCGTTCCGAATTCATGCTCGGTCTGGGCAGGATGGACTCCGGCCTGTCCTTCGAGGCGCAAGGGCTGCGTGGCGGCGGTTTTCCCGGTACGCCTCAGGCCGAAGAGCTGACGCACGAGATGATGAGGTTGCAGCTCAAGGAGCTTTATCCGGATTTCTCGGATGCTGAGGCCGATGAAGTCCTACTGCGTAGCGGTGGCAGGGCCCAGGCTCATATCGACGCGCTGAAGCAGGCGTTTCAACAATTGCACATCGACCTGAGCGGCTGGATCGATCAGGTGGCGCAAGACATTGTGGAAATGGACATTCCCTTCCTGAACGAAGCTGACAACGAGGCACAGGGGCTGACTGAAGAGCAGATTGAAGTACATAACGAGAACATGGTTCAGAGCGCCATGGACTACGAGCGTGAAACCAGGATCGAGCTGGCTGACGAGCTGATCACCCTCTGGCGAAAGCGGGCATCGCAAGATCAGCGCGTCTATTCAGGCGAACAGCTTGTCGGGTTCAAGCTCGACATGGCGGGCGAGGACTATCATCGATTGCCGATCATGAACATCCGCTTCAACGAGGTCGTCGAGTTGTCGATGCCGCACTTCCACGTGACCGAGCGTGAATCCTTGAATGGGTTCCTCGAGTGTTTTCCGAATCTGCAGACCTTGAATCTTGAGGGTGTCGAGTTGACCCAATTCGACCCCGAGGGTGAGGTGCAGGCTGTTCTGCCGACGGCCATGTTCAGCCTGACTCATCTCACGTCGCTGAATCTCAAGGCTACCGGCCTGGTCTTCACCGAAGAGACGGCGTCACAGCTGAGCGGGTTGGCCAGGCTTCAAACGCTGGACCTGAGTGAAAACCCCTTGGGCGTACCCCCCATGTTGCTCGGGATGAATGACTTGCGTCGGCTGAATCTCAGCGACACCCGGATTACCCGGTGCCCGATCGGCATCAGGGATGAGCCCTATATGACCTCTCTGGACTTGCGTGATAACCGGATCACCCGCGTTCCCCCCGCAGTGATAAATCAGGCCGTCTCGGTGGATCGTGTGCTGCTTTGGGGCAATCCACTGACAGACGAGGACACGCTCCGCCGACTGATCAGCCATCGTGAACAAACGGGAATCAATTTATGGTTGAGCGCGCCAGGTGCTGACTATGGACAGCCGATTGTGTGGCTACGAGACTGCGATGAACCGCTGCAACAGTCCCGAAAAGCCCTTTGGCAGCGGCTGGTAGACAAACCCTCCGGTACGCGGTTCTTAAGCGCAATCGACAGGCTGAGCCTGACCGCCGACTTTCAGGTCAGCTATTTGTCGCTTCAGGCGCGAGTCTGGCGACTTTTGGAGGCGGCAGATGCTTCGGACGAAGTATTGAGTCGATTGAGCGCAGTGCTAGGCCGGCTTGAAAACCCATGGGTGGCGTTCAGGGCATTGGAACAGCGCGCAGGTTTTTGAACGGATTTGTTCGTGGCGTGACTGTACTAGGAGGGAGCCTTGAACCCCGCGAAGGGGTTCAAGGTTTGACGATCAGCGGCGACGGAACAGCGGCAGCGGTTCGTCGGTGGCGGCCTGATAGGTCACCGAGAAGTCCCTGAGACCTTCCAGGGCTTCGTACGGGTCTTTATCGGCGCGAATCGCAAAAGCGTCGAAACCGCAGCGGTGCAGGTAGAACAGCTGGTCGCGCAGCACATCGCCAATCGCTCGCAGTTCACCTTTAAAACCATAACGGTCACGCAGCAGGCGGGCGTTGGAGTAGTTGCGACCATCAGTGAAGGCAGGGAAATTCAGGGCGATCACCTGGAAATTTTCCACGTCGTCACCGATTTCTTCCGCTTCTTCATCGGCATCCAGCCACACGCCCAGGCCGCCATCGCGGGCCTTGAGCATACGGCTGTGTTCGCGCCACAGCTGCAACGGGACGATGTAGTCGTCGCAGTTGCTGATCTCGTCGATGTTGAAGTCCTTGGGCAGCAAGTGCCAGGTCTCGTCGACGACTTCGTTGTTCTTAATTATTCGCTGCATAGACGCGCTCCTTGAAGAGGTCGATGCCAATACGCTGATAGGTGTCGATGAAACGCTCGTCTTCGGTACGTTGTTCGATGTACACGTCGATCAGCTTTTCGATCACGTCAGGCATGGCGTCCTGGGCGAAGGACGGGCCGAGAATTTTACCCAGGCTGGCGTCGCGACTTCCGCTGCCACCCAGGGAAACCTGGTAGAACTCTTCGCCTTTCTTGTCCACCCCGAGAATGCCGATGTGGCCGACGTGGTGGTGACCACAGGCGTTCATGCAGCCGGAGATGTTCAGGTCCAGTTCGCCGATATCGAACAGGTAATCCAGGTCTTCGAAGCGACGCTGGATCGACTCGGCGATCGGAATCGATTTGGCGTTGGCCAGGGAGCAGAAGTCGCCACCCGGGCAGCAGATGATGTCGGTCAGCAAACCGATGTTTGGCGTGGCGAAGCCCTGCTCACGCAACTCGCCCCACATCGCGAACAGTTGGGTCTGCTCAACGTCGGCCAGAATGATGTTCTGCTCGTGGGAGGTGCGCAGCTGACCGAAGCTGTAACGATCGGCCAGGTCGGCAACGGCATCGAGCTGCTTGTCGGTGATGTCGCCCGGTGCAACACCGGTCGGCTTCAGGGACAGGGTCACGGCCACATAACCCGGCTTCTTGTGGGCCATGGTATTGCGGGTGCGCCAGCGCGCGAAGCCCGGGTGCTCTTTATCGAGTTCGGCCAACGCCTGGGTCTGGTTGTCCAGAGCCTTGTACTCGGGGTCGACGAAGTGTTTGGCTACACGATGCACTTCGGCTTCGGTCAACGTGGTCTGGCCACCGCGAAGGTGCTCCATTTCCGCGTCGACTTTTTGCGCGAAGACTTCAGGGGTCAAGGCCTTGACCAGAATCTTGATCCGCGCCTTGTACTTGTTGTCACGACGGCCATAGCGGTTGTAGACCCGCAGGATGGCGTCGAGGTAGCTCAACAGGTCAATTCATTGATGAACGCGCCCACCACCGGGGTACGGCCCAGACCACCACCCACCAGCACACGGAAACCCAGCTCGCCAGCGGCGTTGTGCACCGGCTCAAGGCCGATGTCATGGACTTCGATGGCCGCACGGTCGGAAGTCGAACCGTTGATGGCGATCTTGAACTTGCGCGGCAAGTAAGCGAATTCAGGGTGGAAGGTGGTCCATTGGCGGACGATCTCGCACCACGGGCGCGGATCGATCAGCTCGTCGGCAGCGACACCGGCGAACTGGTCGGTGGTGACGTTGCGCAAGCAGTTGCCGCTGGTCTGGATCGCGTGCATCTGCACGGTCGCCAGTTCGGCAAGGATGTCCGGGATGTCTTCCAGCGCCGGCCAGTTGAACTGCACGTTCTGCCGGGTGCTGATGTGGGCGTAGCCCTTGTCATAGTCGCGGGCAATTTTGGCCATCATTCGCGTCTGGCGCGAAGTCAGTTGGCCGTAAGGCACCGCCACCCGCAACATCGGCGCGAAGCGCTGGATGTAAAGGCCATTTTGCAGGCGCAGGGGGCGGAATTCTTCTTCGCTCAGCTCGCCTGCCAGATAGCGTCGGGTCTGATCACGGAACTGCTTGACGCGGTCC
>LNAP01008333.1_pt1 | contig 11251 bp, 11 predicted proteins | sample 602601 | NCBI WGS metagenome assembly LNAP01 (sample SAMN02440304, study PRJNA202911) | soil metagenome | biome: Subtropical and temperate rainforests or woodlands; isolation source: soil samples (1 kg each in a 20% v/v slurry with milli Q water) were... ...
AGCTTCTCCTGGTCGTGGCGGCGCGTGCCGGCCGCGGTCTCGGCGAGGTCGGACCAGCCGGCCCACACCAGCCGCCGCGCCGCGAGTTCGGCGCCGAACGGGCGTGTCACGATGGTCCACACAAAAGCGAAGCCGACGCCGGCCATGGCGCCGATACCTTCATTGACGAACAGCGTGAAATCCGCGCCGAAGCGGTTCTGCAAGGCGACGAAGGAGGCGGTGTTCACCGCCATCAACATGGCCAGCATGTTGTATTGCGGGCGCGGGATCAGCAGGCCGAGCAGCAGGAAGGGCGGCGCGAACACCAGCACCAGCATCTCGAAATCGTGCACCATCGGCAGGATGGCGAAGAGATAGAGTGCCGAGACAAGGAGGCTCACCCCGCTCCAGATGAACATGGTGCGGATGAAGGGCGCCGGCTGGTCCAGCGCGGCGAAGAACGAGCAGGCCACCGCCGTCATCATCACGAAGCCGGCGCCACTCGACCAGCCGGTCTCGATCCAGATGAAGCACGCGGCCAGTGTCGCCACCACCACGGAACCGGCGGAGAAGGTCAGCAGGCCGAAATCATAATGCCGGGTGTTGGCGACCACGCGGCGATGGCGGAACACCGGCTTCCAGCCGCGCATCGCCTCGCCGCGGCCGATATCGGCCTGAAGGGTGAGGCAGTCGCGCCAGAGATCGACGATCTCGCGCAGCCGCGCCAGCGCGCTCGACAGGATCAGGTCGCCCCACTCCATGCCGCCGGCCGGCTCCAGCGCGGCGATCTCGGCGGTCAGCCGGTCGGCGTCCTCGATGGGGGCGGCAGCGCCACGTTTCAGCCAGTCCGCGATGTCGACCAGCAGCGTCGAGAGCGTCGGGGGCAGCGCGCCGCCTTGCGTCTTCAGCGCGTGCAGGCGGTCGGCGAGCGAGGAGAACAGCGGTAGCAGCATCATCAGCCGGCCGCGCAACTCTCGGGCGTGGCGGGTGATGTCGCGCGTGGCGGCATCGAACGAGAGCTGGCTGACGATCATGTCCAGCCCGCCTATATCGGCAGCGAGCGTCTGGCGGCCGACCGGCGTGGTCGGGATGGCGCCCTCGCCGCGCAAGATCTCGTCGGCCCAGGAGGCGGCGTCGCCCAGCCATGTCGCGATACGCGCCGACAGCACGGTGCCGACGCTGGTGGGGAACACCACCGCGCCGACGACGCTGGCGCAGGTGATGCCGATGATGATCTCCTCGCTGCGGGCCAGCGCGATGTCGAAGATCGCTTCCGGCGCGCCCACTTCCGGCAGCGCGATGAGCGGCAGCGAATACCCCGCCAGCATGAACACATAGCTGCGCGGCGTGCGGTCCAGCATCGAGATATAGAGCAGGCAGCCGGTCCACAGCGCGACGACGAGGCTGAGCAGTTCCGGCGAATTGACGAACAGCGGCACGAACGCTGGCGCCCAGCAGCGTGCCGAGCGCGCGATACAGCCCCTTGGAACTGGTAGCACCGGCCAGCGGGTTGGCGACGACATACACCGCCGCCATAGCCCAATAGGGGCGCGGCAGATCGAACGCCAGGGCAATGTAGAGCGCGAGCATGGAGGCGATGAACGCCTTGCCGGAGAACAGCCAGTCGCGCCATGAGGGCATGGTCACGATGCAGCATCCTCGGTGGAAGTCATCTGCGCGGCGGCATCCTCGAACGCCTTCAGCACACGGATGGTGGCTGCCAGATCGTCCTCGCTGACATCTGCCAGCACGCGCGCGCGGGATTCGATCAGCAGCGCCTCGATCCGCGCGGCGAGCTTCTCCCCCTCCGGCGTCAGCCACACCGTCTTGGCGCGGCGGTCGGTCGGGTCGTCCTTGCGCACGGCGAGGTCGGAGGCGGCCAACTGGTCCAGCAGCCGCACCAGCGAGGGGCCCTCGATGCCGACATAGCTCGCCAGCGTCACCTGACGCACGCCGTCGCCGAGGCGGCCGATCCACAGCAGCGGAGCGGCGCAGGCCTCGGAGATGACCAGTTCCTGCTCGGCGATGCGGCGCCACTGGCGGCCAGCCTGGAGCAGGTTGGCGGTGAGGATGCGGCGAAGGCTGTCGATGTCGTTCATGACGGCATAGATAGGATACTAATTATTTTAGTTCAATGAGTATCGGGAATTATTCCGCGAGGCGGAAATCCTGGACGCCGGCACGGAACCCCGGTCACGTTCGCGCGTTCCAGCGATGCCGACCCGTGGGGAAAATCCAAGATGCATAAGCACGACGACGCCAAGCCCTCGCCTGCCACATCACCGGCCAGCTATTTCATTCTCTATTACGCCGAGCCCATGGGCAGCGGCGGCGTCATGGGCCCGATGAAGCGGGCCCGTTACGCAACGATTCCCGAAGCCGTGGAGCGCGCCAAGCAGATGAAGCGCGTCGGCGACCTCATCCCCATCGAAATCCGCGATCCCAAGGACGGCCTCATCACCTGCGAGCTGATGGGCTGGCGCACGCCATCCCTGATCGCCCAGCAGCCGACCGATTATACCTCCCGCTACAAGGCGGCTGGCTCGTGAAGGCACTCGCCGCGTACGCGCGGCAGAAATGATCCGGCCGCACTTATCGCCCTCAACCAAAGTCTAAACTGCGCTATGGTCCGCCGTCCCGGCGTCACCAGTGGAATCGCAGAACCCATGAAAATCATCCTGGCCACGGCCATGGCCCTGTTCGCCCTCACCGCTCAGGCCGCCGACAAGCCCCCGATCGTCGTGACGAAATTGTTTACGGGAACCCAGACCAATACCGGCCAGCCCATCATCCTTCCGCAGAAGAACGTCGAGGTCATCGTCTCGACCTACGACATCGCGCCGGGCGCCGTCCTGCCGCAGCACGAGCACCCGTTCGCGCGCTACGCCTATGTGATGGCCGGCACCATCGAGACCGAGGTCGGCACCACCAAGACCTACAAGACCGGCGACTTCATCGTCGAAGCCATCAGCCAGTGGCACAAGGGCGCGACCATCGGCGATGTCCCGGTGAAGCTTCTGGTGATCGACCAGGTCGAGGGCGACCAGAACAACGTCATCCTCAAGCCGGCGCCATAATCTTCACGCCGCATAATCCTCACGCCGCGGCCGCCATGCGGCGCGGATTGGCGAGGAAGAAGCGCAGCATCTCGCGGCTGGCGTCGGGCCCGCGCGGCTCGGTGTAGCTGCCGGCCGTGCTGCCGCCCGACCAGGCATGGCCGGCGCCATGAATGGTCCAGTGTTCCAGAGGCGGCGCGCCGAATTCCACTGTGCGGGTAAAGTCCAGTCCTCCGGCGCTCTGGCCGTGGATGGTCTCCACATTGCCCGCGACCCGCGCCCCGCGCGCCTGCGCGATGGTCTCGTCGCCATTGATCGGGTTCACGGTGGTGTCGCGGTCGCCGTGGAAAACGATGGTCGGCAGGCTGAACTGGCGCTTGGCCTTGGGGCCGGCGCCGCCCTGCTTCATCACGGTGAGCGCCGACATCAGGTCGCGCGCCGCGCCGCAGGCGATGCCGGAATGCACGCCGACAGCGGCATAGAGGTCCGGATAGGTCATCCCCATCACCGCCGCCGCCGCGCCACCCGCCGACAGTCCTGCCACATAGACGCGGCGAGGGTCGACGGCGAGATCGGACATTATCTGGCCAGTGATGCCGGCGATGAGCGCCGGCTCGCCGCGCCCGCGCTCCTGGTCGGCGGTGTTGAACCAGTTCCAGCAGCGATGCGCATTGGCGGCGCGGGTCTGCTCGGGATAGGCGACTAGAAAATTCTGCGCCTGCGCCAGCACGTTCATCCGCGTGCCGGCGGCGAAATCGTCGGGGTTCTGCGTGCAGCCGTGCAGCATCACGACCAGCGGCAGCGGACGGCCGTCATAGCCGGTGGGGACGAACAGCTTGTAGGCACGCTCGCCGCTCTGGCCGGCATAGGCATAGGTGGTGAAGTCCGCCGTCGCATCGGTGTCTTCCGCGACGGGCGCCGTCTCACGGCGCATCTCCGGCTCGGCAGCCGGCGGCACACTATGGCCGAAAAGCTGGTCTGAAAGCGCGCTTGCCGCTCGAAGCGCCCAGGGTTGCCGCGCAGCTGACGGCCCGCGCGTCTTATCGGGATGCCGGTCCAGCAGCAGATCGGTCGCCTCCTGCAGGCGGCCGGCGCGGGTCAGGTTGGTAACTTCCATGATCTTCTTCAGACTAGGCGTATGCATGCGACTATCCTTGCGGCCACGGCCTTTGCCGGCCAGTGCCCTGTTGGTATGGCGTGTCGAACAGACCGCGCATTCAGCGAATCCGGTCGCTAAGTGCCGCCCTCACCTCGGCGCTCACATGAAGCGCGCCGAGGACTTCCAGCGACGCAATGGTGCGCAGCGCCAGCTCCGGCGTCACGTCACGCGCGATGTTGGCGAGACCGAGCACATGGATGGACAGCATCTCCCCCCGTGCCTCGGCCGCCTCGAGATCGGAGCGGCTGTAATGGCGCAGCCCGAGTTCAAGCTGCTTGCGATGCACCGATTGCCTCACCGCATCCTCATGACGACCCAGCTGGTTGCGGATCGCGGTGCGGATGAAATCGGTGCGGTTGGAATAGAAGCCGTCCTGCACCAGCAGATCGACCTGGCCGAGATCCACCACGCCGAGATTGATGGTGATCTTCTCAGCATCGGCCGTCTTCGGCCTCAGCTCACGTATTACCACTCCCGTCATATCGACCATCCCCAGACCATCCAGATGGATGGTATGTGGTCGCTGCACTGCACAATACAAGCCTGACCGAACAACTTCGTTCCACTGACCCAAGGGAACCCTCGACCTCTCCGAACCATTGAAACGAAAACATTTCGGAGCAACGCCATGAGAATAGACGGCCAATGCCATTGCGGTCATGTGAGCTATGAGGCGGAGATCGATCCCGATCGCGTCTCGATCTGCCACTGCACCAATTGCCAGGTCCGGGAACGCCTGATCCTCAGCCCGCCGGCGTCGCCGCCCGAAGCGCGGCGATGATGCCGAGGCTGTCATAGGGCTTGCGCAGCAGCACCGCGCCCGCCGCATAATCCTGTACTTGGTAGTCCGCCCCGGTCGCGAACACGACGCCGACATCGGGCTGCTTTTCGCGCGCACTCTGGGCGAAGTCGGTGCCGGATGCGCCGGGAAGACCAACATCGGTGATGATCACGTCGAACCGCTTGGACGCCACCAGCAGCATGGCCGCCTCCGCGCTCGCGGCCTCCTCCACCGTATGGCCGAGGTCGAGCAGTATCTCCGCCGTGTTCATGCGGATCAGCGCGTCGTCCTCGACCAGCAGCACGGTCAGCGCACCGAGCGGGTCGGAGCTCGGCACCGACTGGAACAGCCCGCGCCGCGGCGCCGACGGCGGGCCGCCCTGCTGCTGGTTCTCCAGCATCTGCCGGATTTTGCGGGCGAGGCTCTCGCGCGAATACGGCTTGCCGAGCAGGTCCACCCCCGCATCCAGCCGGCCGCCATGAACGATGGCGTTCTCGGTGTAGCCGGAGGTGAACAGCACGGCGAGGCCGGGCAGCCGCTCGCGCGCCCGGCGCGCCAGTTCAGGGCTGCGCAGCGTGCCAGGCATCACCACGTCGGTGAACAGGAGGTCGATGGCAGCGCCGCTCTCGATGATGTTGAGCGCGCCTTGCGCGTCCTTGGCCTTGAGCACGCGATAGCCGAGATCGGTCAGCGTCGCGACCACGGTGTTGCGCACTTCCTCGTCGTCCTCGGCCACCAGAATGGTCTCGGTGCCGCCGGTAGTCCGGCCAGTGACGGCCGAGGCCACGGGTTCCTCGCCCTGCAAGGCACGCGGCAGGTACATCTTCACCGTCGTGCCGAAGCCGACTTCGGAATAGATCTTCACATGGCCGCCGGATTGTTTGACGAAGCCGTACACCATGGAAAGCCCGAGGCCGGTGCCCTTGCCTTCCGGCTTGGTGGAGAAGAACGGCTCGAACACCCGCTCCATGACCTCCGGCGTCATGCCGGTGCCGGTGTCGGACACCGCCAGCACGACATATTGCCCGGGAACCACATCCTCATGGCCGATGGCATAGGCCTCGTCGAGAAAGGCGTTGCCGACCTCGATGGTCAGCTTGCCATGCTCGTTCATCGCGTCGCGCGCATTGATGGCGAGGTTGAGCACGGCGTTCTCGATCTGGGTCGGGTCGACGAAGCTGTTCCACAGGCCGCCGGAAATGATGGTCTCGACATCGATGGTCTCGCCCAGCGTTCGGCGGAGCATGTCCTCGAGGCCGGAGATGAAGCGGCCGATATTCACCACCTTCGGCTCCAGAGGCTGGCGCCGGCCGAAGGCGAGCAACTGGCTCGCCAGCTTGGCGCCGCGGCTGACACCGGCCATCGCGCTGGCGATGCGCAGCTCGGCCTTCTCATTGCCGGCGACGAACTTCGACAGCAATTGCAGATTGCCACCGATCACCTGAAGCAGATTGTTGAAGTCGTGCGCGACGCCGCCGGTGAGCTGGCCAAGCGTCTCCATCTTCTGCGCCTGCTGGAGTGCCACCTCGGTCTGCCGGAGGACGTCGGCGGCTTCCCGCTCCGCCGTCATGTCGCGGCCAATGGAGTGGATGAAATGCTCGTCCGGTACCGCCGTCCAGGACAGGAGGCAATAGCTGCCGTCCTTGCGCAGGAAGCGGTTCTCGAACCGGAAGGTACGCTCGCCCTGCCCCAGCCGCGCCATCTCATTGAGCGTGGCGGAATGGTCGTCGGGATGGATCATGTCGAGGAAGGAGCGGCCGAGCAGTTCGGCCTCGGTCCATCCGAGCAGCAGGGTCCACGCCGGATTGACCGCGACGACCCTCCCCTGGAAATCCGACACCGCCATGACGTCGCCGGAGAGCTTCCACATGCGGTCGCGCTCGATGGTGCGTTCATTGACCTGCTGTTCGAGGTTCAAATTCTGGTTCGCCAGCGCCTCGGCCGCGCGGCGCTGGTCCTCGATGTCGGTATTGCTGCCGATCCAGCGGGAAACCTCGCCGGTCGCGGTGCGGATCGGCACGGCGCGCACCAGATGCCAGCGGAACACCCCGTCGGCACGTCGGATGCGGAACTCGATCTCATAGGTCGTGACGCTGCCGACCGCCTGCCTCCATTGCGCGACGACGCGCTGGAGATCATCGGGGTGGACGACGTCGGCCCAGCCGCCGCCGGCCAGCCGGGCATGCGTGGCGCCGCTATATTCGTAGATCCGGTCGTTGAACCAATCGAGCCGCCCATCGGGCGACGCGGTCCACACATGGTTCGGCATCGCCTGCGCGAAGGTGCGGAACTGCGCCTCGCTGGCCCGCAGCGCCGCCTCGGCGATCACGCGGTCGGTGACGTCGATGCCTTGCGAGAAGATGCCGATGACGGTGCCGTCCTGGCTGCGCACCGGCTGGTAGACGAGGTCGATGAAGCGTTCTTCCACCTGCCCATAGACGCTGCGCTGCAGCTCGACACGCAGCGCGCTGCCGGCATAGGGCTCGCCGGTCCTGAAAACATGGTCCAGCCGCTCGAAATAGCCCTGCCCCTCGACTTCCGGCAACGCCTCGCGCACCGTCTTGCCGAGGACGTCGCGATGGCCGATCAGCTGCATGTAGGCGGGGTTGGCGAGGTCGTAGACATGGTCCGGCCCGACCAGCATCGCCATGAAGCCCGGTGCCTGCTCGAACATGCGACGAAGCCGCTCGCGCTCGCCTGCCGCCCAGCGCTCGGCCAGCACCTTGGCGGTGGTTTCCACCACGATGGCGATGACGCCGGCGGGCCGGCCTTCCTCATCCAGGATCGGGGAATAGTCGAGGTTCATCCACCCCGGTTCGGGCGTGCCGCGACGCACCAGCGTCAGTTCCTGATCCTCATAGCTGAGCACCCCGCCGGCGAGGACGACCTTCATCACATTATCGTTGAAGTCCGCGACCTCGGGCCAGCCCTCGCGCACTTTGGAACCGAGCAGCTGGGGATGGCGCCCACCGGCGAAGACCGAATAGGCATCGTTGTAAATCATGATGCCGTCTTCGCCCCACAACTGGACGATGGGCAGCGGCGAGCGCAGCATCAGCCCGACAGCGGTCTTGAGGCTCTGCGGCCACTGGTCGATGGGACCAAGAGAGGCCGACCAGTCATATTGCGCGATCAGCAGGCCCAGCTCGCCACCACCCCTAAGAAAGGCACGCAGGGGATTCTCGGCGGGTTTCTCGATCGTGTCGCTGCCGGCCATGTCCGCTCCCGCCGCTGAGGGGCGCTACTGATGTAGCGAAGCCCGCCGGCCCCGTCGAGGCTCACCGCCGCCGGAACCGCCCGCCCCAGCCCGCGTTGCATGTTGAGAGGTACGATAAGCGGGAGCGGATGCGGCATGACGGTACGAGCGGAACCCCTGACGCTCGCGCAAGGGGCGACATGTCCGGCGGCACAGACGGCCGACGCCTTTCGCGACGCTGTGCGCGCGGCGTCGGACACCGCCTTCACCAACGCCTCCCTCATTGACCATGACGGTGCCTTCCCGCTCGACGACATCGCCCGGCTGACCCGAGCGGGCGCGCTCATGGCGCCGCTGCCGGCTGACCATGGCGGGCTTGGCATCGCCGGCGGGCCGCTGCTGCTGGAAACGCTTCGGCTCATCGGCCATGGCAGCCTGCCGCTCGGCCGACTTTATGAGGGCCATGTCAATGCGCTCGGCCTGATCCAGCACTACGGCACGCATTCCCAGCCCGCCCGCGCCGCCCGCGATGCGTCGCAGGGCCTGCTGTTCGGCGTGTGGAACACGGACCCCCCGCCCGGCCTGCGGCTGGAGCGCATGGCAAGCGGCTGGCGGCTGCTGGGCGCCAAGACCTTCGCCTCCGGCGCCGGCTTCATCGCCTACCCGCTGGTGACCGCCATTGCCGAGGGCCGGCAATTCATGGTGGTGCCGCGCCTCTCACAAGCCGACCAGAGCCGGGCCGATCTCTCAAGCTGGCAGGCCCACGGCATGCGCGCCTCGGCCACCGGCAGTTTCGACTTCACCGACCTCACCGTTGAGGATGAGGACATCATCGGCACTGTGGGGGATTATCATCGTCAGCCGGCTTTTCCGGCGGCGGAGACGGCGCATCTGTGGGTCGCCAGCGCATCCGAAATAGCCGCTCGCGAGGGCAATGCGGAACAGATCATCGCCTATGTGAACCTCGCCCGCACGGCCGCGGAGCGCGCCAGGCTCGACGTGCTGGAGCTGGCGCAACGCGCCATCGGGCTGGCCGGTTTTGACCGCAACCATCCCATCAAGCACGTCTTTCGTGACCTTGCGACATATCTGCGGCAACCTGCACCGGACAAGGCGCTGAGCGACGCCGCCGCCCATGTTCTCGCCCAAACTGCCACCACGGGAGCCCTCTGGCATGATCCACGTCTCGGAAGCCCTCGATGCCATGGAAAACCTGCCCCTCGTTACGCTCGACGAGCTCGGGCTGAGTGGTCTCGTCGTGGTGGCACCTCACCCGGACGATGAGAGCCTGGGCTGCGGCGGGCTGATCGCCAGCGCCCGCGCGGCGGGCATCGATGTGCGTATCGTGATCGTGAGCGACGGCACCGGCTCGCACCCCAATTCCCAGGAATATCCGCACGACCGCCTGCGCGCCTTGCGCGAGAGCGAGGCGCTGGCGGCAGTGTCCGAGCTTGGCGTCAGCGCGGATGCCGTCGAATTCCTGCGCCTGCCGGACCGCTCGGTGCCGAGCGTTGGACCCGAGGCGGAAGCCGCGATCAAGGCCATCGCCGCGGCGGCCGATGCCTGCAAGGCCTCGCACATGGCGGTGACCTGGCAGCATGATCCACACCGCGACCACCGTGCCACCTTCGCGCTCACGGCGGCCGCCCGTGACCATCGCAGCAACCTGCGCCTGCTGGCCTACCCGATCTGGGGCTTCACTTTGCCGCCGGACGATATGCTGGACGATGTGCGCCCGCGCGGCTTCCGCTTCGACATGGAAGATCACCTCACCGCCAAGCGCCACGCCATCGCCGCTCACCGCTCGCAGATCAGCCGGCTGATTTCCGACGACCCGCACGGCTTCATGCTGAGCCCGGCGGACCTCGCGCGCTTCAATCGCCCCTATGAAATCTACCTTGACGTGAACCCATGAACGGACGTGCCGGCACCAGCCTTCCGCCGCGCTATTTCGACGACCTCTATGCCCACGACCCCGACCCGTGGCAGTTCGAGACCAGCGCCTATGAGGCGGCCAAGTACGATGCGACGCTTGATGCCCTGCCCATTGAGCGCTTCGCCTCGGCATTGGAGGTCGGCTGCTCCATCGGCGTGCTGACCGCGCGCCTGGCGCCGCGCTGCGACGAATTGCTGGCGATAGGGACGATCTCGACCACCTCGCCGCCCGCGTCTGCCTCTCGCTGGTTCCCGGTGGGGCCATCATGATGGTGCACTGGCTCGGGGAAACCGATTATCCGCTGTCCGGCGATGTCGCGGTGGCGCACTTCACGAGCCGGCTTGAGCGGCGTCCGGTTCGCACGGTTCGGCAGGCGCGGGAGCCCGAATACCGGCTCGATTGCCTGACACTCGGCTGAGCGCCGCCGCCTGCTCCAGCGCGCGGATGATGCGCCGCGCCGCGCGGGTATTGGCCGGCAACTGGCTCGGCCGCAGCGCCTGCCGCACGAGTACCGGGCTCGCGGCCCCCACTTGCTGCCACAGGGCGCCGAAATGCGGGCCTGCCCATTCCATCACGGAGGCCGGCAGGCCAAGCGGTGCGACCCACGCGCGCGAGCCGAGCATGCCCAGCCAATGCCAATGCCGCAGCCGTGCCCGCCAGATGAAGCGCCGCAAGGCCTTGGGCAACGGCTCCAGCCGGTCGTCGCCCGGCATGTCCGGGGTCTGCGAGCGCATCCGCAACGCATCGGCGACCCCGCCTTCCGCGCGGCCCTTGAGCCGGGCCGAGGTAGTGACAACCAGATCGGGATCGTGGCGGATCGCGATATCGTGGCGCTCCAGCGTGTCGGCCAGCCCGCGATCCTCGCCGGACGCCATCATCGGCAGCCTCCAATGACGCGATAGGCGTCACCCGACAGCGCATAGTTCGCGCCCGAGGCGGTCCAGTGGTTCGGCCACGGGTCGTGGGGGATCGGGTCGATATGGGCCTGCAGGCGCAGCAGCGCCCGCTCATAGGCGCTCTCCAGCTGCCCCCGGCTTTTCAGCACCGGGCAGAGGCTCATCATCTCGTCGCGCTGCAACTCAACGCGCCCCGCCACCGCGTCGCAGCCGGCATCGATCGCGCGGACGCTCTTCGCCACCCACCG
>LNAP01005488.1_pt1 | contig 11249 bp, 9 predicted proteins | sample 602601 | NCBI WGS metagenome assembly LNAP01 (sample SAMN02440304, study PRJNA202911) | soil metagenome | biome: Subtropical and temperate rainforests or woodlands; isolation source: soil samples (1 kg each in a 20% v/v slurry with milli Q water) were... ...
CTGACCTGGAACGCGCCGCAGCAAGCCTTCGACGACCCGACCGACTTCTTCGAAGCCAAGGGCGTGGACGCGGTGTACTTCCCGTTCCACAAGGCCAACCAGTTCCTCGGCATGCGCGGCCTGCCGACCTTCCTCTGCGTCGACGTGATGAAACGGCCGAACATCGAAGCCGATGTGCAGCGCTACGAAGAACACCTCAAGGCGGTGTTCAACCTCCCCGCGTAAATCCGGCTACTATCGGTGGCGTGCCGCGAGCCCGATGTGGGACCTGTAGCCGCTGCCGCAGGCTGCGATCGCCACCGAAGGGGGCGCAAGGTCGTGAGATCGCTGAAGGCCTTCGGCCTTATCGCAGCCTGCGGCAGCGGCTACAGGGCGCCCAACCGAGATAGAGGACTTACGTGAAAGCCAGATCCGACGAACTCCAGATCTTCGTCTGCGTCATCGAATGCGGTTCGATTTCCGCGGCGGCCGAGCAGGTCGGGCAGACGCCGTCGGCGGTCAGCCGCACCCTGTCGCGCCTGGAAGCCAAGCTCGATACCACGCTGATCAACCGCACCACGCGGCGCATGGACCTGACCGAAGAGGGCAAGTACTTCTTCGAGCAGGCCAAGCTGATCCTCGACCAGATGGACGAACTCGAAGAACGCCTGTCGTCCCGCCAGCAGACCCCATCCGGGCGCCTGCGGATCAACGCCGCCTCGCCGTTCATGCTGCACGCCATCGTGCCCTACATCGCCGAGTTCCGTAGCCTGTACCCGGATATCCAGCTGGAGCTCAACAGCAACGACCTGATCATCGATCTGCTGGAACAGAGCACCGATATCGCGATCCGCATCGGCACCCTGGCGGACTCGACTCTGCATGCGCGCTCGCTCGGTTGCAGCCCGCTGCACATCCTCGCCAGCCCCGCCTACCTGAAGCAGCACGGCACACCCGGCACCGTGGCCGAGCTGAGCGAACATACCCTGCTGGGTTTCACCCAGACCGAAACCCTCAACCACTGGCCGCTGCGCCATGTGCACGGCGACCGCTGGCCGATCCAGCCGGGCATCAGCGCCTCCAGCGGTGAGACGGTGCGCCACCTGGCGCTGGAAGGGCAGGGCATTGCCTGCCTGTCGCACTTCATGACCATCGACGACATCCGCGCCGGGCGCCTCACGCCGATCCTCTCGGAGTTCAACAGCGGCTATCGCCAGCCGATCAACGCCGTGTACTACCGCAACTCGCAGCTGGCTCTGCGCATCCAGTGCTTCCTCGACTTTATCCAGGGCAAGCTGGCCGATTACGCCAACCCGCTGTTCGAAGGCTGAGGCCTTTCTGCTGTAGGAGGAGCCGGCTTGCCTTGCACCGCCCGGGCAGATGCCATCGCTGGCAAGCCAGCTCCTGCAGCGATCAATTCCCGTGGGAAGGCTGATCCCTGATTCGTGATCCCTGCGCAAGAGTGATTTGGGCCAGCCTGCCTGTTTCGGCAGGAGTCGCCCGCCGATACTGGCGCCATCACTTATCCACCCAGGGAGTTTCTCCATGAATGTATTCGTTACCGGCGCCGCGGGTTTTATCGGCGGCTCCATCGCCACCGGCCTGGTCCAGGCCGGCCATCAAGTCACCGGCCTGGTGCGCAGCGCCGAACAGGCCGCCGAACTCACTGCCCTGGGCATCAAGCCGGTGCTCGGCAGCCTGGACGACAGCGCCGTGCTGACCGAACAGGCGCGTGCCGCCGACGCGGTGATCAACGCCGCCAGCAGCGACCATCGTGGCGCGGTGGAAGTCCTGATCGCGGCCCTCAAGGGCTCCAATAAAGTCTTCCTGCACACCAGCGGTTCGAGCATTGTCGGCGACGCTTCGGGCGGCAAGGTCAGCGAAGTCGTCTATCAGGAAAACAACCTGCCAGAGCCCACCGTCGACAAGGCCGCGCGCGTGGCCATCGACAACCTGGTGCTGGCCGCGGCCAGGGACGGGGTCAACTCGGCGGTGCTCTGCAATACCCTGACCTACGGCCACAGCCTCGGGGTGAAACGCGACAGCGTGCAGCTGCCGCGGCTGCTCAAGCAGGCGCGCAACAGTGGCGTGGTGCGGCATGTCGGGCCGGGGCAGAACATCTGGTCCAACGTGCATATCGAAGACGTGGTGGCGCTGTACCTGCTGGCGCTGACCCGCAACATCCCGGGCACCTTCTACTTCGTCGAAAGCGCTGAAGCCTCGTTCATCGACATGACCACCGCCATGGCCCAGGCCCTGCACCTCGGCGCGCCGCAGGACTGGCCGCTGGCCGACGCCGAAGCCGAATGGGGCTACGAGATGGCCAACTACGGCCTGGGCTCCAACAGCCGCGTGCGCGGCAAGAACGCCCGCGAACGGCTGGGTTGGGTACCGCGGCGCACCTCGGTGCTGGAGTGGATTCGCCACGAGATGGTCTGACTCGCTATCCCTGTAGCCGCTGTCGAGCGCCAGCGAGGCTGCGCTCGGCGGCGTAGCCGTCGTAAACCGGCTGGCGCTTTTTTCCAGGCAGTTCGCGGATTCAGGTTTTACGGCAACGGCGTTGCCGATCGCAGCCTCGCAGGCTCGGCAGCGGCTACACGGGCAGCGTGATCCTGTAGCCGCTGCTGCAGGCTCGGGCCGCGTTCGGACGATCGACCGGTACGGTCGTGACGACCTCAAGCGCGGCACCGTAGCCACCGTCACTCCTCCCCTCGCCAGACGGCTGCTTCAAGCGGCCGTTTTTATTTGCCGATTGCTCCGCCCCCGATCTTGCCCCTATCGTTCGACCTGCCAAAAAATAATAAAAGGACGGACCTTATGCGCATTGTTCTGTTTAAGACCCTGGCTCTGACAGCGGCCATCGCCGCCAGCTCGCCGGCCTTCGCCGCGTTGCTGGAAGGTGGCGCGGTCGCCGCGCCGAACCAGTATGGCGCCGACGTCGCGGCGCAGATTCTCAAGAAGGGCGGCAACGCGGTGGATGCCGCGGTCGCCACCGCCTTCACCCTGGCGGTGACCTACCCCGAGGCTGGCAACATTGGCGGCGGCGGTTTCATGACCCTGTTCATCGACGGCAAACCCTACTTCCTCGACTACCGCGAAACCGCGCCCAAGGCCGCGACCCGCGACATGTACCTGAACGAAAAAGGCGAGGTCATCGAGAACCTCAGCCTGGTCGGCGCGCGCGCCGCGGGGGTGCCGGGCACGGTGATGGGCCTGTGGGAAGCGCACAAGAAGTTCGGCAAGCTGCCCTGGAGCGAGCTGATCACCCCGGCGGTGGGCTATGCGAAAAACGGCTTCAAGGTCGCCGACAAGCAGTACCAGTACCGCGAGGACGCGCTGAAGCTGTTCAAGGACAGCACCAACTTCGGCGACTATTTCGGCAGCATGAAATCCGGCGAAACCTTCCGCCAGCCAGAGCTGGCCGCGACCCTGGAGCGCATCGCCGACCAGGGCGTCAAGGAATTCTACGAAGGCAAGACCGCCGACCTGCTGGTGGCGCAGATGCAGGCCGACAAAGGCCTAATCACCAAGCAGGACCTGCAGGATTACAAGGTCGCCTGGCGTGAGCCGCTGCAGGTCAACTGGCGCGGCAATACCCTGTACACCGCGCCGCCACCCAGCTCCGGCGGCGTGGCCTTGGCGCAGCTGATGACCATCAAGGAAGAGCGCACGGCGGACTTCAAGGGCGTCGAGCTGAACTCGGCCAAGTACATCCACCTGCTGGCGGAAATCGAAAAGCGCGTGTTCGCCGACCGCGCCGATTACCTCGGCGACCCGGCGTTCTCCGAGGTGCCGGTCAAGCAACTGACCGACCCGGCCTACCTGAAAAAACGCGCCGCCGAGATCAACCCGACGGCCATCTCGCCCACCGAAAAAGTCCGCCCGGGCCTGGAGCGGCACCAGACCACCCACTTCTCCATCGTCGATGCCGACGGCAACGCGGTGAGCAATACCTACACCCTCAACTGGGACTATGGCAGCGGCGTGGTGGTGAAGGGCGCGGGGTTCCTGCTCAACGACGAAATGGACGACTTCAGTGCCAAGCCCGGGGTGGCCAACGCCTTTGGCGTGGTCGGCGGTGATGCCAATGCCATCGCGCCGGGCAAGCGCATGCTGTCGTCCATGAGCCCGAGCCTGGTGACCCGCGATGGCAAGGTCACCCTGGTGCTGGGCACGCCGGGCGGGTCGCGGATCTTCACCTCGATCTTCCAGGTGCTGAACAACCTCTACGACTTCAACCTGCCGCTGGAAAAAGCCGTGGCCGCGCAGCGCGTGCATCACCAGTTGCTGCCCAAGGACACTATCTACTACGACGCCTACGCACCGCTCAGCGGCAAGGTCGCCGACGAGCTGAAAACCATGGGCTACACCCTGGAAGACCAGGGCTGGGAGATGGGCGATATCCAGGCGATCCGGGTCACCGGCAGCCAGCTGGAAACGGCCTCCGACCCACGTGGGCGCGGTATGGGCAAAGTCGTCAAATAACCTGCCTTTGTAGGAGCGAAGCTTGCTCGCGATTGGGCCACCGCGGTGAGTCAGGGACGACGCTATCGCGGGCAAGCCTCGCTCCTACAATGGGTCAGCCGTATCACCCCCGGGACGAGCAAGCTTCTGTAGGAGCGAAGCTTGCTCGCGATTGGGGCCACGCGGTGGGTCAGATACGACGCCATCGCGGGCAAGCCTCGCTCCTACAGAACCGCACTCAACCTTCACCTGTCCCCCCAGAAGCTCTATCTCTTCCGCTACAGCGGATGAAAATACCCCTCGTCGATTTTCATTATTCGCGACACGACTTGTCTGTCCGCGACAAAGCATGTCTCTATACGAAAGTTACTTTCATGCGGTTTGAAAATCCGGTCACGAAATGATTTATGAGTTTCACAAGCATTCGACGTGACCCTTTTTCGAGGAGTACCGCATGACACCTGCATTGGGCTACTGGCTGCTGGGCTATGCCGCCATCGCCATCATCGCGTTGATCGTCCTGATCGCGCGTTACCGGATCAATCCGTTCATTGTCATCACCCTGGTCTCGGTGGGCCTGGCGCTGATGGCCGGGATGCCGCCGTCCGGCGTGGTCGGGGCCTACGAGGCGGGTGTCGGCAAGACCCTGGGGCACATCGCCCTGGTGGTGGCCCTGGGCACCATGCTCGGCAAGATGATGGCCGAGTCCGGCGGCGCGGAGCAGGTGGCGCGGACCCTGATCGACCGTTTCGGCGAGCGCAACGCGCACTGGGCGATGGTCTGCATCGCCTTCCTGGTGGGCCTGCCGCTGTTCTTCGAGGTCGGTTTCGTGTTGCTGGTGCCAATCGCCTTCACCGTGGCGAAGCGTGTCGGCGTGTCGATCCTGATGGTCGGCCTGCCGATGGTCGCCGGCCTGTCGGTGGTGCATGCCCTGGTGCCGCCGCACCCGGCGGCGATGCTGGCGGTGCAGGCCTATCAGGCGTCGGTGGGGCAGACCCTGCTGTACGCGATCCTGATCGGCATTCCCACGGCGATCATCGCCGGCCCCGTGTACGCCAAATTCATCGTGCCGCGCATCCAGCTGCCGGCGGAGAACCCGCTGGCGCGTCAGTTCCTCGACCGTGAGCCGCGCACCCGCCTGCCCAGTTTTGCAATCACCATGGCCACCATCCTGTTGCCGGTGGTGCTGATGCTGATCGGCGGCTGGGCCAACCTGATCTCCACCCCGGGCAGCGGCCTCAACCAGTTCCTGCTGTTTATCGGCAACTCGGTGATCGCCCTGTTGCTGGCCACCCTGCTGAGCTTCTGGACCCTCGGCCTGGCCCAGGGCTTCAACCGCGAATCGATCCTCAGGTTCACCAACGAATGCCTGGCGCCGACCGCCAGCATCACCCTGCTGGTGGGCGCCGGTGGCGGCCTCAACCGGATCCTGGTGGACGCCGGGGTCACCGACCAGATCGTCGGCCTGGCCCATGAATTCCAGCTGTCGCCGCTGCTGATGGGCTGGCTGTTCGCCGCGTTGATGCGTATCGCCACCGGCTCGGCCCCCGTGGCCATGACCACCGCCTCGGGCGTGGTGGCGCCGGTGGCCATCGGCCTGGGTTACCCCCATCCGGAACTGCTGGTGCTGGCCACCGGCGCCGGCTCGGTGATCTTCTCCCACGTCAACGACGGCGGCTTTTGGCTGATCAAGGAATACTTCAATATGACCGTGACCCAGACCTTCAAGACCTGGACGGTGCTGGAGACCCTGATCTCGGTGGTCGCCTTCGCCCTGACCGTCGGTCTTGCCCAACTGCTTTGAGCCCAGGTGCCGTCCATGGACATCCTCTACCAGATCCGTTCCCGCCAGGACTCCTTCAGCGCCGGCGAAGGCCGCATCGCCCGCTTGATGCTGGATGACGTCGGTTTCGCCGCCTCGGCCAGCCTGGAAGAGCTGGCGCAGCAGGCGGAAGTCAGCGCCGCCACCCTGTCGCGTTTTGCCCGCAGCGTGGGCTGTCGCGACCTGCGCGACCTGCGCCTGCAACTGGCTCAGGCCAGCGGGGTCGGCAGCCGTTTTCTCGACCCGGCGGACGCGCCGGAGCAGTCGGGTTTCTACCGGCAGATCGTTGGCGATATCGAGTCGACCCTGCACCAGCACCTGGCGGGGTTCGACGAGTCGCGCTTTCGCGACGCTGTGCGCCTGCTGGGCAAGGCGCAGATGATTCACGCCTTCGGTATGGGCGGCTGTTCCACCCTGTGCAGCGACGAATTGCAGGTGCGCCTGGTGCGCCTCGGCTACCCCATCGCCGCCTGCCACGACCCGGTGATGATGCGCGTGACCGCTGCGGCTTTGGGCCCGCAACACGCGCTGATCGCCTGCTCCCTGACCGGCATCACCCCCGAATTGCTGGAGACCGTCGAACTGGCCCGCAGCTACGGCGCCAGCGTGCTCGCCATCACCCTGGCCGACTCGCCGCTGGCGCAGCTGGCGGACGTGCTGCTGCCGCTGCAAAGCGCCGAGACCTCCTTTATCTACAAACCCACGGCCGCGCGCTACGGCATGTTGCTGGCCATCGATGTACTGGCCACCGAGCTGGCGCTGGCCCTGCCCGAAGACAACCAGGAACGCCTGCGCCGGATCAAACTGGCCCTGGACGATTACCGCGGTGGTGACGATTGCCTGCCGCTGGGAGACTGACATGCTTTACGACACCCTGATCCGCAACGCCTTGGTGATCGACGGCAGCGACCGCCCGGCTTACCCCGCCGATGTCGCCCTGCTCGATGGCCGCATCGCCCGCATCGGCGACCTGCAAGGCGTCCGCGCCACTGAAGAAATCGACGCCGCCGGGCAGGTGCTGGCCCCCGGCTTTATCGATGTGCACACCCACGACGACACCGTGGTGATCCGCCAGCCGCAGATGCTGCCCAAGCTCAGCCAGGGCGTGACCACGGTGATCGTCGGTAACTGCGGCATCAGCGCCTCGCCGGTGAGTCTGCGCGCCGAACCACCGGACCCGATGAACCTGCTGGGCAGCCAGGCGGCCTTCGTCTACCCGCGTTTTCGCGACTACCGCGACGCGGTGGACGCCGCGCAGCCAGCGGTCAATGTGGCGGCGCTGATCGGCCACACGGCGCTGCGCAGCAACCACCTGGACGACCTGTATCGCACCGCCACGGCCGAGGAAATCACCGCCATGCGCGAGCAACTGCGCGCCAGCCTGGAAGACGGTGCCCTGGGCTTATCCACCGGCCTGGCCTACGCCAGCGCCTTCTCGGCCGAGACCGACGAGGTGCTGCAACTGGCCGAGGAACTGAGCGCCTTCGGCGCGGTGTACACCACCCACCTGCGCAGTGAATTCGAGCCGGTGCTGGAGGCTATGGACGAGGCGTTCCTGATCGGTCGCCACGCCAAGGCGCCGGTGATCATTTCCCACCTCAAATGCGCGGGGGCGGGCAACTGGGGGCGCAGTCCACAGTTGCTGGCGTCCCTGGAACAGGCGGCGAAAGACCATCCAGTGGGCTGCGATTGCTATCCCTACGCGGCCAGTTCCTCGACCCTCGACCTCAAGCAGGTCACCGATGCTTTTCGCATCACCATCACCTGGTCCACCCCGCACCCGGAACTGGGCGGCCGCGACCTGATGGACATCGCCGCCGAGTGGGGCACGACCCTGCTGGACGCCGCACGGCGCCTGCAACCGGCCGGCGCGGTGTACTACGGCATGGATGAGGCCGATGTGCGGCGCATCCTTTCCCACCCCTTGTCGATGATCGGTTCCGACGGCCTGCCTGAAGATCCGTTCCCCCATCCACGGTTGTGGGGCGCCTTCCCGCGGGTGCTCGGGCACTTCAGCCGCGACCTCGGCCTATTCCCGCTGCACACCGCGGTGCACAAGATGACCGGCCTGTCGGCGGCGCGCTTCGGCCTCAAGCAGCGCGGCGAAATCCGCGAAGGGCATTGGGCCGACCTGGTGCTGTTCGACCCGGCGCGGATCCGCGATGTCGCCGACTTCAAAAGCCCGCAACAGGCCGCCGAGGGGATCGAGGGCGTGTGGGTCAACGGCGTGCGCAGCTATGCCGAAGGCCAGGCCAATGGCCGCAGGCACGGACGCTTCCTGGCGCGGGAAGGGGATTTGCGTGAAGGGTTCAACGGCTGAAGGCGCGCGGCGCCGAATAGGTGAGCGCCGTCACAGTGATGGCCTGATGATATTAAAGAAAGCCTTGGCCTAGCCGAAGTGCTGACATCCACCTGCTATACCGTGGACATCTTTCATCAGGGAGTCGCGCAATGAGCTTTGGCAAAACCACCCCCATCCTGCGGATCTTCGACGAGGCCAAGGCGCGGGAGTTTTATATCGACTTCCTGGGCTTCACGCTCGACTGGCAGCACCGCTTCGAAGACAACTTCCCGCTGTATATGCAGGTGTCGCGCGGGGAGTGCGTGCTGCACCTGTCGGAGCACCACGGCGACAGCACGCCGGGCTCCGCGTTACGCATCGAGACCGACGAGCTGGAAGCCTTCCAGCAGCAGTTGCTGGCCAAGGATTACCGCTTCGCCCACCCGCAGATCCAGGCCATGCCCTGGGGCAGCCAGGACATGACAGTGCTCGATCCATTCGGCAATCGGCTGGTGTTCACCAACGCCATCTGCGTCTGAACCTGCACCCTGCACCCTGTAGCCGCTGCCGAGCGCAGCGAGGCTGCGATCGACCCCGCAGGGGGCGCAGGGATCCTGGAATCGCTGGAGGACCTTCGGTCCTGTCGCAGCCTCGCTGCGCTCGGCAGCGGCTACACGGATGGGCGTGTTCGCTGGGTCTGCCGAAATTCCCCCGGCGTCATCCCGGTCCGGCCCTTGAACGTGCGGTGAAACGAGCGTGGTTCGGTAAAGCCCAGGTAATAGGAAATGTCCTGGATCGGCAGGTCGCTGTGCAGCAGGTAATGCTCGGCCAGTTCCTGGCGCAGGTCGTCGAGGATCTGCTGGTAGGAGGTGCCGGCCTGTTGCAGTTGGCGCTGCAGGGTGCGCGGCGACATCGCCAGCAGATCGGCCACCTGTTCCTTGCGCGGCAAACCTTCCTTGAGCAACTGGCGCAGGGCGTTTTTCACCTGCAGCGCCAACGGTGCTTCCTCCAGCGACGCCATCAGGCTCATGGCGTGTTCTTCCAGGGTTCGCAGCAGTTGGGCATCGGCCTGGCGCAACGGCAGTTGCAGGTAACTCAGCGGCGCCAGCAAGGCCGAGCAGCTCTGTTCGAACAGCACCGGGCAAGCAAAAAACGCTTCGTATTGTTCCAGCGTGGTGCCGACCGGCAGCGGGTGTTCGAACCACACGGCGCTCGGTGAGAGCTGGGTGTCGGCGATCCAGCGGGCGTAGAGCAGCCAGGAGGCGAGCACGTTTTCCACCAGCTGGCGGCGGGTGTCGGAGGTCGGCAGGCGGCAGTTCCAGATCAGGCGGACCTGCTCCTCGGCCATCTCGATGCGACTCACCCCCATGTCGCCCACCAGTTTTTCGAACGGCATGATCCGGCTCATGGCTTCGCCCAGTGTGGCGCAGTTCATGGTGATGTAGCCGAGCACGCTCCAGGAATTGGGCAGCACATAGCGGGCGGCGTTGAGGCCGAACAGCGGGTCGCCGGAGTGTTGGCAGAAATACCCCAGCAGGCGTTCGTGGACCTCGACGGGCAGGCGCAGGCTGTTGTCGTTCAGTTGCTCGGCGGCAAGGCCCGCGGCTTGCAGCGCGGGGGCGGTGGGCAGGCCGAGGTGTTCGGCGTGGCGCAGGTATTTGAGCAGCGGTGGGACCGAGGTGTAACCAAGGGGCTGCATGGTGGGGTTCCTGGCGGTGGGCGCGCTTTTTGAGGGTAAAGGTAAATGCCTGTGATCCCGGGTGCAACGCTGGTCTTGTAGGAGCGAGGCTTGCCCGCGATGACGGTGGTAGCCTCGCAGGGAATGTTGGGCGGTGTACACGGTAACTCAAGACTGTGGGGTGCCGGCCGATCTGCGAGAGGTAGGAAAATTTACGGGGGGCCTGAAAAGTGCTCCCCAACAACCCCAGGAACGGAATCCAAAGATGAATACGACACCTGTATGGCCGGAGGTTTTTCTCGGGGCTTTCTATGCGATCCGCGAGCGCCTGGGGCAAGTCCTGCAACTGAGCGATTGCCGGGAGCACTGGATTCAGGCGGAACTCAGCCTGTATGCCTGGCAGCATGGTTATCCGGATATCTGGACCAGCGGTAAGGCCGGTGGACGCACGAAAGTCGACCTGTACACGGAAGATCTCGACATGGCGGCCGAGGTGAAATGCCTGGGGGATGTGTCTTTTGCCAAGTGCCTGATGGGCAAGGGGATGGGCGAGACCCGAGCCGTTCTTCGAGAGGATGGGGATGGGCGGCTCTGGTTTCCGCAGGTTGATTCGGGTGAGTCTGTGGTCTGGTCGGTGTTTGCGGATCTGCGCCGTTTGCAACGGATGGTGGGGGTTCGGAACAAGTTTCTTGTTTTGGTGATTGCCAAGGACTACGTGGCTGAGACGGAGATGGGGGAGGTGCTGCGGCGGCTTCGTTTGTCGGAAGAGGAGTGGTCCTTGGAGTTGAAGAGCGCCACGGTGCGGATCTGGCGGATCGAGTAGCGCGGGCTTCTGTAGGAGCGAGGCTTGCCCGCGATTGCGGTTCTGGCCTCGCCGGGGATGTTGGACGGTGTACATATCCGTTTCTGCGGTAACGGCTGCTTATGGTTCCGCCCTTACGGCCATCCCTTTCAAGGTCTTTTCGTTTTGGCAGCCTTGATGACCCTGTCTGTTGAAACGTGGGCATGTACCGCCGTCCCTTGAA
>LNAP01005489.1_pt1 | contig 11248 bp, 10 predicted proteins | sample 602601 | NCBI WGS metagenome assembly LNAP01 (sample SAMN02440304, study PRJNA202911) | soil metagenome | biome: Subtropical and temperate rainforests or woodlands; isolation source: soil samples (1 kg each in a 20% v/v slurry with milli Q water) were... ...
CGATAGCGACAGCGGTACCCGCAGCGCCCACGGCAGCACCGGCCATAGCGCCCGCGCCCAATTGCGGCCCACCGGACACCAGCCCCGTGGCGATGCCCGGCCCAAAGATCCCCAGCGCTAGCAAGGAAAGCGAAGCCAACATGATGACCAGCGCGTAATCGACGGACGGTTCATCAGGATGCACCTGGAACTCGGCAAACAAACCTCTACCAATCCCGACGATCACAGCCAGCACCAGCACCTTGACGCCCGAGGACACCACGTTGCCCAGTACTTTCTCGGCAAGGAATGATGTCTTATTCCACAGCGCAAACGGCACCAGCACGAAACCAGCCAGCGTGGTCAGCTTGAACTCGATGAGCGTCACAAAAAGCTGGATGGCCAGCACGAAGAAGCTCAACACGACCACCATCCAAGCCAGGAACAGCACCACGATGGGGTCGATGTTGGTGAACACTTCAGGAAAGCCCGCCATATCGCCGATCTGCTCCAGAATGGGTGCGGCGGCATCAATGCCGGTCTTGGCCAGGCGTCCGGGCTGCAAGAAATTCCCCATCGTGAGCGACGAACCGGAGGCGATCAGGCCCAGCCCTGCGAACGACCGGAACAGGATGCTCGCCAGCGTATTGAAGTTGCCAATGATGTAGGCAAACGCCCCGACATAGAGCACCTTACGCAGCAACTTGGCGATCACGTCGTCCCCTTGGCCGCTGGCATGATTCATCGCCCAGAACAGGCCAGCCAGCGTCATGTCGATGACAATAAGCGTGGCCGTCAGAAACGCCACCTCACCTTGCAGCAGGCCGAACCCCGAATCGATATAGCGTGCGAAGGTTTCGAGAAATCGGTCAATGACCGCCACGTCGTTCATGGTGCAGGCGCTCCCGGTCAGTTGCCGTAGAAGTTCACGGCTTGCGGTGTGTACGGCGTGCCCGTGCCCTGGAAACGCCGCCGCACTTCGCGGGCGCGTTCGGTCGCCGCCGCCTGTTGAGCCAGCTCCAGGGACGCGGCGCGGTCTTGCGTAATTTGAAGCTGCTGCGCCTGGATGGCCTGCTTGGCCTGCAAGGCCAGCAACTGGTTGGTCGCCTGCGTGGCCTGTAACGCCCCTTGCGCCGACTGGCTCTGGTTCACCAGGTCGGCCAGCGCGCTTTCATCGTCGTGCAGATTCTGCGAGGCTTGAGCCTGTACCCGCATGGCGGTGTGTAGGCCATCCAGTGTGTTCTTCCAACGCTCGCGGGCATCCTGGGCCATGTGGTCGCCGCTCACGGTGGCGGCGTACTGCTCGGGATAGAGGCGCGCGAACTCACGGTTCAGGTTTTCGACCTCATAGGCCAGCCCTTGCGCCTGGGCGATCTGCTGTTCAGTGGCTGCTAGGGTCGAGCGCAGGCGGTTGACGACATTAAAGTCCAGGCTCGCCAGATTACGCGCTTGGTTCATCAACATCTGGGCTTCGTTCTGAAGCTGATTGATCTGATTGTTGATCTGTTGCAGCGTGCGAACGGCGGTCAGCGTGTTCTGCGTATAGTTGGAAGGGTCAAAAACGGTTTTCCACGCCCAAGCGGGCGAAGCCGTCAGCAAGGACGCCGTGAACACGGCGGCGAGCGAGAGGGACAGCGTGCGGATTTTCATGGCAGGTTCTCCTGTGGGTGAGAAGGAACGGAAGTGACAGAGAGCGAGAGGTCGGGGAACTCGGGCAACAGGTCAGCCGCCCAATCCAGGCCGCAATGACGCAGCCAGGCACCCGCGAAGCCAGGCACACCGGCATCCAGCAGGATGCGGTCGATGTCGCGCTGGTCTTGCGGGGTGGACGCCCCTGCAAAGGCGAGTGTGGCTGGCCCCAGGTCAAGATCAAAGAGGCGGTTGCCCAGGCGCGACTGGTAGTAATAGTCGCCCTTCGGTTGAGCCGTGGCGACAATCTCGATCTGCCGACTGTTCAGGCCGAAGCCTTCGTAGATCGTGCGAATCTGCGGCTCGGTCGCTTGTGGGTTGGGTAGGAAGATGCGGCTGGCGCAGCTTTCGATGATGGCCGGCGCAATACTCGAATCCTTGATGTCGGCCAGCGACTGCGTGGCAAAAATGACGCTGACGTTTTTCTTGCGCAGGGTCTTCAACCATTGACGGATACGAGCGGCAAAGGACGGTTCGTCCAAGAACAGCCACGCCTCATCCAGAATCAAGAGCGTCGGCGCGCCATCGAAACGCGCGTCGAACCGGGCAAAGAGGTAACGCAGCACGGCCTGCACGGCGGCGGGACTGTGCATCAGCTCTTCCATCTCGAAGCCTTGCACGTCGGCCATGCCCAACCGGTCATGATCGGCATCCAGCAATTTGCCGTGCGCGCCGCCCAGCACATAGGGCGCAAGCGCCTGGCGCAGCGCGTTCGATTGCAGCAGCACGGAAAGCCCCGTCATCGTGCGCTGTTCGACGGGCGCACCGGCCAGACTGCCCAGCGCCGACCAGATGGCGGCTTTTTCATCGGGGGTCACCGACACCCCTTCATGCAGCAAGCGGCCTTCGATCCATTCCGCCGCCCAGGTGCGGTAGCCTTCCCGGTCGATACGCGCCAGCGGCTGGAAAGCAATCTCGCCATCATTGCCCAGGTCGTAGTGCTCGCCGCCCAGGCCCAGGATGGTGGCGCGCATTGAGCGGCCCATGTCAAAGGCGAAGATGCGTGAGCCGCGATAGCGGCGAAACTGTTTGGCCAGGACGGCCAGCAGTACCGACTTGCCCATGCCGGTTGGCCCCGCGACCAGGGTATGGCCAACATCTCCGATATGCGTCACCAGCCGAAATGGCGTCGCACCCTCCGTACGCGTGACAATGAGCGGCGGGCCATCAAGGTGTTCGTTCTTCTGCGGCCCGGCCCATACCGCCGATACTGGCATCATGTGCGCCAGATTCAATGTAGACACAATGGGCTGACGGACATTGGCGTAGGCGTTGCCGGGGATGGACGAGAGCCAGGCATCCACGGCATTCAGCGTTTCGGGGATGGTCACAAAGCCTCGGCCCTGGATGACACGCTCCACTAGGCGCAGCTTTTCATCGGCCACGGCAGGGTCGGCATCCAATACGGTCACGGTGGTAGTGACATACCCAAAGGCGACTTGATCGCTGCCCAGTTCCTGCAGGGCGGCGTCCGCATCGGCCGCCTTGTTGCTGGCATCGGTATCAACCAGCGGCGACTCCTGCTGAAAGATCGTTTCCCGGAGCAAGGCCACGACGTTCTTGCGCTTGGCGAACCACTGACGGCGCAGGCGGCGCAGCTCCTTTTCCGACTCGGCTTTGTCCATGCACAAAAAGCGCGTACTCCAGCGATAAGCAAAGCCAAGCCGGTTCAAGTCATCCAGAATCCCCGGCCAGGTGGACGTCGGAAAGCCCCGCACCGACACCGTGCGCAAATGCACATCGCCCAGCGTCGGTGCCAGCCCACCGACCAGCGCGCAATCGCTCAGCAGCGCATCCAGATGGAACGGCACTTCTGGCACATCAATGCGGTAACGCCGTGTCGAGATGGTGGAATGCAGATAGGTCAACGTCTGGCTGTCATCCAGCCAGGCAATTTCTGGCATGACGCCATCAAGCAGATCAAAAACCCGATCCGTTTCCGCCACGAAAGCGGTCAGGCGTTCACGCCAGTCCACGCCTTCGGAGGGCCGGTTCTCGTACAGCATTCCCGCCGCACGGGCACGGGATTCTTCGGATGGCAGGAATACCTGCGTCAGGTGATAGGCGCTCTCAAAGTGATTACCGGACGCTTCAAATGCAGCGCGGCGCTCTTGATCGACCAGCCAGGACAAGGCTTCAGGAAAGTCCGAATGCGGATAGTCCGCCGCTGGGCGGCGTTCGGCTTCGATGAAGAGCGCCCAGCCCGACCCCAGGCGGCGCAGTGCATTATTCAAGCGCGCCGACGTGGCAATCAGCTCTCCTTGGGTAGCACTATCCAAATCCGGCCCGCGAAAGCGTGCCGTGCGCTGAAATGATCCGTCTTTATTCAGCACGACGCCGGGCGCAACCAGCCCGGCCCACGGCAACCAGTCGGCCAGGAACGCGGGACGCTGGCGATATTCGGCAAGGTTCAGCATGGCGTCATCTCATCACACGTCCAGCAGCGTTTTGTGCTTGATGTGGCGTGCGAAGACCTGCATGAACTGCGGGTCAACCCGTGCGCCCCACACCGCCAGGGAATGGCCGACGATCCACAGCACCACGCCCGGAATCCATAGTTGCAGGCCCAGCCCCACGGCGGCGGCCAGCGTACCGTTGGCAATCGCCACAGTGCGCGGCGCGCCACCCATCAGAATCGGCTCAGTCAGCGAACGGTGCAGCGGAATTTCAAAGCCGGTGGCGAAGCTCGATACGCCTTCATTGTCGGTATTCATACGATGGCTCCGCCAGAGAAGGAAAAGAACGACAGAAAGAAGCTCGATGCCGCAAAGGCGATGGACAGGCCGAAGACAATCTGAATCAGCTTGCGAAAGCCTCCGCTGGTATCGCCGAAGGCGAGCGCCAAACCCGTGGCGATAATGATGATGACCGCAACGATGCGCGCCACCGGCCCTTGGATGGATTCGAGGATGGATTGCAGCGGCCCCTCCCAGGGCATGGAGGAACCGGCGGCTTGTGCCGCGCCGGCCAGAAGCATCAGCAGCGCGGCCAGCAATAGCCCTTGCGCTGCCGGACGGGCAAGCTGGCGTAAGCGGCTCATGGTGAAAAGCGGAACTACGGAAATACGGAAGGCATCAGCAGGTGTCATGACAGTTCTCCAGACAGATCAGGGGATGGGAAAGAAGGCGGCGACGGTTCGGGAGACGGGGTTTCCAGCGCATCAGCCAGTTGGTAGCCTGTGCCGTCAAAACCGACGACGCGGGCGATGTTCTCAATGCGGCGCTTGCGTCCGCGTCCGGCGATGTAGATCACGACGTTGACCGCCTCGGCGATCAGGGCGCGCGGCGGGTTCACCGCCACTTCCAGAATCAGTTGCTCCAGGCGCAGCAGCGCACCTACGGCGGAACCAGCATGAATGGTGGCAATGCCGCCCGGGTGCCCGGTTCCCCAGACCTTGATGAGATCCAGCGCTTCGCCGCCGCGTACTTCGCCCACCACCACACGGTCAGGGCGCAGACGCATTGTGGCGCGCACCAGCTCCTGCATCGTCACCACACCCATGCGAGTGCGTAGCGGCACATGGTCGATCGCGGTGCATTGCAATTCCACTGTGTCTTCGAGCACCAGCACGCGGTCGCCCGTGGCGGCGATCTCGGCCAGCAAGGCATTGGCAAGCGTGGTCTTGCCGGTGCTGGTGCCTCCGGCAATGAGGATGTTCTGCCGTGCGCGCACAGCCTGCACCAGAAAATCGGCTTGGGCGGCGTTCATCATTCCGTCACTGATATAGCGTTCCAGCGGAATCACTCCCACGGCGCGCTTGCGCAGCGCGAAGGCCGGCCCGGGTGCGGCCGGCGGCAAGATGCCCTCGAAACGCTCGCCAGTTTCGGGTAGTTCAGCGGTCAGTAGGGGCTGGCCGCGATGCACTTCCGCGCCCACGTGGGCCGCGATCAGACGGATAATGCGTTCGCCATCCGCTTCGGACAGTTCCAGCCCCAGCGGCGCACGACCGCTGGAAAGACGATCCACCCAAAGCGAACGGTCGGGGTTCAGCATGATTTCCACCACGTCGGGATCTTCCAGCGCGGCGGCGATTACCGGCCCCATGGCGGTGCGCAGCATTTGAATACGGCGATCCAGGGCCACGGCGGTAGAGGAATTGGGAACGGCGCTCATGAGCCACGCTCCGGCGCCTCAACCTGCGCCGCGATATCGTCCATGCGTACCGGCTCGGGGTGCAGTTCTTCCACCACATCACGCACCAAGCTGCGGCCACGCAGCAGGTGACGGCCAAGCTGTTCGACGAATTGCTCGAAGCGTGCCTTGCCCTGGGCACGGGCCGCGTCCTGATGGGCTTCGGGCACCGGTGTGCTGACCGTCAAGTAGTAGCGCACGAACAGCGCCAGCGTTTCGATCTGTATGTTCTGATCACGCTCCAAGCGCTCGAACTGGCGCGACAGGCGATCGAGCCGCTTGGCCATCGCCGCTTCGCGCTGGTCGCCCGCATCGGGCGAAAGCCAGGATGCCAGGGCGGCAGCGACAATGGACGACTTGGACACGCCTTTCTTGGCGGCCAGTTCGTCCAGGCGCTTGGCGTGTTCGGGATGGATGAAGAGATTCAGGCGATATCGGCTCATAGCTGGATTCCGTCATCAGGGTCAAGGGAGGCCATGCGCGCCACGCGCTGCATGGCGGGGCCAAGCTGGCTGGGAAGCATCAGCAGCAAGTCATCGTCATCAAGCAGCGATAAGTCGCTGGTGGGGTATTCGGGTTCGGGGCTGTAGGTGATGGACTCAGAAAGTTCGGGCTGGTGACGTGGGCCACCGTCGTCGGAGCTGCCCAGGTCATCGGCAGATGCTGTAACCGGTACGGAACGCATCGCCGGAATCGCCAAGCCGCTCCAGTCGTCAGGACGAGCCGGAGGCGCATCCGCATAGCGCCCGGCGGCAAGCGTAGGCGGCGGCAGCAGGCGGTGCGAAAAATTCACGTCGGCGTAATAGCGCAGCTTCTTGGCCTTGATGGGCGCGACACTGGAGACCATCACCACCGATTCATCCGGCGGAAGCTGCATCACTTCGCCAGGGGTCAGCAGCGGGCGGGCTGTTTCCTGGCGCGACACCATCATGTGCCCCAGCCAGGGGGCCAGCCGATGCCCGGCGTAGTTGCGCTGCGCCCGCAGCTCGGTCGCAGTGCCCAAGGTCTCGGAAATGCGCTTGGCGGTGCGTTCGTCGTTGGTGGCGAAGGTCACGCGCACATGGCAGTTGTCCAGAATCGAATGATTCTGGCCGTAGGCTTTGTCGATCTGATTGAGCGATTGCGCAATGAGAAAGCTACGGATGCCGTAGCCCGCCATGAAGGCCAGCGCCGTCTCGAAGAAGTCCAGGCGGCCCAGCGCCGGGAACTCATCAAGCATCAACAGCAGCTTGTGGCGACGGGCGATGCCATCCGACCCATCCAGCGATTCAGTCAGCCGCCGTCCAATCTGGTTGAGAATCAGGCGGATCAGCGGCTTGGTGCGGCTAATGTCTGAAGGCGGCACCACCAAGTACAGCGAGACTGGGTGTTCGGCGGCGATCAGGTCAGCGATGCGCCAGTCGCAACGCGAGGTGACTTCGGCCACCGTAGGGTCACGGTATAGGCCGAGGAACGACATGGCCGTGGACAGCACACCGGAGCGCTCGTTGTCACTCTTGTTGAGCACTTCGCGGGCGGCGGAGGCTACCACTGGATGCGGCGCATCTTCAAGGTGCGCGGTCGTCATCATGCGGTGCAGCGTCAGCTCGAAGGGACACGCCGGGTCGGACAAGAAGTTGGCGACACCGCGCAGGGTCTTGTCTTCCCCCGCATAAAGCACATGCAGGATGGCACCGACCAGCAGCGCGTGCGACGTTTTCTCCCAATGGTTACGGCGTTCCAGCGCGCCTTCGGGGTCAACCAGAATGTCGGCGATGTTCTGCACATCCCGCACTTCATGGTCGCCCCGGCGCACTTCCAGCAGTGGGTTATAGCCAGCGGACTTCGCATCGGTCGGGTTGAACAGCAAGCAGTGTGAGAAACGTGCACGCCAGCCCGCAGTGATCTGCCAGTTTTCGCCCTTGATGTCGTGGATGACGGCAGAGGCCGACCAGGACAACAAAGTGGGCACCACCAGGCCCACGCCCTTGCCTGAGCGGGTGGGCGCAAAAGCCAATACGTGCTCCGGCCCTTCATGGCGCAAGTATTGGTCATCATGCAGGCCCAGGAAAATGCCAGTCGGCTGGGTCAGCCCCGCCTTGCGGATGTCTGGCGCTTGCGCCCACCGTGCCGAACCATAGGTCGTGACCAGCCGCGCCTGGCGTGAACGCCAGATTGACATGCCAATGGCGACCACTACGGCAATCAGACCGCTGCCACCGGCAATCATGCCCCCGGCGTTGAACACCTCCGGCGCATAGGCATCGAAGAAAAACCACCACTCGAAGAGCCGCCATGGGTGATAGATCGGTGTGCCGAGGAAATCAAACCAGGGCAAGCCCAGGCGTAGCTGATAACCCAGGGCGGCGGCAGTCCATTGTGTGGCACCCCACACACCGGCGATCACGATGCCGAATACGACGGCGATCTGCCCGAACAGCACGTTCGTCCCTTGCATAGCCCGACCTCCCACGTCTTCTACTGATTCCTCGTTCCAAAGCAGCACAAGCATGTGCCTGCCCCATGAGAATCGGTGCTGGGTCAGTGCCGGTCAAAGACCGTTATCGGGACAATACTGATGAAAAAAGCATCAGTTCATGCACAGGCAAACACAACGAAAACGCCGCAAGCGTGGGCGCGCTGCGGCGTGTCGGGAAAGAAAAACGGAATTTGTCGGGAAATGCCGACGATCAGAACTTCGGTGGCGTCTCCGAGGGGGTGTAAGGCACTGTGCCGTCGCCATAGAAGCGTTTACGCGTAGCTTCGGCAACCCGGTCACAAAGGACATCACCCAGGCTGACGCGATCGGTCTTGCACTGCTGACGAAGCTCTTTCAACCGTTCAGGATTTGCCGCTAGCGACTCTACAGTCTCCGGGGTAGTGACGGCGGTGGGCGGTGTTGGCCGATCACAAGCCGCCAGCAGCAGCATCGTCGGTAAAAACATAATAATCTTTATTTGTTTCATGGCCTGACCACCCCCGAAATGTATAAATTGAGATAAATACCGATTTCTATGCGTCCGACTCGATAGACTCCAGCCGTTCAATAAACCGAGCCAGCATCAGCGACGGCTCGACATCCCGACGCAACAAGTAGGTGATTAACATGGGCGGACGCCCTGCAAGTTGCCGCGCCACAACTCCCGGTTCACGGGTGGATGCGATATGTGCTGCACCAGCAAGGCCCAATGCTAGACCCGCCGACACAAGCGCCATCATCACCTCGAACGAGGCCACACGCTGCGCGAGTAGCGGTTCCTTATCCTGCCTACGCAACACACGATCGACCTGGCGAGCATGGCCCTCGCATACAGCGGGGTCACCCAGTACGAGGGGATAGCGCAGCACTTCCTCTAGCGGAATTTTGCGGTACTCCAGCACAGGATGACGTGCAGGCACAGCCACCATCAACTGATCTTCCCAAACCGCTTCGACAATGATGCCGTCACCCACCGCATCAGCCATAGAAAAGCCTGCGTCATATAGGTCATCGTGCAGCCCTTTAATTTGCTGAGCCAGCGGCACCTCGAATAACCGAACCTCAACTTCAGGATCCTCTTCGCGACATCGTGCCAGCACGGTCGGTAGGCGCGATGGAGTAATGCCGTCAGACAAGGCAATGCGCAACTGCCCCTGAAAGCCATTGGCGGCAGACTTAACGCTTTCCCGCCCTTGCTCCAAGGCGGCAAGTGCGCGCTGCACATGTTCCAAGAAAAGCCCACCGGCAAGGGTGATCCGGGTGCTACGCGTGGTTCGGACGAAAAGCTGCACGCCCAACTCTTCTTCCAATTCTTTGATGGCGCGCGATAGCGGAGATTGCTCAATATGCAGCCGCTCTGCTGCTCGTGCGAAGTGAAGCTCTTCTGCAACTGCGATAAAACAACGAAGGTGTCGGAGCTCCATGAAGCCTCACTCTAGAACGTCTACGCCGATATGGCATCGAAAAAGGAACCATGCTCCTTCTCGGTGCATCAGGAGACGATTTTTATGTAAAGTGATAAGCATGTGAAGTGTCAACTGAACAGGGTCGGTCCCCGTCACCGAAAAATGCGCCTAAAATGGCTATAGTTGCCGCACTATAACGAGCTCACACTGAAAAATTATCAGAAAATGGACCGTTTATACGAAGATGACAAAAATGTAATCGACGCGTAACTGGATTGTCAGATTGAACCGGTTTGCATATGGCATGAAGCAGTGCTTGCCCCGTCATCGGGAGGTATGGAAAACCATGATCCTATAGCTCCTTCCTTTTACGGAACGCCCTCGTCACTATGGTGAACAACGAATTGAATTCACAATATGGTCATGGGCGACCGGTTTTTTTCGCGTTGCCCTATCTCGGACTCAACGACACGATGGTCTTAGTCTTGGTAATCGGCAAAGCCATCACACGCCTGCACGTTGGAAATACTTTTGCGCGTTCGGGAAAACTGGAGCGAGGTCGATTTCAGCATAAGCAGCCGACCTGCTAAACCCTAGCCACGAGTTGGTAGCACGACTCAAGCAGTTAAGGGCGGGCACCCAAAGGACGCCCGGAGCGATCTGCCGTAACGTGTCTCGTTCGGGGCGATACCTAAAGGAAATAGGCTCACCACGATGACAAAGAAAGCAAGCGGCGTTAGGGCATCAGCCTGGCGGCGCATGGCGGGTCTCACATCACGCCGTATCACCCCACTAAGCGCGGATAATCCAAATACAATTGGGAACGGGTTCATCGGCCAGTTGAGCCCCAGCGACTAAGTTCTCTATGGCACTTAACTCACCCTTCAGACCTAAAAGGTGGCCACAATAGAGCAGCTCTCGCCGATACTCTTCACCCAATTGTTGGATGGGGCATTCTTTCCAGAGAGCAGTTCCAGCCGACGGTGCAGTAAGTCCCGCCATCATGCGTAAAAGGCTCGTTTTACCGCCCATTCTCACCTTGCACGAGTAGACACTCGCCGGCCCTTAACTGAAAGCTCAGGCGTTCGAATAGACTGCGCTCGCCGCGCGTGGCTTGTAGATTGATGCCTTCAAGCATCATCGTCCATCGGCATTAAAAATCTGAGCAATTGAGATATCTCCCTGTCCACAATGGCGACCAGTGCACGATGCACAAGATCTCTTAGGGTTGAAGCGCGCGCGCAGCAATCCAATACATTTGCATAATGGTTGGCAGTAGATTTAGCGTTGCAGCAAAACCCTCTTTCGCACTTGTGATGCACAAAATGCGTGCTATCTGCGAGATCGAGGAGACCCTACGACTCGAAAAGAGGTGGTTGGTGTGAACAAATCAGCAACGTGCCAACTTAGGCTATGTCTGAGACCACTGAGGCCGCTCGGGCCGCTATAAACGCTTATCTCGGAGTGCCCGATCTATCCGCAGGTAGTTAAGGAACCTCTGAACAAGTCCAACGAACCTGTCAGAATATAAGTTATTGAAAACAGTCCGATCCGAGTGAACCCGATGAGCCAGTTGAGTTTTTCC
>LNAP01005490.1_pt1 | contig 11247 bp, 9 predicted proteins | sample 602601 | NCBI WGS metagenome assembly LNAP01 (sample SAMN02440304, study PRJNA202911) | soil metagenome | biome: Subtropical and temperate rainforests or woodlands; isolation source: soil samples (1 kg each in a 20% v/v slurry with milli Q water) were... ...
AAAGACTTTGAGAGCCTGGGCGTTTTGCTCATCAATCCCTGGAATACCAGTCTGAGCTGATTAGAAGCCAGCCCTCGAGGGGTAGCGCCATCGGTCAGTCTCTCTGAGTAACCACTGGCCGCCTGGACAACGCACTCAACACCAACTCGCGGTCAGAAAATTTCGAAGAGAGCAGCTGCCCCCATTCCGCCGGCCACGCACATTGTCACCACAGCCCATTTGGCCCCGCGTCGGCGCCCTTCCAACAAGACGTGGCCTGCCAAACGCGAGCCGGTCATTCCGTACGGATGACCAACCGAGATTGCTCCTCCGTTCACGTTAAGACGCTCTAACGGTATTCCCAATTTACGTTGGCAATAGATTGCCTGGGAGGCAAACGCCTCGTTCAGCTCCCATAGATCAATGTCGTCCACACTCAAGCCGTTTCGGGCCAAAAGCTTTGGCACTGCGTAAACTGGACCAATACCCATCTCGTCGGGCTCGCAACCCGCTAGCGACATGCCGCGAAAAGCTCCAAGCGGACGCAGGCCAAGGCGTTCGGCGACCCGGGCCTCGACCATCACACATGCGGAAGCACCATCAGAGAGCTGGGACGCATTGCCGGCAGTAACGAAGTTACTTAAACCCCGAACAGGTTCGAGCTTGGCCAATTTTGCAAGGGTGGTATCGATACGATTGCAGGTATCACGATCAACTATCGCATCCCGATATGAAACCTCTTGAGTTTCCCGGTCCACCACCGCCATCTGTGTAGTCACCGAGACGATCTCGTCCTTAAAAAGACCATCTGCCTGAGCTCGCGCAGTCTTTCTTTGGCTTTCCATCGAAAACTGATCCTGCATTTCTCGACTGACTCCATAACGATGAGCGACGATATCGGCCGTTTCAATCATGGAGGTATACAAACTTGGTTTGTGCTCGAGGAGCCAGGGGTCGATGCCACTGTTTTGCTCATCAGGCGGACGTATACCGGAAATGCTCTCCACCCCGCCTGCAATCACTGCCGGAGCGCCGTCGACCACAATGCGGCCGGCAGCTAACGCAATAGCCTGCAGACCCGATGCGCAGTAGCGGCTAACGGTAGCTCCGGCAATGCCAATTGGAAGTTCCGAACGAATAACCGTCTGTCTTGCAATGTTCCTTCCCGTTCGCCCTTCAGGGAACCCACAGCCCAAGATCAGATCATCCAGCCGTTCGGGGTCGACACCAGAGCGCTCGACAGCTGCACTGACGGCGAACGAAGCCAATGTAGGGCCAAAAGTTGCATTGAACTCTCCGCGATGCGCCTTCGTTATCGGCGTTCTGGCGGTAGAAACTATAACTGCTTCACGCATACTTATCTCAATAAAATCATATTAGTGCTCGAGGAATACCCACTCGATAATTTTGAATACCAGCCTTGATCTACCCGCGACGCGCAGGATTACTAAGAGCGGGGTAGCTCTCTGTAAGCAACGCCGGAACTTCGCTCTCGAGTACAAACTGGTCGCTTCGGTAGTAGGAATACCCGGCCGAAAGTATTTCATTACTTCCGGATCGAAGAACTCGGCGAACGACCGCTAAGGGAGCCATCTCTTCATAATGAAGTAATTGTGCGACTCCTCCCTGTGCCGGCTCTAACGTAATACGCTGCGTTAACACGCCGTCCAATACTGCGTCCGCAGCCACTTGACGGACCAAGCTGTTCACTTTGTGTGTGCGTACCGCATCGGCGGGGAATTGCTCATACACGGATTGACGAACAAAAATCTCGATGTAGCAAAATGGCACTCCCCTATAAATATGCAGTTTTCGTATCCGTACATATAGTTCGCCGCCCGCCCCTGTATCTTGCAAAGAAACTGGCAGCGAAACATCTCGATCAACCTCGAGAATGTTAATTTTCAACTCCGCCGGGTCGACCAGATCACTATTAATCGCAGAACGCAGCCCGTCCGACCTGATAGGGGGAACTCCGCAAACATGCGTACCCCTTCCACGCCGGCTCTCGATCAGACCCTCGGCCGCCAATCGTGCGTAAGCATGCCGAACCGTAACCTGACCCACCTTCATTTCCGCAGCCAAGGCAGCAACGGACGGAAGCCGATCTCCAATTTTCCAGTCGCCCCGGGCTATACGAACACGAAGAGCAGCCGCCAGCCGCGCGTATATGGTGACACCCCCAATACCTCCGGTGGCAGCTGTGCTCAGTTTGTCTGTCGCTACAGATACGGCTTCGAAGGATTGGTCCGGAGTAAGCATATGTATATAAGTTGACTTAAAAAATTAATTTTTAATGATATCCCTCAGTTGCGGATATCAATTGATTTTAGCCCCCGACCTCTCGACAAGTTTCTCCCAAAGAGGAAGCTCACGTTGAATACGTGCTTCCAGTTCGGCCGGCGTACTTGCTGCGACCCGCACGCCCGCTGCACCGAATTTCTTTTGCATTTCGGGATCCTTCGACAGTTCAATCTGGGCAGCCGACAACGCCTCGAGAACTTCCTTTGGCGTCCCTTTAGGAGCAGCAAACGCAACCCAGGTTGTCATGTCGAAACCAGGATAACCACTCTCCTCCATGGTAGGAACGTCGGGGAATAATGGGAAGCGACTGCTACCGGTCACTGCAAGCGCCTTGAGCTTGCCCGATTGCAGGAAAGGACGGTAAGACGCCAATACATCAATCACAAAATCAACATCGCCCTGCAACATTGATGTCGTCACCTCTTGCCCCGACTTAAACGGGACGTGCAAACCCGGCAGATCAATACGCGAGCGGAACAGCTCGCCCCAAAGATGAGCCGAGTTCCCTATGCCAGGACTGCCAAAGGTAAGCGGCTTGCCCCTTTTCTTAAGGTATTCCACATATTCGGCAACGGTTTTAACCGGGATATCCGCCGGAACCGCAAAAACGTTGGGTATCTCGAAAATCAATGAAACTGGCTTCAAGTCTTCAGGCGTGTATTGAAGATTTTCGTAAAGAAACTGGTTGATTGCAAATGCCCCCACAGGTGCGGAAACCAGTGTATAGCCATCAGGTTTCGCTCTGGCCACAGAAGCAACACCAATATTGCCACCGGCTCCCGGTCTATTTTGAACGACAAATGTCTGATCAAATTTATCTTTGAAAAACTCAGCGGCCAGCCTGGTCATGGTGTCAGGTGCTCCGCCTGTACCATAAGGAACGACAAGGGTAACCGGTTTATTCGGCCATTTGGGCTCTTGCTGAGCATGCACTTGAAGCGTAGCCAAAGCTAGCATTGCAGCAAGCATCATTCTTCGTGTAGTCATAATGTCTCCATCTGGTTGGGATTCATATTTTCTTCGGCCATACGCCTGGCGGCCGAATAGTCAGCCTTGCCGTTTGGTCCTCGGGGTACTGCATCAGTGTAGAAAAACAACTTCGGTACCTTGTAGGCCGCCATTACCTTCAATAACCTATCCTTCATTGCGTTTTTCCCTGCGAAGGAACGTGGTGAAACAAGTGCTGTCACTTGCTGGCCAAATTGCTGGTGTGCCAGACCAAATACCAGGCAGTCGTCGACACCCATCACACGTTTGATCGCTTCCTCTACTTCTTCGACGAAAACCTTTTCGCCCCCAGTATTGATAACCGAAGAGCCACGCCCCAGCAGCTTGATCTGGCCACTGGTATCGACGCTTGCATAGTCTCCGGGGAAGGACCAAACGGTGCCATTGATTAAGCGAAAAGTTCTAGCGGTTTTTTCGGGGTCCTTGTAATAACCCAATGGAATCGCTCCGCTGACAGCCAGGTGGCCCACTTGCTCTGAACCGGGTTCAATTTCATGATCGTCGTCATCAAACACCCGAGCAGCTGGATTCAGTATGAATCTTGAAGTTTCAGGCGTTGAGTCTTTCGAGTAAAACGACTTGCCGAGGCTGCCTTCGGTTGACGACATGAGATCAAAAATCGTCAGCTTAGGTAAGCGCTGCACCAACGCTTCTTTTGTCTCGCGAGAGAACATCGCCCCCGAAGACGCCAGGTACGCCAGCGACGATGCGCTCACATCCGGCTGCTCTAGTAACGCCTTGAGCAAAGGCCGCGCCATGGGTTCGCCCACAATAGTCATATGAGTCGCACCTAAGCGATCTACCTCTTGCCATACCTCGGCAGCATCGAATCTTTGTGAAGTCGGAAAAATTATGCAACCACCCACCGTCAGATAGGGGTTGGCTCCGAGCTGCAATCCGGTTCCGTGTATAAGAGGGCAAGGAACAAGAGAACGCGGCAGATTCCCTTCACGGCTCAGTTGCACAGCAAGCTTTACCGCATTTTCAGGTGTCGCCAAGGGAATGCCGATATTTGCGGCAAGGCCCAGCCCTGATGCAACGGCGTTTCCAATCCTGATCATTACGCCCTTGGGCAGGCCGGTCGTTCCGCCGGTGTAGATAAGCTGAATACCGTCGGGAGATCGATTGATTCTTTGCGCCGGCTCGGCGCTTCCAAGACAATCTTCATAAAGCAGCGCCCCATCAAGATGATCGTCGCTATTCTTAACCTCGATCCACAAACGAACATTCGGCGCATGAGGCCGAACCGCCTCTACTATGTGGGCAAGGCTTGAATGGAAGAAAACAGCCTCGCTATCGGAATTATCGAGGATGTACAGCACCTCGTCGGCAACATACCGATAGTTGACGTTCACCGGCACATAGCATTGCTTCAAGGCGGCAAATCGCGCCTCGAGCAGCTCCGGACAGTTATACAAATAGGTCGCGACCTTGCTATCGGGCTTTAGTCCAGCCTGCTGCATCACGCTGGCAAGGCGCGCCGAACGGTTCTCGAACGCCTCCCAGCTCAGTAGCCGCGGCCCTTGGATCACCGCGTTTTGGTCACCACATTGATCAGCGATCTGCTCCCAAATCGAAGCATAATGAGTATTCATAATTCTTAGACGTTAGTGCGCGGCACAATCAGGCCGGGAGTCTTCACTCGAAGACGGAATACGGTGCCCCTGCGTTCCGGGTGCTCGGTGTTATCGGCGGTGACAATGAAAAGATCGCGACCATCCGGACCCCCAAAACTGAGACTGGTCGGACGTATTGCAGGCACCTCGATGCGGTCAACCTCTTCACCGTCCGGAGAGAAGCCCCTTACCGCCCTGGTCCCAGAGAGATCGGCGACCCAAATTATTCCCTCTTCATCCACCGCAAGCCCGTCAGGCACCAGCTCGCCCTTCACAGGAAGAACCCGCCTTTCGCTTACGCTTCCTGTTGAGGAATAGTTATGCACGATGACGCTGCTTTTACCTGTGTCGGCGTGATACAACACATCGCCGGATGGTGAAAGGGCAATTCCATTGGGAAGGTACACGCCGTCATACAGATCTCGAGGCGTTTCGTCTTTTGCGATCAGAATACACTCGCCGGGATCGCGGTTGTCTCGAGAGACATGGGGTCCGCGCACCGTTCCAGCCAGCAACCGCCCCTGAGGATCGACAAAAATGTCGTTTAGCGAAGGAGCGGTGCTCTTGAATACGGTTCGACTGCTTCCGTCTCGTATATGCGATATGTCGCGTCCCGAGATCACAATGCCCCCGTCCTGGTGCAGTACGATTCCTCCCACGGCCTTTCGGCGGGGAACAACTACTTCTACTTCTGCATCGGGCGTGATCCGGTACACGCCTCCCTCGGAGGCATCACAAAAATATAAAGAGCCGTCCAGGTCGTCGTACCGCGGCCCTTCCAGCAATCCATATCCATAGGCCAAAGTTTCTAATTCTGTTTTCATATTTTTTCCGTTACTCGTCGTTTGTATTCCAACTGGTTTTGCGCTTTTCCCGGTACGCAGCAATGCCTTCTCGTGCTTCGTCGCTGCCGAAAAGGCTAGCCGAAAGTTCAGTTGCCCACGCCAACGCCGGAGCAAACTCCATATACGGCACACGATTCAATACCTGCTTCGTATTAGCTATTGCGTCCGGACCACCCGCAATCAGATCACGCACAACCTCGTGTACCGCATCGTCCAGACCGGATCTGGGCGCTGCCCGGTTAATCAACCCCATTCGCTGCGCTTCGGTCGCGTCGAACCGATTACCACGAAGAAAAGCTTCGCGGGCGTCAGCCGCTCGCAACTTGGGAAGACAGAGAACTGAAATAATGGCTGGCGATACGCCAATTCGCACTTCCGTAAATCCAAACAGCGTGTCTTCCGCCGCGATGGATATATCTAAGGCAGCGGCAAGCCCAACGCCGCCCGCAATGCAATGCCCTGCTATCTTTCCGACGAAAGGCTTCGGAGAGTTCTTGATCTTGGCAAACAGATCGGCAGCGCTTAGCACCGGTTGCTGACTGTCCGGATTGGCTTTCCGTTTAAGATCTGCGCCCGCGCAGAATGTTTTTCCCTTGTTGGTTAGAACCACCACGCGCACAGCGGGATCTGAATTCGCGGTGTCAATGGCGTCGCCAAGCTCGGACTTCAGCGTGTCGCTTAAGGCATTTCGGTTAGCCTCGTCCACCAGGGTGATAGTCAGCACCCCTCCTGCGAGTTCTTTTTCTATACAGCGCATTTAGCGTCCTCTCCAGACAAGGCCAAGGTATCTTCGGGCGACAGCAACTCGCAAGGCAAATCACCGATTCGTGCCCGAAACCACTCGCATAAACTTTTGGCTTGCCTATCTTGGCGAGTGGAAGCGGCCACCCCCTCCTGTAACAAGCCGTGGATTACGAAGTTCAAGGCATATAGGTTGGGTAGTTCAAATCGCTCGACATGCAGCCCGTTGACCTCTGGCAACAGCTCGCGCAGCTTATCCACTGTGAGATAACTCTTAAGCCAGGGCCAACCCGCTTCCTGCCGGACGAATACGCCCAGATTCGCGTTTCCGCCTTTGTCCCCTGAGCGCGCCCCTACAAGACGGCCCAAAGGCAATTTGATGGTCTTTCCGGCTTCATACGTCCCTGACGAGGGATCGGCCTGATCTTCTGCCAGAGGATTTCCACGCACTTGCTCAACCGCGCATCTTCCCGCTTCTGCATAGATGTCCTTCACCTGGATGACATCCCCACTTAACATGTGAACTTGCTGCACTACCCGCCAGCGAGGAACAGTGGCCGGCCGGTACACCCCATATTCACGCGCCGCTTTACTGTTTTGACCACCAATGCGAAAAAACCCTGGAATGCTCGCGAGCGCCATTTCTGACACCGCATTAAAAGCTGCCCTTCCAACCTTGCGGGCGTCGGGGTCTTTGAGCGTAATATTCCAGACCGCTACGGCCTCTTCGTTTGAAGCCGGGTCTGTTTTGTCTGTACGAACCAACTGGGTAGTTACGCTTTGGTACTGGTCTGGCGTATAGGGATTAGCACGCCAGAAAGATCGCTCTACAAGCTCTGCCTTAGCTTCGATGTCAAGGCCGGTTAGAGCAATCGAAAGATCGTTGCGATATCCACCTACTTCATTCAGCGCTACCTTCAAGGTAGCCGGAGGCCGTTCGCCCTTCGCACCCGACAGAAGGACGCGGTCTTCGGAGATCTCTTCTACTTTGATGGTGTCAAATCGGGTTGTTACATCCGGGCCAAAATATTGCACACCCCCAATTTCATACAGCAGTTGTGACACCACTGTTCCAGCGCACACGCGCCCTCCGGTGCCTTCATGCTTACCGATCAGGGCGGAGCCGTCAGCAAACACGTCGGCCCATGGAAACCCGGGCTTATCCAGTCCTGGAAGCTCCTGAAAGAACGAATAGTTCCCTCCAGTTGCCTGAGTCCCGCATTCAATGACATGCCCGGCCACCACAGCGCCAGCCAAGGCATCGAGATCGTCGGCTGACCAATCATGAAACCAGGCGGCAGCACCGGAAATCAACGCAGCATCGGTGACCCGTCCGGTAATGACAATATCCGCACCCCGACGCAAGGCCTCTGTAATTCCCCAACCGCCAAGATACACATTGGCCGTCAAATATTGGGCACGATGGCTACCCAGCGGCTGGCCAGTCTCGAATGATTTAATTTCCTGGCCAAGCTCAGCCATGCGGGGCAGCAAGTCGTCTCCCGTGACATAGGCAATGCGTGGATTCAAACCGAGTTTCGTCGCTACGTCTTTTATTGCTTCCGCGCAGCCTTGCGGATCGAGCCCACCCGCATTCGAGACGACTTTGATTCCTTTTTCCAGGCACGAAGCCAAGACCTGTTCCATTTGTGAAATGAAGGTCGTTGCATAACCCTTGCCGCCCGGTTTCGCACGGTTACGAGCCAGAATAAGCATGGTCAGCTCTGCCAGCCAGTCCCCTGTCAACACATCGATGGGACCGCCCTCGACCATTTCTTTTGCGGCCGAAATCCTGTCCCCGTAAAACCCAGAGCAGTTTGCTATACGCACTCTTTTTTGCATTTGAATCACCAGTTAACACTATAGTTCTAATAATAGAACTATTTACTACGGCGTGCAAGCTCAGCGCGAGTCAGAATTCATCTCATTATCGATATTTGAATTTGGAAAATGCTTAAATCGGGGCCTAAGGAAAGAAAAAACTGTCGCTTAAAAACACCTTAAAAGCGCCATTTAAATCAATAAGACGGGCGGCCCATTGTCAAAAACAATTCAAAATGTATAAATTCATTTCTTAAATGTAATTTTCGAATCATTTAATTACATTACGCCGGTATTTTTAAATCTTCTTTCAGGACTATTATGCGCGGGACAATCACCAAACTAACACTAATTGGCGCTTTAGCCATGGCTTCCTCCAGCGCAATCGCGGCGACTCACGAGGTATATGGCAAGGCTGGCTTTTTGGGCGCCGGGCTGGGGTATTCCTACGGCATTTCCGAAAAATTCACCCTGCGCGGCGATGTAACGACAGCCGGCAGCTTCAGTAAAAATGGCACGTCAAGCGACTTCGACTACAAAGCCAAGCTGCGTAATAACGTTGGCACGATTTACGGCGACTGGTTTCCGATGAACAATGGTTTTCGCCTGACAGCCGGTCTGGGTGTACGCGACACACGTATCACTGCCGACGGACGCGCCAACTCAAGCGGCGAAGTTACCATCGGTGACGCAACTATCGCTTACGGCGGCGACGATACGGCACATGCACGTGTCAAATACCCGTCGGTTACGCCATACCTGGGTATTGGCTGGGGCCATAACGTGGGTCAGCAAGCACAGGCAGGTTGGGGTTTTGTGGCTGACCTTGGCGTGTATTTCGGCAAGCCGAAAGTGGACTTCAACGTCAGCGACTCAGTGCGCACAAAACTTAATGCGGCAACCAACGGCAATGCCCAGGCTGAAATCAATAAGCAGGAAGACGAAATCAAAGACAAAGTTGAAAAATACAAAGTCATTCCCGTGATTTACCTGGGTGCTTCGTACCGCTTCTAAGGCCTGGCCTTGGCAGTAACGGTAAAGCCCTGCGGTTCATTATGAACATGAATCGCAGGGCTTTTTAGTTCAAAGCGGCGGCGCGAACTCTATGCCGCTATACGGACGCCGCTGCAACCGCGGCCAGGGCCGGTTCCGGCGCGGTATCGGGCCCGCTTGCCGCGGTGGGCACGAAGGCATCGCAATAGAAGGCGTCACGATCCAGGCCGCGCTCGTGCACGAACCCCTGACGCGCAGCGTTGATCATGACGGGCGCGCCACAGGCGTAGACCTCATGTTCAGCGAGCGTAGCCATGTCATCCATGGCCGCCTGATGTACAAAGCCGGTGCGGCCGCTCCACTGATCGTCGGAGGCCGCGTCCGACAAGACGGGTACGAAACTGAACCAGGGGAACTGGGTTTCCCATTTACGCGGCAGTTCGATCCGGTACAAGTCCTCGGCACGCCGCGCGCCCCAATACAACACCATCGGCCGGGTCAGCTTGCGCTTGATGGCGTCTTCCACAATAGATTTGATCGGAGCAAAGCCGGTGCCGCTGGCCAGCAGTACGATGGGCTTATCCTGTTCTTCGCGCAGGTAAAAATCGCCGTACGGAATGGTGAGTTCAAGAAAGTCGCCCACGGCCAGTCGTTCAGCAACTTGTTGTGAAAAACGGCCATCGGGGACATGGCGGATGTGCAACTCGACGCCGTCGTTCTGGTGCGGCGGGTTGGCCATTGAGAAATGGCGAAAGCTGCCGTCTTCCAGTTTAATGCTTAGATATTGGCCGGCCTTGAACTTGACCTTTGTGCCCGCAGGGAAACGCAATTGCAAAACCGTTACGTCTGGCGCAGCGCGGGTCATCCGGTACACCTTGGCCATGATGGTCTTGATGGCGCTTCTGTCGATGCGATTGATTTCACGTACCGCAATCGTCAGGTCCGAACACGGTTTGGCCTGGCACAACAGCACTTGGCCCTGGCGCCGTTCTTCATCCGACAACCCGGCGCCCATGCCACCTTCTACTTCTCCGGAAACAAGCTGGCAGCGGCAACTGCCACAGACGCCGGTACGGCACGAGTAGGGAATTTCGTAACCTGCAGCCAACGCGCTGTCCAGCACGGTCTTGCCACCCTCGCCGTCAAATGCGATGTCATGGCCTTGAATCTGAATAGTGTGAGACATAATATCTGTCGTCCTTTGTGTAGCTTTTTTATGCCGCCATCCCGGCCAGCATCCGGACGGTGCGCAGGGTAGCTGTGGGGTCGGCGACGCCGCGGCCTGCAATATCGTAGGCGCAGCCATGGCCGACGCTGCTGAACACAATGCCGGAACCCACCGACAGCGCGCTGGCTGTCAACGGACTCAACAACTTAATGGGAATGTGCCCCTGATCGTGGTACATGGCCAGATACACATCGTGCTTACGCTGCGACAACATCACATCAGCACCGGTGGGGCCATCGACGCTATAGCCCATGGCACGCAATCGAGCGACGGCCGGCACGGTGATCTGCTGATCGTCGTCGCCAAACAGCCCGTCTTCGCCCGCATGCGGATTGATGCCGAACAGGCCAAGCCGCGGCTGGGCAATGCCCAGCTCACGCGTGGCCTCGATTACCGCCACCGCGGCGTCCACCACCAGGTCGGGCGTTATGCGCGCTAACGCATTATGCAGACGCTCATGCAAGGTCACATGGCCAATTCTTAATTCCGGCGATACCAGTAAAAGAAAAACATGGTCCTCGGGCGTGCCAGTGAGCTTGGCGATCAGGCCCGGATACCCCGAAAACTCGATACCTGCGCGATGGATCGAGGTTTCGGAATGCGGGCAACCGATAACGGCATCGACGGCCCCCTGGCTTGCCAGTTCAACGGCGGCGTGCACATATGCGACCGTCGCCGCGCCGGCGGGGGGGCGCGGGGGCGGGGGGGGGGG
>LNAP01005491.1_pt1 | contig 11245 bp, 8 predicted proteins | sample 602601 | NCBI WGS metagenome assembly LNAP01 (sample SAMN02440304, study PRJNA202911) | soil metagenome | biome: Subtropical and temperate rainforests or woodlands; isolation source: soil samples (1 kg each in a 20% v/v slurry with milli Q water) were... ...
GGCCTCAAACTCAATGCCGATGACGTCCGCCACGGCGGCAGCATCGACTAAGTCCTGGCGGGACGAGCAGTATTCGTCGGTATCGTCCCCTTCCCAGTTTTTCATGAAGAGGCCAATGACCTCATAGCCTTGTTGTTTGAGCAGCAAGGCGGCGACGGCTGAATCAACGCCACCGGACAAGCCAACAACGATTTTTCCTTTTGAGCTTTTGGGCACAGTCATTCCTTTGGATTTAATCTATTTAACATGAAAGGCTTGGGCACGTGCGCTGTGCAATCACCGGGCGCAGCGCGCCGGATAGACGTCTCCCCGCGAGAGTGGATGGATTTCATGATGCGGGGCGGCTCATCGGCGCTATGTGCGTTAGGGTGTGATCTTTATTGATCTTTATCTTAATCTGCGAGCGGCAAAATCCGTGCAGGCTGACCATTATCGGCATACCAGCTATCCACCGCAAAACGGGGCATGCTGTTCTGTGCGGTGTTGTCCGCTGTTTTAATGGTTAATGCTGCCGTGGGCAATGCTTGGGCTGGGGGTAATTCTGCAATGGTCGCGGTGAAGTGCTGAAATATCCAACCTAGGCGTGTAATGGCCACCACACGATGAAAACGCAGCGCATGGTGTTGTTCCAATAGCTTTAAAAAGCGGGTCGTTGTGGTCGAATGATCAATACAATCCATCGTGCCATACATTCCGCTATCGGCAAAATTGCCACCGCGATCGGCATGGATGGGTGTTTGCTCTCCCGCCCAGGCGTACATGCTGCCAATCACGTGGGATAACAGGGTACGCTCTTCACTTGGCGTATGAGCCGCAGCCAGGGTTTGTCGGAGGCTCTCCATACGGGGGGCAGAAAAACTCGCTGGCGCTTGCGAATGGCAGCCGTAGTTAAAGCACACCAACACCTCTTCATTGGCGTAAGTTGCCGCAGCAGAGAGCAATAACCAAATGGTCAGCGCAAGGCGCATCGTCAGTGTCATAAGGGCGGGGTGGGTTAGTGTTGCCAGTGATTGGTTAGCAGGATTTTTCTCTGTACTGACTGCTCACGGCTTGCTGTAGTGCCGAATCACTGAGAGCGGAAAGCGTTGCCCGGCGAGATAGTCTGACACGCATTGCCAGATCAGCGGGCTGCGGTGGCGATTCTGGCAGGCTTGGATTTCCTCGGGGGTGAGCCATACTGCACGCACAATGCCCGTGTCAAGCGGGCGTTGTGCTTCGTATGCGCCTAAGATGCCAGTGAAGGCAAAGCGCAGGTAAGTAATGTCCCCTTGCGGGCGCGGCCACTGATAAATGCCCACCAGTTGGGTGGGGGTGAAGTGCCAGGCAGTTTCTTCCAGCGCTTCACGGGCGCAGGCGGTGATCAGCGATTCACCTTCATCCAGATGCCCGGCGGGTTGATTGAAGCGCAAACCATCGGGTGTTTCTTCTTCAACCATCAAAAAACGTCCTTCGCGCTCTATGAGTGCGGCAACGGTGACATTGGGTTTCCAGGGAGTGTTCATTGCGTTACGTTGACCGGCTTATGATTTAAAGATAGGCGTATTTTAGCGCCCCTGTTAAAATCATCGTTTTAACTTATTGATTGCTGGAGATTCCCCTTATGTCTATGGCTGATCGCGATGGTTTTATCTGGTATGACGGCAAACTCGTCCCTTGGCGTGAAGCCAATACTCACGTTTTAACGCATTCTTTGCACTATGGCCTGGCCGTTTTTGAAGGCGTGCGGGCTTATAAAACAGTTTCCGGCACGGCGATTTTCCGCCTGCAAGAGCATACGGATCGCTTGTTTAATTCAGCGCATATCTACCGCATGCCCATGCCCTGGGATAAGGAAACGCTGATGGCAGCGCAAAAAGAAGTGGTGCGCGCCAATAATCTTGAAGCCTGTTACATCCGCCCGATTGCCTTTTACGGTTCAGAAAAAATGGGTGTCTCGCCGCGTGGTGCGCAAACCCATGTGGCGATTGCGGCCTGGCCTTGGGGTGCGTATCTGGGTGAGGATGGCATTGAAAAAGGTATCCGGGTCAAAACCTCCAGCTATTCGCGTCACCACGTGAATGTGAATATGTCGCGGGCGAAATTTTCCGGCACCTATGCCAATTCCATTTTGGCCAACATGGAAGCCACCGAAGACGGCTATGACGAAGCCTTACTGCTGGATGTGGATGGCTTTGTCGCCGAAGGCGCGGGGGAAAACCTTTTCATGGTCAAGGATGGCGTGATTTACGAGCCGGAAATCGCTTCCGCGTTGATCGGCATCACGCGCGGTTCAGTGATTACCCTGGCCAACGAACTGGGCTACAAGGTCGTCACCAAGCGGTTGACGCGTGACGATATTTACATTGCGGATGAAGCCTTTTTCACGGGGACGGCAGCGGAAGTCACGCCGATACGTGAATTGGATAACCGCAAGATCGGTACGGGCATGCGCGGTCCGGTGACCGCGCGCTTGCAAAGCCTGTTTTTTGATGTCGTCAATGGCCGCGCACCGGCGCATGCCCATTGGCTGACGGCGGTTTAAGGGGCTTTTCATGGATACTTCGGGTACGAATCAAGGGGGGCAGTCCGGCCATGCCAGCGATACCAGGGATAAGCAGCGCGAGGTCATGGTCACGGCCAGTGATTTGCCGCTCGCTTGCCCGCGCCCCACTTCGCCTTTGTGGGCGAGGCATCCACGGGTTTTCCTGGATGTGCTGAAAAGTCCGTCTGGCGAAGTGGCCTGCCCTTATTGCGGTACGCGTTACCGCTTTACGGGCGGACACCATGGTTGAGCAAATCAACCGGGCTTCTTGACGCATGTTGATCGTCCCGGCTGAGGCGGTTTTGATATTGATGTCAGGCTATCCCGCGTGAAAATTCTTGTTGTCGCACCTTCGTGGATTGGTGATGCGGTACTTGCCCAGCCTTTGCTGGCGAGGTTGAAGCGACAGCATGCGGATGCGCGCATTGAGGTGTTGGCGTCGGCATGGTCAGCGCCGCTTCTGGCGCGCATGGTTGAAGTCGATGCGGTGATTACGAGCCCCTTTGCGCATGGTGAATTCAAGTTCTGGGCGCGTTTTGCCCTTGGCCGGCAGATCAGGCATGAAGCAGGGGGGCAAGCGTTTACGCACGTTTATGTTCTGACCAATTCGTGGAAGTCGGCGCTCGTGCCTTTTTTTGCCGGTATTCCCCAGCGCATTGGCTATCAAGGCGAGGCGCGGTTTGGTTTGCTCAATCAGCGCCATGTGCTCGATAAAATCGCCCACCCGCAGCTGGTGCAGCGTTATGCCGCCCTGGCAGGCGCCTTATCGGCTAGCGAGGCGGCCTTGCTGCGGCCGGTTTTGCAATCTGACCCAGGGCAACAAATGGCTGCCCGCATGGCGTTAGGTTTGCCGCTTGATGCCGCGCCCGTGATGTTTTGCCCCGGCGCGGAATATGGCCCGGCCAAGCGTTGGCCTACCTGGCACTTTGCCAGCCTGGCACGCCGTATCGTCAGCGCCGACAAACCTGTCTGGCTACTGGGTTCGGCCAGGGATGTTGCGCTGGGCGAACAAATTGTGCGTGCGTCAGATGGCGCAGCACTTAACTTGTGCGGCAAAACCACGCTGGATCAAGCCATTGATTTGCTCGCTGCGGCCCGCGCCGTAGTGACCAACGACTCCGGCTTGATGCACGTGGCCGCTGCGCTTGGCCGTCCCGTGGTGGCGATCTATGGCTCATCGTCGCCGCTGTATACGCCGCCGTTGTCACCGCTGGCGAGCATTGTGCGCCAGGATTTGCCTTGCAGCCCCTGCTTTAAACGCGAGTGCCCGTTAGGACATCTGGATTGTTTGAATGGCCTGACGCCGGACACCGTGTTGCAGTATCTCGCTCCATTTTTAGCGCCAGAGGCCGCTCATGACTTCCCCTGACGAAACACTCTTTATTACGCCGCAAGATGTTGAACGCGCTTTTTACGAGGCGCTGGAAAAGGGCAACCTGGAAGCCATGATGCGCGTCTGGTCTGATGAGGAGCAAGTGGTCTGTGTGCATCCCGGTGGCATTGCGCTCATCGGCCAGCGTGCCGTGCATGAGGCCTGGCAGCAGATTTTTGCGCACAGTGGAAAGTTCAATTTGCAGGTGGTGCAACAAACCGCGGTTATCACGCCTTCCGCCGTGATAACCCATGTGCTGGAGCACTTCAGCCAGATCGGCCAAGAAGGTTTGGTGGCGCCCGTGGCCGCCACCAACATTTACACGCGTGGTGTGCTGGGGTGGCGCATGGTAGGTCATCATGCCTCCCCCGCGCCGCCAGACAGCCTGACCGAAGTGCCGACGGTTTTGCATTAACCATTCTTAACCATTCCTCCTGTGCGTGTATCTCTCTGCCGTTCTGTCCAGCGCGTTGATGGATTTGTCTTGCGAGCGCGCGCAACGCAATTTACGAACAACTCAAACAGCGCTGGTTTTTCCGCACCAGGCTAGCTGAGCTGCGGCCACGTGCAGACGGTCTGGTCATGGTTGGCCAAGACGCCTTGCCAGCCTACCGGCGAGAGCGCTGGGAGACCCCCGACGGGGACTTCATTGATCTGGATTGGGCGGATAAGGCCAGTGTTGCTGAAGCCATCAGCTTGGCTGTCACCCCATGTGAACTCATCATGTTGGACTATTTCGACCGTCATATTCCATTTCATCCGGGCGTGTCATAATTCATGCTCTTGTTTGTTACTCCTTGAGCATTCTTGGTGAGCCCAAATGAAAAAAACGACCAGCCCGAAAAACGATTCCACGCCCGCAGCCGAAATTTTCAAGGCTTATGATATCCGTGGCATTGTTGATAAAACTTTAACGCCAGCGGTAGTGCAGTTGATCGGGCAAGCCTTGGGCAGCGAAGCGCACCGGCGTAAAGTCAAAACCATTGCGGTCGGGCGCGACGGCCGTTTATCCGGCGCTGTGTTATCGAAAGCTTTGGCGGACGGCATTTTGCAAACCGGCGTGGATGTCATTGACATCGGCTGCGTGCCGACGCCGTTGAGTTATTTCGCAGCGCATGCCTTGGGCACGGATAGCTGCGTGTCGGTCACCGGCAGCCATAATCCGCCCGATTACAACGGCCTGAAAATGGTGCTCGCCGGGCAGACGCTGTACGGCGAGATGATTCAGGACCTGCGCCGCCGTATCACCAGCGCCAGCGCTCTGCGTCCCTTCGGGAATTTTTCGCATGGCGCCGGAGGCCGTGGCAGCGTGCGCCATGCCGATGTCCGCGCCGCGTACCTCGAACGCATCGTCGGCGATGTGAAACTCGCGCGGCCGATGAAGATCGTGATCGACTGCGGCAATGGTGTGGCCGGGGCGATTGCGCCGGAACTTTTCCGCCGCCTGGGCTGTGAAGTGATCGAGCTGTTTTGTGAGGTGGATGGCAACTTTCCCAACCACCATCCCGACCCATCCAAGCCGGAAAATCTCAAGGATGTACAGCGCGCGCTGCGCGAAACGGATGCCGAACTCGGCCTGGCGTTTGATGGGGATGGCGACCGCTTGGGCGTGGTCACCAAGGATGGCGAAATTATTTATCCCGACCGCCAGCTGATGCTGTTCGCGGCGGACGTGCTCACGCGCAATCCGGGCGCGCAGATTATTTACGACGTGAAGTGTTCACGCTGGGTGGCCGAATCCATCCGTTACCAAGGCGGCAAGCCTTTGATGTGGAACACCGGCCATGCGCTGATCAAAACCAAGCTCAAGGAAACCGGCGCGCCGCTGGCCGGCGAGATGAGCGGTCACATGTTCTTTAAAGAACGCTGGTATGGCTTCGATGATGGTCTGTATGCCGGCGCGCGGCTGCTTGAAATCGTCTCGCGCTGGCCGGATGCGAACTGGCCGTTGAAACATCTGCCGAACGCCATTTCAACGCCCGAACTCAACATCAAGATGAACGAAGGCGAGCCGCATGCCTTGGTGGCGAAGCTGCAAAAAAGCGGACAGTTTCCCACGGCTCGCGAGCTGATTACCATTGACGGCGTGCGCGCCGAATATGCCGATGGCTTTGGTCTGGCGCGCGCCTCGAACACCACGCCGGTGGTGGTTTTGCGCTTTGAGGCGGATAGCAAAAAGGCGTTAAAACGAATTCAACAGGAGTTCAAGGCGGCGCTAGAGGCCGCCTGGCCGGGGATTAAGATGGATTTTGGCGGCTAGCAGCAGCAAGCCTGGGAAGACGGCCGTACCGCCTCACAGCGGCTGGCGGGGAGCCCTATCAGGCTCAGCGGGTTCCTGATAGGTATCGCGGATAGCCAGGATTTCGGGCAGGCTATCCATGAAAACCGCAACCACGTGCGGGTCAAAATGGCTACCGGCGTTATCACGGATGTAAGCAATGGCTTCTGCTACTGGCCAAGCCTTTTTGTAGGGGCGCACCGAGGTTAATGCATCGAAGGTATCGGCAACCGCAGCAATCCGGCCGGATTGCGGGATGGCCGCACCGGCCAAGCCCTGCGGATAGCCGCTACCATCCCATTTTTCGTGATGGGCCAGGGCAATTTCGCTGGCTAGGTGCAGCAAGGTTGAATCGTCACCGGCCAGCAGGTCTGCACCGATGGCCGCATGGGTTTTCATGATTTCCCATTCAGTGGGTTCGAACTTGCCCGGCTTGAGCAGGATATGGTCGGGAATGCCGATTTTGCCAACGTCATGCATCGGGCTGGCGTGCAGCATCAGCTCGCAATCTGCCGCGCTCCAGCCCAGTCCCTGCGCCAATAGTGCGGAAAACTTGCTCATGCGGACGATGTGATAACCGGTTTCGTTATCACGGAATTCTGCTGCGCGACCGAGGCGACGAATGATCTCCAGGCGTGTCTGATTAAGCTCCTGCGTGCGCAGGTGCACCATTTCTTCCAACATTTCCTTCTGGTCATGGAGCAGCCGGTGTCCTAGTTGCGCATCCAGCAGATTGCGCACGCGCATCAGGAGCTCGATGCGGTCAAAGGGCTTGCTGATGAAGTCACGCGCCCCGGCCGCCAGGGCTTTTAACAAGTAGTCGCGGCCATATTGTGCGGTAAGGATGACGATGGGCGGCAGAAGGGGGTCGTTCAGCGCCTTGAGCTGTTCCATGACCTGATAGCCATTCAGGTGCGGCATGTTGATGTCAAGCAGGATCAAATCGGGGCGCGCCGCTTGATAACAAGACAGGACTTCACGCGAGTCCAGGGTAGTGACCAGCTTTTTGTAACCATGGCTTTCCAGGATTTTGGTCAGCAGCTTGATATTCGCGGGTTCATCGTCAGCGATCAGAATGCGTGCGAATTCAAGTTGTTCGCTGGTGGTCATGCGCGAGTCTCCTGGCTGTCCGGCAGGTAGCGATTGAGGGTGGCCCTGAAGCCGGCAAAATCCAGGGGTTTGGCGAGGCAGTTAGCAAAGCCGGCGGCCACGCAGCGTTTAATGTCGCGTGGCGTGGCGTCCATCATTGTGGCAATCACCGGGATGGCTTTTAAGGCAGGGTCGTTTTGCAGTTGGCTCAGCATATCAAAGCCATTCATATCCGGCAGGTTGATGTCGAGCAAAATTAATTGGGGATGTTCCTGATGGGCAATGTCCAGCCCGGTTTTTGCATTCTCGGCACGAAGCAGGGTGATATCCGGACGGCAGGTGGTGAGAATTTTTTGCACCAGTTTCAGATTGGTGGGGTTGTCCTCGATATACAGCAAGCTTGATCGCTTGGCTTGATCCGGGGCGGCTATGCCTGAGCGCGGGGGATTTGCCGCCGTTCTGCCATCACCGACTTTTTTTGCGGATGCCTGGTCAGCGGGCCGTGTGGCTGCGGGCAATTCGAACCAGAAACAGCTGCCGATGCCAAGCGCGCTCTTCACGCCGATCTCGCCACCCATGGCCTCAACCAGCCGCTTGACCAGGGCCAGGCCGATACCCGTACCTTCTATGCCGTCGTAGGCTGACTCCAGCCGCTCAAAGGGTTTGAACAATTGCGACAGCTGCGTCTGGGCGATGCCGCGACCGGTATCTTGTACTTCGATGCGCAGCTTTTTCTCTGTCGGCTTCTCTCCTGTAGCGCGGGTGCTAACCTGAATGTGCCCATGTTCGCGATTGTATTTGATGGCATTGGAGAGCAGGTTGAGCACAACTTGCATCAAGCGTGTGCGGTCGGCCAGAATCGTTGCGCCGTCTTGCATGTCCAGCTCGATAGCGATGCTGCGCTGCGCTGCCAACGGGCGCAGTTGCGCGACGCTTTCCTTTAGCAGCGGCTGCATCGCGACGGGCTCGATGCTTAACTCGACACGACCGCTTTCAATCTGCGAGAGATCGAGTATTTCATTGATCTGGGTGAGCAGATGCTGGCCGGCGTGAAGAACTTCGTTCACATTGTCGGCCTGCTGCGCAGTGAGCGATGGCGGTTGCGTTTTCAGGAGTTGGCCAAAGCCGATGATGGCCGTGAGCGGCGTGCGCAGTTCGTGGCTCATGCGCGATAAAAAATCGCTTTTGGCAAGGTTGGCATTCTGGGCAGCATCGCGAGCCCTGATCAGTTCCGCCTCGCTTCGCTTGCGGTCGGTGATGTCGTGGATAAACACAAAGAACCAGTGCCTGCCTCCGATCTCCGGGAGTACGAGGTTTATTTCTACGGACATCAGGCTGCCATCTTTGCGGCGGTTTTGCGAGTCGAATTGCCATCGGCTGTTTTCGCGCATCTTGTCGATAGCTGCTGCAACCTCTGGTGCATGCAATGTCGCATCAATGTCGGTTACGTTCATACGCAGAATTTCTTCGCGGGAATAGCCCAGCATGCGGCAGTAAGCATCGTTGCAGTCCTGCACCCAGCCTTGCATATCTACGATCAACAAGCCATCCATTGAGGCGCTGAGAATGGCTGTGTTGCGCTGGACCTGCTCGGTTAATGCAGCGGTGCGCTCTTCGATGCGCGACGCCAAGGTTTGGTTAAGGTTTTGTATGTATTGTTCGCGCTGACGTAGGGCACGTGACGATAGGCCAATACCCGCCAGGCCAAGGATCCAGAAAAAGCCGTGGACTAGGAACAGGTTGCCGTGCGCTGCCTTGATCTGCGCGAAATAAGGGGCCAGTGGCAGGGTAATGCCGATGGCCCCTTGCACTTCACCGGTCTTTTGGCTGGGCGAGGTATGGCATTTGTCACAGCCGGGTTCAGCGTTCACGGGGCGCAGAAAGCGTAAGTAATTCGGACTGTCCATCTCGCCCCCAGTCCATGCTTCCTTCTTGTTGCCACGCGCAAAGGCTTCAAGTTGTGATTTCTCCCAGGCATCGGGTGCATTGGCTGGATTGATAACTTGCAAGTTGGTGATACGGCTGACCATGCCATCGTTGGAACCCCGCTCATGTCGGCTTTGGCGCAGGACGGCGGAGGGGCAAAGCAGGGTGAGGTTACGTCCGTCAGTACTTTTTGCGAGGTGTCCTGGCAGATGGCTTAACCACGGCTCGGGCGGCTGGTGCTCGGTAATGGGCACATAGACGCCCCCATGATGATTAGCCCAACGGAAGAGCGCGATGTCCTGGTTGAGGCTGGAGCGTGCCATAGCGTAGGCCATATCGAGCGCCTGTTTTTCAGTGAGCTGCAGGTTCCAGGCCAGCGAAATTCCTATCGCCAGCGTCCAGCATAATGCAACCGCGCCCGTTGAGCGTTGAATCATTGACCCGTCGGGGGCAAGCGCCGGTTTGGTGGCTACGGTTTGCGGCGCTTCACCGCTCAATGGTTTTCTCCATGGCGCCTGTCGCCGGATGTAAAGCACGTTCTACGGCAGTGACAAACCGTGCGATATCGAGTGGTTTGGTCATATAGCCAGCAAAGCCTGCGGCCATGCCGCGTTCGATGTCGCGTGGCATGGCGTTGGCCGTAATGGCAATGATAGGCGTGTCTTTTAGCCGCAGCTCGGCCTTGAGTATTTTGAGCACCTGGTAACCGTCCATGCCCGGCATGTTGATGTCAAGCAGGATCAGGTCAGGCGGATGCATCAACGCAAGCTCAATGCCTAATTCAGGGGTGTGGGCCGTGTGCAAATGCAGATTTTGGCGTCTGCCCAGCATCTGGGTGATCAGCTTGAGGTTTGCCGGATTGTCATCAATGGCGAGTACGCTTGCCTCGCGCACGAAGGCGGTGGCGTCAGTGTGGCCCAGGGCGGTGGAGACATCATGCGCCGTCTCATCAGCGCCGACTTTTTGTGTTCGGCTCCACGGCAGTTCGACCCAGAAAGTCGAGCCAACGCCCACTATGCTGGAGACGCCAACTTTGCCGCCAATCAATTCCGTCAGGCGCTGGGTAATGGTCAGCCCGATGCCGGTGCCTTCAATGGTGCTTGCTTCGGCACCCAGCCGGTTGAATGGCTGAAACAGCTCGGCTATTTTTTCCGGCGCTATGCCCGGGCCGGTATCCCTGACCAGAACGCGCACGTATTCTGTTTTATTGACTGGTGACGCTGTGCTGTCAGCGCCAGTCATTCTTTCGGCAGTGAGCCAGACTTCGCCATCTGTATTGTTGTATTTAATGGCGTTGGATAACAGATTGAGCAAGATTTGTTTTAACCGTGCGCGATCGCTGAATACCGCAATTTCTGGCGGCAGGGCGACATGCAACGTAATGCCGCGTTCCTGGGCTAGCGGTTGGATCAACTGCAGACAATCTCCGCTTAACATAGCCAGTGACACGGGCTCCATCGAGAGGTTGATGTGGCCCGATTCGATTTTGGCGAGGTCGAGCACTTCATTGATCAGCTCAAGCAGGTGGCGGCCGGCCTTGAGGATTTCCAGCACATTGTCTTGCTGGTCGGCATTGAGTTCGCTGTCATATTCGAGCATCTGGGCAAAACCGATGATCGCATTCATCGGTGTGCGCAGCTCGTGGCTCATGCTGGACAGGAATTCGGACTTGGCCAGGTTGGCGCGGTCGGCGGTTTCGCGGGCTTGTATCAGTTGCGCTTCGATTTTCTTGTTCTCGGAAATATCGCTGTGGATGCCGATCATGCGCAAGGGCCGACCGGCAGCATCCTGCTCGACCACCGTGCCACGGCACAGGACCCACTTATAGCCGCCATCCTTGCAACGCAGGCGTAGTTCGACAACGTAGTCTAAGTCGGGGTTTTCGAGGCACTGATTGAGATATGCCTGAGTTCGGGGGAAGTCATCAGGATGAATGCTTGCGCGCCACGCATCAATAGTGGGCGCTATCTCCCCGCACGCGAAGCCGAGCATGGTTTCATAGTGGGCGGATAACAGCATCGCGCCAGTGCGCATGTCCCAATCCCAGATGCCGTCCCCT
>LNAP01005492.1_pt1 | contig 11243 bp, 11 predicted proteins | sample 602601 | NCBI WGS metagenome assembly LNAP01 (sample SAMN02440304, study PRJNA202911) | soil metagenome | biome: Subtropical and temperate rainforests or woodlands; isolation source: soil samples (1 kg each in a 20% v/v slurry with milli Q water) were... ...
GGTCAGCCACGGCATGCGCTCCATGGCCAGCACCATCCTGAACGAGCATGGGTGGGATCCGGAGCTGATCGAAGTCGCGCTGGCGCATGTCGACAAGGATGAAGTCCGAAGCGCTTACAACCGAGCTGACTACATCGAACGCCGGCGTCCGATGATGGCCTGGTGGAGTGAGCACATCCAGAAAGCGGCCACTGGCAACCTGTCGGCATCTGCGATCAATCAAACCAGGGACCACAACGTTGTGCCAATACGGTGATCGCTCACCGGAGGCCGCCAGTAACCGAAAATGACTCTTCAGATGGAGTGATGGTTGATTTGGCGACAGCGGCGACACCGGCGACAACCCGCACAATACCTGGCCTGCAGCATGGCGACAGAAGTGGCGACTGTCGCCGTTGCAAGTCTTACTCTTGGGGCTTTCTCGGCCAAGCCCACGCGAGTGGGAAGGCTCCGCATTCCCACTCGCATGGGCTCTGCGTAATTGCATCTCACTTGACCACTTAATTGCATTGCCACTGACCGGTTGTTTGCATCCGACTTGACCAGTCATTGCATTCGCGCTGACCAGCCGTTTGCAGTTGATGGGTGTCAGCGGGTGCCACTCAGCGCGAGTACGTCAGCCAAGCACTGAAGGACTGCAACCGGCCAGAAGCGGGCACTCAAGCCTAGTCGGCAGTCAGCCAAAAACCTTAAATATTTAGAGAGAATGGGTAGTATGCCGGTGCGCGCTACTGCTCGGGTAGGGGTGTTTCGATTACCTGGAGAAAGCGGGATGGCGGCGCGCCGGTTGTAGCCTACGACGGCGATGATGTGAGCTACGGCTCGGCGCTTTCCCGGATTGTCGTAACGGCAGGTGGGACATTTGTGAGGGAGGTGACGGGTATCGAAAGGGAGTCCTGGATATTTGATGATGAGCACCCCGTGGCCGGTGGCGACTGGTTTAAAGAGTTGGATTTCAACGTATACTTACAAAAATTGGTTTTCGAAGATATTTCGTCGGTGACGACAGCCTTGGTTAGATCATAAAATCGCACTTGTATAGCTTTCAAAACGTGTATTTCCTTTAGCTAAGTGGATGTCTTATGGATGAGTTTGCGTTAGAGAAGATGTCGGATCGTATTCATTATGGTAAGACCAAGGATTACTTCAAAGAGGTCTTGTCTTCATATCATAATGGGAACCACAGGTCGGCAGTTGTAATGCTCTGGTCAGTGGCTGTATGTGATCTTGTGTATAAGCTGCAAAGTCTGATTGATTTATATGATGACGCCTCGGCCAAATTAATATTGGCGGAGATGAGCAAAATCCAGCAAGAAGACGAAAAGTCTGCGGCGTGGGAAGTAAGGCTGGTTGATGATGTGCATGATAAAACGCACCTTCTGGACAGCTCGGAGTATGAAAATTTAAGGTACCTTCAAAAGCAAAGGCACCTCTCTGCTCATCCTGTTCTTAATAGAGAGCGGGAGCTGCATTCGCCTAACAAGGAAACTGTTAGGTCTCTGCTTCGTAATACCTTGACTGATGTATTAACAAAGCCTCCATTTTACACTCAGCATATTCTCAAGGAGCTCCTTATGGATGTTGCTGAGTCTAGTGAAATGTTGAGTGACAGGGCGAAGGTGAAGAAGTACGTCGTCAGTCGTTACCTTGAACGAGCAACTCCATCAGTTGAATTGAGTATTTTTCGCCAGCTGTGGAAATTTGTCTTCAGACTTGAGGATGAAGATTGCATTAAGAACCGGCTAATCAACCTGCATGTTCTAGAGGTAGTGGCAGCTCGTAACAAGGCTGCTCTTGCTGATACGATAAGAGGTGATGCTGATTATTATAGTAATGTCGCCAGCTCAGAGCTCCCGCTGCAATATTTGACATTCTTTATCTCTAATAACCCGGAGCTGTTTCCCGTCTTGAGTGAGGCGGCTCGTCTGAAGGTAGAGCATTGTATTGCTGAGGATGAAGTAGGGAAAGTTATAGGGTGGTTTATTAAAGAAAGCGTCATGAAGCATGGTGATGATTTAGAGGCTTGGATCAAAAATGATTCGCCGGTCATAAGTCCATCTCAATTCGACTACATTTTGCAGATTTCTGATACTGATGAGTGGCAAGAAAAATTCTGCAATATAGTCGCTACTTACTATGGTGTAAGTGGAAGCTACGATCAAGCAGACTCTCGCTTTCAAGTGGCAATACCTCAGTATATTAAATTATTTAACAAGGCGGCTATTAAGTACCTCGCCGAAAAAATTGAAGGAAATAGTCAGTGTCACGATAGAAATAAGGCTCGCCATGATTATGTTATCATCAAGGCTCGCATAGATGAATTATTTGGTGCTGAGTTTGATTACACTCAATACTATTGGTTTAGTCGCAAGCTAGGTCTTGCGGACTAGTATTAAATTCTGAGTGTTCAATTTCTTGGAGTGGTTAGGAAGCCCCCGCCCGGGCTTTGCTAATTGCTCCAAGCGTCTCAGCTTCCTTAAAAATACCGCATGCCTTTTATATTGCCAATGCGATTTTGGGTCGCGAAGTCTTTAACCTTTATTTTCGTCCGTGCAGGAACTGAAGATGCCTGTCGAAGGAGTGCGTCGAGTAGATTTCCATTCTGAACCAACTCAGTCGACAAAGCGATACGATCTGGTTCTTGAAGCAACGTACCTGCAAGGTTTTCAGGATGCTCAACTCGACACACCTCATGTCTCGCGCTGTGCAAAACAGAAAGAAGCAAAGCAGGGACGAGCTCAAGCGATAATGCAAAGGCTGCGCAGAGGAGGGCTGCGAGCGTTGTAGGTACTGACGCCGCTTTGGCTGTAGACGATCTGATTTCAGCCATCCCATTGAGTTCGCTTTCATCCTTTCTGAATCGCACCGACCTTCCTGGACACTGCTGAGCGTCAGCTTTGGGTCGTTTTCTGCCCATGCGACAGGCCGAAATCGGCCAATTTCGGCTACTCTGGTCTATGTGCCTTTGCATCAGCAATAGTGCCGCTACAGCAATTCGCTGGTGGACTTGCTTACGTTGCCAGCGATAAGTAAATCGCCCCGGCTCCCAGAAGCGATGCTGCAACCACCGGCGCATAACGCAACATGCGCGCCTTTGTCGTCCGTGAGGCGTCATTGATCTTTTCCAGTACCAACAAGCGCTGCTCAAGCACGCCTATCAATGCCCTCTGCTCACCATCAACTTGCTGCAACTGGGTGATCTTTCCATGATGGTGTTCCAAACCTGCCTTCACTGTCTTGGCTCGTTCAGTCAACCTACGCACCTGTTCAACCAGGTCAGCACGATAAGCCTCCAATACATCCACGCGAGCAGCCAGCACCCGATTACAGTCGTCGAGAACTGCCAATCGATCTGTCACAACCTGCGCCTGCTGCTCTAACTCAGTGATACGCACACCTTCAGAGGTCTGATACTGCGCGAGTCGAGCTGCCTGATCGGCAAGGGCTTTCGCGTCACTTTCCATTGCCTGGATGCGCGCGGTTGCCAACTGCTGGCTCTCGTCCTGCGTGGCCAGCTGTGAAGTCACCAACTGATCATGGAATTCCTTGTCCTCACGCCATGATTCGCAGTCAATCAAACGCAACTCGAGGTTATCGACAGTGTTTTGCTGCTGGATCTGGTCAAACACCTGCTTCTGCAACTGGGTAAGGAAGTCTTTGACCACCACTTTCTGATTGCCATCAAGCGTGCGTGTGTCCGCCATTACCAATGTGATTTTCTTGACCAGCGCCTCATTGAATGCATGAAGGACCAGGTTCTTCTGGGTCATGACCTTCAGCACAACTTGCACCACCTTCTGCGTGATCGCGAGACTCGCACCCAATCCCTGTACCAGAATGGCCAGTTCTTTATCCGTGTCACCAGACAACCCTGAGGTCACCTGCCCCCACCAGCTCCGACTCTCCAGACTGTTCATCAGTGAGCCAACCTTCTCTCTGACGTCTGAACTCAGTTTTGCTGCCCTTGCTATATCTCGCACGGCCTCTTCCAGGTCACGCGTGAAGTCGTTGATGTCTTCGTGGTTTGCGGCGGTCAAGATACCCCCCGCGCGTGTTAATTCAACAGGAAGGCTGGAGGGGGTGCTATGCATATTCATAGGAGTACTTTCTCGAATCAGGAACGGGCAATACGCAAGGTTCTGGGGTCGATCGGCTGGATGGGCTCGTGGATCGACAACATACGGGTATAGTCTTCCATCTGCGCGAAGACCTTCAGTTCTGACTCTATGTATTCACCAAGACCGCCAATCATCGCGAGTTCATTTTCAGCTACGAGGATGAGCTGCTCGCACGCGGCACGCTCGGCCTCCAGTACCTCCACGTAGCCGCATTTGAAAGCGATGACCGCGTCGATGATTCGGGTGACAACGCCTTGCAGAGCATGAGTAGAAATACCAAAGCCCACGGCAGCGACGGCGGCCGAAATATAAGGCGCAAATGGCGCCAAAGTGCCCCCCGTCTGTGCAACCAGCCACTTTTCCAAGATCAAGTCCAACGAATCCCAGATCACTAATGAGCCGCTGATAATGACGGTTTCACTGATTTTGCGGACGAGCTCCTCACGGGACATCATCTGGGCACCTTTGTAGAGCTGCCAGCTGTTGTTCGCTAGGTCGAAGATGTTGCGCGCCAGGTTGTAGACCTGGCTGATGGTCTTGGACAGTGCATTAACGATGAACTCAGCAATACCGCGCAACAGCTGTAGTGGGTTCTCCAGCACGTTGCGCAACACCGCGAGGATCTTTTTGAGCATGCGGTCCACGCGCACCTTTATCATGACAACGCTGCCACTCAGCACGTCTACCAGTTCATCCTTGATAGCTTTTATTGCAGTGGTCGTCAGTCGCTCAAAGATGTCATAGCCGACATTCTTGAAGGCCTCGCCGGCTGCACCGGCCACGAGAGTGGCGCTCGCACCCGAGGTGTCCTTCATCTTCTTGGCCTCTTGGTTGCTACGAGCCCCCTGCTCCGTTGAGAGCTCATCCTTCTTGTTTTTAAGCATGCCATTGCCCAATGCCTGAGCTCGCTTGGCCTCTTCGTCGGGGGAAAGATTCTTATCGGTCTTACGCACACCCTCGAACTGAACGAAGTTCTGCTTGATCAAGTGGGCTTCCAATGCGGCAGCCGTCTCTTTGGAGTCCATAATAATGAACCTGACGGTGCAGCCCACTTCCATCTCATCGGCCAGTTTGTAACGCTCAGCACCAGATCTCTGCCCCTGCTTGTACTCGTTGAAGTGGCCGGCGTTCCAACGCGACTGCATGTTCTCGCTGTCGCCCACGTACACTGGCTTATCGTTGTGATCGAATACGACATAGACGCCTGGGGCATTGGGCATCTTCTGCTTGAAATTATCCGGACGTTGGCCGCCTTGAATCTTAAACTCAGCGTCGAACTTAATGGTTGCCAGAGATGAGATGCCATGCGTCAAGCTCTTCTGGATCATCTCCTTCCATGCTTGACCACGATTTGCGACCTGCATGGCAGACTCGGCCGAGCTGGCCTTCAAGGTTTCTTTGACCTCGGCGCCGAAATCGACTTGGCTGGCATTGGGTTTGGCGTTGCGCTTATTACGGTAGCCAGCCACCAGCTTGCGGGTCATGTTTTCAATAGCACGATCGGCAATCAAGTTGGCCATCGGCGGTAGAGTCGCCAAGACTGCATCCTGAACGTTCGCACTCGGTAGCTCGCTCGCGTGAATCCTAGGTATTTGAACATCGGTCGTCAAAAGTTCTGTCCTTGTTGTGAGGCGTTTTGAGGTGTGAGTCTACGAAGTCCTATGGCTCCGATGCCTGCAACTCCAACCGGTTATTGCAGCTGTACTCACTCCGAATGCCGCAAGAGCAGTACGACCTACCACGTATATGAATGTCGAAATCGCTGCAGTACTGAGATTTCTCTCAGCCACATATATCGGTATGTATGAAAGGCTCAGTACGGAATATTCAACTGCAACTGGTGGATCTGCACCGACCGTGGGTGAACGATGTGTTTTAGAACTCGGTTCTCTTGAACTGCCGGCTGCTCGGGGTAATCGGCAAAGTGATCGTTGCTGACTACATAGGCGCCCGTGTCGAACTCGGCAGCGGCAAGCAACCCCTCATCAGCTTTGATCTCTGGGGGCATTACGATGACATTAGCCTCGGGAAACATCTCCTTGAGCGCGAAATCATCCAGCGAAAGGCGCTGACGAATGCCTGGATCGAACATCAACGTCACCTTGTAGCTCCTGCAAAGGTGCGGCACTAGCGCCTTCAATGCGGCCAGACCAATGAAACGCCCCTTACCTTGCTCCATAGGTTCGTAGCAAAGGTTATTGCCATCGATGATCAGCGTTTTGATTTCTTTTTCCAGCAGCCGAATGATGTCTTTCAGACGGCCCTGTAGTTTATCGGCGTCACGTTGCCACTTGCGTTTTTCACCATTCAGTCCACTCAGGACGACACCTGGTCTGCCATTTTGAAAGCGAGCCTCACAACGTTGGTGGATCATCGCTTTCTCTCGAGAGGTCTTTGCACTACCCAACTCCCTTTCAAAGCCTTCAACTTGAGCAATGTCAAGCTCTACCTTACTCAACTCACTGAGTGCACCTTTCCACTTGCGCAGAACTTCGCCAGCCATCGACTCCCAATGCTCACTTGCAAGGTGGGTTTCTGAGATTGCGGCTTGCAATCGAGCCAACTCCTCACTCTTGCTCGCAATGGTCGCTTGAGCTTCAAGCGGATTGAGGCCACGATAACGAAGAAGATATTCGGTTAGCGTACATACATCTTTTTCATAGGCATCCAGCAATACTTGGTCATCGGAGGCAGATTGGCCGAGCGATTTGAGAAGGGATTCAAGCTCAGGGCATTGCCGATGGGCAACGGTTTGTTCAGCCGACCGCCAGATACTGGCGAAAAATCCCCCCGCGATTTCCTTTAGCTCAGTCAAGCGATGTTGAGACGACTCAATCTTTTTCTTTTGTTCGGCCAAGCGATTACTAACTACCTGCACCGCACGATTGGCATGTCCCAGTTTCGTATTGGCTTCCTCGCTATCGAACGTGTTGAACCATTCGAGGTCGGACTTCCAACGATTGATGTCGTTGATCATCTGCCCAGCTTGAAGTTTTTGTTGCGCCAGACGGGTAGCGTGCTTATTGGTGTACATAATTCATCCCTAATTGATTGGTTCGCCTAATGCACTTCTGATTTGGATCAAGAAGCGGGGGATGGTTTGCGTTGCCCGCCCGGTAAACAGCCTTGCCAGCCAGCTGCAGCGCGACTACCACGACAGCGCCGGCGGCGAAACATATTGCATTGGTCAACAAAAACTCAAGCGGTGAGATCGTATGGTTCATCAACGAATACTCCATTTACGATTGAACAAATGCGCTGTTATCGGCTTGTCACCCGTGCACCACAATTGCCGCAGAACTTAGCGTCTGCTACGAGTGGCAATTGGCATTCTGAACAGGCCGGCTTAAGCAACATTTTCTGGCGCATGTGGCCGATCTGAATGACACAAGGGACTGTTACCCGATAAGCCGGGCTAGCGAGATCGAAGGCAGTCCAAATGCCAGTGATCGCCCAACCGACGGGACCTGTGAGAACTGCCAAGCCTCTGCCCAGGGTCGTACTACCGACGAAGATCACACCCCGTCCCACAAGACTGCTCATTGTTGCGCTCGCAACCATGGCAGAGAGGGAGTACGCCGTGAGCCCAGAGGCACTCAGGCTAGCTATGAGCGCTGCAAGAGCGCTCGGCCCCATCCCGGCTCGGTATCCAGGTCCTACTGACTCGAAGAAGGTAGCTTTGTCTTCCTCACTCATACGGCTAAGAGATTGCTCAATCACTTTTGCGATGATAGCCATCTCCAACTCACCGCAACTGGCGGTACTGATCTTGGCCACGCCAACATGGCTCGCAACATCGCTGAGCATTTCTTTGTAGGAAACGCCACTGCCGCCGCGGAACAGGTTCATCAACGAGTTGCCGCCAAAGCGCGTCAGCTCTTCTGCCACCAAGGCACGCATGAATTCATCGACTTCACCTTGTTTGCCTGCAACCAATTGGCTGCACACTGATGAAGACAGGGAGATGCGCCCCTTGCCGCTGTCGGTGATGACGTCAATAAGTAACTTGACGTCATCCGCAGATGCGCTCATCAGCACCTCTGCGAGGTCGGCATCGTGAATCATTGCCATGCTGGAACTCCTTTTAAATTTGGATGAATTAGTCTTCGATCTTCGGATCATTTGGTGTTGCACGGACGACCAACGCGCCGGCAATCGCGGCTAGAGCCACCCGCGGGTTTGGTGTTCGAATTTGTCGGAGTATTAATGCATCAAGGGTCAGGCAGTGCCGCCGACGCCATTCGTCCCTGGCATTTGCACGCGCTACCTCTGGCGAAGCCCCAACCGCGGTTGGTCGGCGGTCAGGATGCATATCTGATGCACGCAGAACCTTCTCCACCGGGCTCCTGGCTTCTAGTAAACCGTCTTGCTGGAGTTTGCCCGCGGCGGGCAAATAGTGGCCGATATCACCCAAGGCGTTACCAAGGGCTAACCAGTCCTGAGGACGCATGAGTAGGAATGCAGGCGGCACTCCCAGTGCGTCGGCAATACGCTCAAGCGTGTGAAGATCTGGATTCGCTGCTGAGTCATCCTCCAGCGACTTGAGCGCGCGGAGGGTGCTTCGAGCCACTCCCGTCTCGGCTTTCAACCTGGTAGAAGTGACTGGCCCCGGGGCGCCGCTGTCGCGCTGTTTACCAGCAACCGCCAGCACCGCATTCAGATTCTCGCTAAAGAAGCGTCCAAGCGGCTTGGGTGGGCTTTCTGATGATCGGCTATCCATATTGATCTCCCGTTTCGATGACGGAAGGTTATTCAAGAGTATGGGTAATGGCCAGCATCAATGGAGCGCAGGCACTCCATAGAATTAAAAAGTGGAGTGCGGTAACTCCATTTATAGCGATCCAGTGTTTAAGTCATACCCCACCGCTCGGGCGAGCGCCATGAAAGGTTCAAACTCAAGTCAGGACCTGGCGCAGGGCAACAGTTAAGGAGCGCCCAAGTTTCTTGCTTCTATAAGCGAAGAGTTTTCACAAGCACCGCTTCGCCCTTAGGGTCATATCGCTTGCTGTACCATTTGGAAGGCTTCCTCTTGCGTGAATCCTTCCATGATCAGATCGATGATCTCCTCGCGTCGCTCGCGAATGTCCGCCGGCAGCGTGCTGCGATGCTGAAGGTTGTAGTCGGACATCAGTTTGAGAGCCACCCCTTTGCTCACGGTCCTGCGAGGCTTGATCGCTTGTTCTGTGTGATTGATGAAGCCGTCGAAGTCCATGGTCACGTCGCTCCAGTCGAATGCGAAAACCGCTTCACGTGCCGTTACCGGATCAAAGTTACGCCTGAATCCAGGGCCGCATTCTCCCGAGCCCTTGCTGATGACCAGCGAGGTAAGGTCGGGCATGTCGCGCTCACTGGTGAACATACGGACGACATCCAAGCGGCGTCCAGTGGATACGGGGATTGCGTTCTGCACGATGTCGTTTTTAGGGTATTCATCCTTCGCGCGCTGAACCAGTTCTCCATACGTCAGGCAGTGCTTGTGTCGGGCGAGGTCAACTAGGATCGGGTAGTAGGCTGACGCCAACTTGACATCTATCAAGGTTACATTTTCGTACAAGGGGGGTACTGGGGTGGGCATGAGTAGTTCTCGTTTTAGGGCGCGAATCGCTATGGCTAGAGCGATCTCAATCCAGTATTCAATCCAGCAAGTCTAATATCCATGGAATATTTCTCCCAGACTTGACTCTTAATTGGAGTGCGCAGCGTGTTGCTGAGTCGACAAACGGATCTGCATCGCGACACGGTAGGTACAAAGAAACAGTTCCAGAAAATTGTTTGATACAAAAGCAAAACCCTACCTTTCGGCCAAGGGTATCTCAGTGAACTCCCGACTGTGACGACTGAGCCAGCGAGAAATCATCCGGATGTCTTCATGATTGCGAGCATCGCTCACTTGAAGTAGTGCCACGCAAATCTCATCCGCACCGACGACCACTCGGCATGCAACGTAGCAGTCGCCGTTGGCAAGCGGGGCGCTGGCGTTCTCCAGAGCTAATTCAGGAGTTCCACTGGCATAAACGGCATGCCGGCGCGATGGCATCGAATCCGGGCGCAGCCACTCCCAAAGGTTATTGACAACGTAAGAACATTGCTGGGAATTCGCAAGGTACTCTGGCGTCGGTACCCTTCCGCGGATTCGGCCAGCTTGCTTTCGGAAATTGCTCGGAATAATTCAACAGTAATTGTCCATTACTCAGTATCGATCCTGCCCCAGTGTCACACGGGATTTAGGGGGCTGGCAGTTTCGACCAATTGCAGTTCACACGCATTGCTTCCTGTTACGTCAACAATCAAACCGTTTAGCCGCGCATCTGCCAGAGAATGAAATCTACTTTCTTGAGATCGGAAAGCTTACCGTGCTCGGGGATCAGGTCGTTAAATTGCTTGATCCAATTCACGCCCTTTTCGGACACCAGAAAGGTTTTGTACCAATTCTCGATCTCGGCGTAGCGGAGCTTGGCGTCGTCAACCTTTGTTTTGGATTGGTAGCCTGGAGCCTTCTTGCCGATGTTTTTAAGGACGTGCTGGTCCCATACAGGCTTGTCAGTACGTAGCGTCGCGACCAGTTTGCTGGTAAATGACGGTTCGTAGCGACCGAGGAGTTCGTGCACACGGTCAAGAACGACATCAAAGGTGGGCTTCGAACCTTTCAATTCCTCCATGAGGGTGTAATAGGTCGAATACCAGTCTGCCGACCGACGCTGGACTCGATAGAACCCGTTATACGCTCGCTGAAACTCTGCATCAGTCGATACATCCACCTTGCCCACTTGATCCATCAGTGCCAAATATTTCTTGATGCCTGGCTTGGCTTTGTTAATGGCAGCGGTGACATCAGTAATCATGGGATCTACTTCCTTTCAGTTGGGGCAGCGTGTTCTGAGGTTGGCTTACATTGCCCAGTCGCAAGCGGTTAATCGTTATCGTTCTTGCGTGCTCGAGCTTTCGCGATCATGTCGTCAAGCTGGCTGATCATCTCATCCACTTCGATCTCTTTGAATTCTCCACACGACGCCGCGATGATCCGTTCGGCAAACTGTGGGCTGCACTCCAGAGGGGTAAAGGCTGGATCGTTCTTGTCGATCGCAGTGTAAATCCACTGACCGTCGACCTCTTGGCCACACAGGC
>LNAP01005494.1_pt1 | contig 11242 bp, 9 predicted proteins | sample 602601 | NCBI WGS metagenome assembly LNAP01 (sample SAMN02440304, study PRJNA202911) | soil metagenome | biome: Subtropical and temperate rainforests or woodlands; isolation source: soil samples (1 kg each in a 20% v/v slurry with milli Q water) were... ...
ATGGGAAAGGATTATTCAGATTTTGAGAAAAATCTGGATAGCATAAAGTGGTTTCTTTGGCACGGCAATTTTTTTAAAGCCTTGGATATTTTAGAATCTTTATGTTTTGACCTAGATTTATTTTCTGAAAGCAAAGAGCATAGAAAGCAAAAATTATGGCGCACGGTTAGTGAGTTCTACGAATATATTAAATTGAATAGTCCTTTTATTCCAAACTATGGAGAGAGATATCGGCACGGAGAACCTGTTTCATCATCTGTTGCTGAGTCAACCGTTAATGAGGTCGTTAGCAGAAGAATGTCTAAAAAACAGCAAATGAGATGGACCCAAGAAGGGGCGCATTTGCTTCTGCAAGTCAGGACAAAAACTCTTAATAACGATCTCAGAAAAACTTTCAACCATTGGTATCCAAAAATGGATCAAAATGTTAGTTCTTCACTGCCTTTGGCGGCGTGACCCCCAAGTTTTAGGTGGTCTCTAATGAATCCAATCACCTACATTTTTATAAATATCTTAAGTTAACTGACGGCGCCAATGAGTTTTTTCACGCACTAGTGGATCACTTTGATCTCTCATAGGATCTCATCACACCTCGATTTTCTATGCGTCGAGGTAGTTATACTCATTCGCATGAGCCCAACCGCCCCATGCATTGACAAATTCAAGCGTTCCAAGAAGTACAGCGCCCATATCTCTATTGTGTAGCTTAACTTTCCATTGTTGTTTAGAGATCCACTCATCATGCTTATCATCTTCCGCTAGATCTCCGAACCAGTATCTCCAAGCTACATGTTCTCTCACGGTCTGTTGAAACTCGTACCATATTGGCAGTATATCCAAGCTGCGGCTGATCCAAACGACATTGGCTTTTTCATATTCTGTGTCATCGTAAGAATAGCGTTGGCCTAGAAACATTTCCCCAAGACACCGGACTGTGGTCTGTATTAGCCTCTTGGGGCGAAATTTGTTGCGCAATTCGTCCAAAAAGCTAGTTTCAAGAGAATTCATATGATTCTTGGCGACATGCTCCGCCTCCACAGCATCCCAGAGTTTATCAGCAACTTGTATTACTAGTACAGGTGCGGGATTGCCGCTTTGATCGTTCCACTCTTCCGCTTGAGGCCTGGACCCCATTGCGCTGTTCCTGCTCCATAAGAAGGCTAAGAGAACAAATATATAGAGAAGTTTTTTATTCATTGTGACTTTCCTTTCTTGTAATGCCCCCAGTTTATTAAAGAACCCTCTAGGCAACCTGTTAATTCAATTTTATGAGCCCTCAGCTATGCTGGGATGCACTACCTCACAATAGCCTTCTTCCCCTGCTTGTATTTCTAAAGGACCTAATCTTAATGCAGAGGAGTTTTCTCCTCTTTTTTTGGAGGTTTCAGCTTGTTGATGAGCTAAAGGTTGAGGATCTTGCGTCTTGAAAAGCTCAAAATGAGATTTAATCACATCACTACAGGTAATAGACGCACCTTTACTTGTAAACCAAGATACAAACTCATTATAAGTATTTTGGCAGCTTATGTAGTGACGTGATCCCTTATCTATTGTATCTAGAGTCGTTTCTCCCTGTTTATTAATAGCTTCTAAATGATAACAGAAAGAGAGAATTTTTTCCTTCTGGTTCGCATTTTTCGTTATTTGCTTATATGGCTGCTCAGCTTTCTCAAGTTTTAAAAGCTTGATTGCTATTGATTTAACCAATTCAAGATGGTACATGAATACTTTGGCCTTTTTCTGGTCAGTATCAAATCGATTCATACGATTTTTAAGGGATCCTAAAGCATTTCCATTAACATCTGAATTATTAGTAGTCGGGTTACTAGTACTTGGTTTATCAGTATTTTGGTTACTAGTACTTGGGCTATTAGTAGTCGGGTTACTAGTAGTTGGGCTATTAGCAGCTGCAGCTGACTCTTCTACTCGATTAGAATACATCCAACTTTCTGTTTTATAAAGACTTTCAATCAGTGGTATAGGTGCATTATAGCTTCTATAGGAGATAAAGGAGAGGAATTTATGCATAGGGATAGGGATTAGGTTTTTTTCTCTTCCTAAAAGATTGTTTATAGCGTTTATCTGTTCCTCTTCACTGGCTGAACCTAAAGAGTTTAATTCCCCGGCTATTTTATAAAGTGTACCGATTTTGTCTTGCAAATCTTTGTCTATTTCAAGATTGGGTAAGTTTTGGTTCACTAACTCTTTATGATATTCTTCTATTTCCATTGGAGAGGGAGAGTTGTTAGGCGAGTTTTGTGTATCATTAGAAGCGAGTCCTTGTGGATTATTAGATGAAGTCGCTTCTTTTTCTTTACCTTTTGTTTCTAATCCTATTCTTATTCCTATTCTTTTTTGTAAAATTTCGTTTTCTATTATTGTTTTTGCATTGCGAATTGATTGTGTCTTTGCTGTTTGTTCTAATATAGATATCTCTTCATCCTCACTAATGTCTAGCCTGTACTTCTCTAACATACCGTCCATAAAACGTTTTAGAGTTGCGTTTTTAGCATCATCTCCAAGTCCTGTACACTTGTTTTCTATAACACGATCTCTTAGAGCCTTGAAGGGATCTGAGTTGGTCTCTATTGTTTCTTTATAGTCTATTAATGATGGAAAGTGCTCATCAAGGAATTGCATTGCACTTAAGAGGCAAGTAGCTTCTTGGTCACCAAGCTTCTCAGCTTCTTCCAAATATAGTTTTGCCTGTTCTTTTGCGCCCATTTTATTTTGAAGACTATCCCCTTTTAACTCAAGTTTTGCCAATTCTTTATAAATATAAGCTTTTTTCTTGTTTATTGATTGATCATCTTGTATTGATTGATCATTTTTGATGAGTGTTTGCATGAGATCTAATATAGGTACAATGGAATTTTGAGATAATTTTGGTTTAGGTATTTCATTATTAGCGGTGATAATAAATATTAAATCTTTTATGGGGACATATCGATCAAAATAGGGGCTAAAAAATGTTGTTTTTTTAGGGTCTAAATAATCTAATAACATTGCGAGTGTCTGTGTTGCTGTTCCTGGATCTAATAAAAGGCGATCAAAGTCATTGAGAATAATGATTGTGTTTGAATAGGTTTCTCGTACCTTTTTTATTTTTACATAGAATACGTACTGTACGTTAGAAGTGTGCTTAAATGCTTTATCACTCGAAATTTCGAAACGTTTAATCTCATCTTGTTCTCTTTCTTTGTACCCTCTCAACAATGCTTGCGCAATATAACCAAGATTTGAATTCTGGCTTGTATATCCTTGACCTTCTAGGGATGATTGAGAAATGTCTTCTCCAGTCCTTATACTAGTTACAAAAAAAGGTAATCCTAAATGATTTGCTATTCCTTCTGCGGCAGTAGTTTTTCCAACCCCAGGCTCTCCAAAAAAGTAAAATGCTCGTTTAGATTCAGTGTCAGCTGTATCTTGGGAAGAAGCTATAAGTTGTGCAATCAGCTTTTTAAACTCCTCTTTAGTTTCGCTATTATAAGAACATAGATCGTGTGTCGAAGCGGTGAAATTTGAAGAACCTTCATCAAGATTCCAAAAATCAGAATTAAATTCTATGGCTTTTTTTTGAGTGGGGAAATCTAAACAATTTTCCAAAAAAACTCTTATCGCACTTAAAGGAGGGAACAGTCCAGGGTTTCTAGCACTAAGTAAAGATTCTTCAATTTTTGAGCGCAATTCTGCAGGATAAAAACGTTTTCTTAAAACGTAGGTGAATTCTAAATCAGAAATATTTTCTTTAACAATATTTCTAATAAGTTCTTTCTTTTTGTTTTCAAGAGTATCCCACACTTTTTGAAAATCTAACTTCTTACTATCAGGATCCCAAAAATCTTGTATTGATAACACACCTGTCCCTAATAGACTGGCTCCTACAGCAAATTTTGCAGCAGCCTTAGTTGGTTCCGTAGCACCTAATAATACTAGGCTAGTTCCTTGTGAGAGCGCGCGCCCTATAATCCCTATAACGGCTTTAGTTTTCGTAGGTTTAGCAGCTTCAATAGAACTTTTTAAAGCTTCAAATTCATTTTTAAATCTAGGGAACATTTTGTTTTCTAGGCAACTAATTTTTTGATCAATAAGGAGTTCAAGAATCTTTTTATCTATAGTCTCTTCATTAAGATGTTTGATATTATCCCATGATCCTCGATACTTTTGTTCTAATCTTCTTTGGTCATATATAGATTCATCAAAAACATCAATATATGGACTCACGGTATCATTTGATAAGGCAGAATAGGGAATAAAGAACAGGCTTGTTAAAAGATAGCGTAATTGAGGTTTCATTTTGATCTCCAATAATTGTTAGTTGTTTTTTGAGATTGATAAGCCACTTGGGCTTCGCAGCTGTTAAAGGATGGGGGTACTGTTTGAGAAATACCCCCATTATTTAACGAAATAATTTTATCAGCTTTATTAATCATAAAAGGTCGATGGGTGATGATAATTTTGGTCATATCAGGAAGAAAAGTTTCAACATTGTTTTGAATGAGGAGTTCTGTATTTTTATCAAGAGAAGAAGTAGCTTCATCGAAAATACATATTTTAGGTTTTTTGAGAAAAAGACGTGCGATAGCGAGCCGTTGCTTTTCTCCTCCTGAAAGCTTGTGGCCTCGATCGCCAACAATTGTATGAATGCCATCAGGAAGACTGTTTACAAAATCAAGTAGACATGCTCTTTCTAAAGCAAGCTTAATGTCCCTAAGGGATGCGTTAGGTTGAACGAAATGAACATTATTTTTAATGCTGTCATTCAATAAATAAGTTTCTTGAGGAACCCAACTTATGAGTTCATAAAGGGACTGAAAAGAAAGATTTTTTATGTTTATTTGGTTAATAAGGACTTCGCCTTTGGTTGGGTCATATAACCTGAGAAGAAGCTTTGCAATGGTAGATTTCCCCTTACCTGTTGATCCTACAATAAGAAGAGTTTTTCCTGCTTCTATTTTAAAAGAAATACTATCTAAGATAGTCCTATCTTTATATTTAAAGGTGATATCTTTAAACTCAACCTCAAATAAATTATCGGATAACTGGAGTGGATGAGGATTTTCCTTAATTTCACTTGTGGTGAGGAGTATATCAATAATACCCTTCATATCCAAAAGGGCTTTTTTGATATCATGTGTGACTTGACCTAAAATATTGATAGGAAGAATGAATTGGAGTATATATCCATTAAAGAGAACAAAATCTCCGATTGATAAGGTTTCCTGAATAACTCCTGCCCCTACAAAATAAGTGAGACAAGAAAGCGCGAAGCCCAAAATTAAAGATTGTCCTAAACGCGTAGTAGTGAAGTTTGTCATAAATTTGACCTCCGCAATTTCTCGCTTTTTTAACTCTTTCTCACAGATATCTATTGCTAACTCTTTCCTTCCAAAAATCTTAACGGCTTCATAATTTGAAAACCAATCTGTCACAACTCCATCTGTATTTTTGTCAATTTCATTGGCAACTTGTCGATCATTTAAAACAGATTTTATAGATAAAAATGTATAGATAAAAAAGGCAATCAATGTTCCCGCAAGTATTAGAGTGTAAATAGGTGGATAAATACTTGAGATAAGAATAAGAACCAACAAAAACTCGAAGATAGTGGGAAGAACATGGAAAAATATACCCAAAATAATAGAAGGGACATCTGTTTGAGCTCTTCTTATTACATTGGTTAATGCCCCTGGCTTTTGATCAAGTAAATAGCTATGAGAAAGACTATAGAGATGGGAGATAACATTTAATCCTAAGGCAAATGTAATACGTTGCTCAATCCGATAGGCAAAAATGGCTCTTAAGTGAAGAGATGCCTGACTAATCATCCAAATAATCCCATAACTTAATAAGACTAAAGTCACAGCCCCCCTTTCTGAAGAAGAAAGGGACTCAATAATCTTTTTTAGAAGGAAGGGAACAGCTATCGTAGAGATAATACCAATGATGAGAAATACGATACTTAATAAAAAATGGAGAGAAATATGCTTATCTTTAAAAGCTTTTAGTAATACAGGGTTTATGCATGCCCAATATTGCTTATATGGAATTTTGGTGCTCATAATACCTTCTCCTCCCAATATCTTAAGAAGATTTCGAGAGAGGCTAGATGCATAAATGCCCATAAATTCTTTGCATCACCGCTTCCAATACGGATGATTGTTTGATGCAACCCTTCCTTATCGATATATCCTTGTTTTACAAAATATCCTTCCAAGCAAATATCGAGAACTCTCTCAAGATTTTTTTTAACCCCCAATTGAAATAAACCTGTGGTTTGACTTTTATCTCTCCTCCAAACAGTTTCTGTTTTGAAATGGTCATGAACAGCCTTTCTGAGAGGATAGCGATCATAGCCTTCATCAAAAAGTTTATAGGTAGGAAAGGATAAAGCAAATTCTACGACAGGTTGATAAAGAAATGGGTAATAAGTTGGGTCAGCTTGATGCATTAGTTCCAGATGAATTGACGCAATTCCTTCGTACAAAGCATCGATCTGTTCATATTTTCCAGGAAGAACTTTGGATGAAAGGCTATTATAAATTGGATGAGTGTCGAGAGCTTTGAGAATCATCTCTTTGTTAATCCAGTTGGGAATATCCTTTAATTTTTCCTTCAAAGATGCCCTTTCTTTTTTTCTGCCAAAGATATAAGAAGACAAGCTAGTGGCGTTCTCTTTCAAGATAGGAAAAAATGAGTCTCTATAAAATTGAGAAAGATTTTTAAGCTCCTGTGTAGATCCTTGTAAGCCTTTTTCTATAATGTAATCAGCCAAAGCTTTTTTAGAAGGGGGGCGCATAAAAATATGATCGCTACCATGGCCACTTATAAAGGTAAATGATTCATTGCCTGGAAGAGCAGCAAGTATTTTTTCCAACCACCTTAGGCTAACCATTCCTGAAAAGGGTTTATTTGGTTTTAAAGGTTGTTTGCTTTGTGGAGAATCAAACGGCAAAGAATTTGAAACATCAACTTCAATAAGATCGATTCCTGTTTCCTCGCAGACTTTGCGGGCATGCTCCAGCTCATTTGAGGATTTAATTTGGGAATGAAAATAATTTAAAGCTTTTAAAGTTTGTTTTTTCTTAAGGATATCTTTCAAGCAATAAACAAGAGAAGAAGAATCTAGCCCTCCTGAAAGACTTACACAAACCGTTTGATAGGGTTTAATCCAAGGTTTTAGCGTTTCTTGAAGAATATTAACAGCGTCCTCTTCTTGTGTTTTTGCATTTTTATAGGAGCTTAGTGGATTCCAAAATGGAGTCGTTTTTCTTTCACTATTTGTTATTTGGAGGCAACAGGCGGGAGGAAGCTCAAAAATATTCTTAAAAGGCGTTTGGATAGAGCTGCTATTGCCATATACAAGATAAGAACAAAGATAATCCCAATTATATTCTGGTTTTTGACATAGGACCTTAAAAAGAATGTCTATATCAGAAGCAAATAAAAGACTTCCATCTGGAAAGGGATAATAGAAGAAAGGAAGCTGCCCCGTCGAATCAACAACAATGTTAAATTGAGTGGCAGTTTCATTTGCATTAATATAGACATATTTCCCCCAGACCTTATCCAAAGCCTCTTCCTTACTTAAAAGAGACAATCCGTTAAATTGCTCTTTATGTAACGCGTGAGAGTTTTCTTTGTCAAAAACCCGCCCGATCAAGACGGAAGAGTCATTCTCCCAAACAGCATCCATATCTTGAAGAGTGGAGAGTTTGCCATAACATAGAACAAGTGAACCTTTTCGTAGGACTGAAGGAGAATCTTGCGTAAAAAACCCAATAGCTTTTTTTAAGTTTTCTTCAGTAATTGATAAAGGGATAAATTTTAAAATGCCTGCGTAAATCATGGCTTTAACCTCCGAAAAGGCTCATTTAGAATAATGGCCAAGCCCTTTCTTAAATCCTGCGAATCTGTAACAGTATTTTCATTACATTCAACCCATGCATGAGCAAAGAAAGGATAATTTTGTACCCCAATTTCTAAATTGCATTTCCATTCTCTTTCCAAGGCAATGAGGACAAAAGTTATCGCCCATTCCAAGCATTTTGTTCTGGTTGGATACAAAAAGCAGGCCTTATTGACCATATTTGCCAAGTTATTTAGCTCCTCTTCTGAAGGGATGGTGTATGTTAGATGGTTCTTACGAGATTTTTTTATCAGCTGAATCGTTGCGTATAGTCCCTTAACCTTTATATAAAAATTGACTTTAATAAGGGTCATAAGGGCTTTTAATACTTGGGCATTTAACCTTACCTTTTTGCTTGTTAGAGGTAACCGCCAATCCACATTTGAAACCCCATCTGAGTTAAATTTGCGATCAATATAGAAAGGATAAGGATATTCTTTACTTTGAATAATGTTGTTATTTAAAAGCTGTTCGATATAGGGGGAGTATTGGAAATGAGAGGTAGATGTTTGAAAGAAGCCTTTAAATAAATCAGAAAAATATGGAGAACAAATAACATATTTATCTGATTTTGAATCCAAAAGGATAAATTCATCTCGAAATTGACCGATATAAATATGATCTTGTAGATGATAATACATTTTAGCGAGTCCTTTAAAATGCAGGTATTATACTTAATACCTGCTTGATATTATGGATTATTTAGTCTCTCCAAGATCCCCATTTCTCAGGGTATGTAAATTTATTACCTTGAGTTAACTCAGAAGCACTTGCTTCTAAAGTAATTCCATACTCAGTATCTTTGATTTCAATATTTTCCATTTTTTACTCCTTAAAGTTTTTTTCTTTAAATTCTCTCTATCACCAAAACATTTGCTATAATTTTATCTAGATAGTAGTACACAGTATTAGTATCTTCAGACAGGCATCACTTTTTGAAGAAGTCATGCCTATTTTCAATTGACATCCTTAAATCTATGCATACCGGCTTCAAGTTCTGGTCCAGAAACGCCTTGAGTTAAATCAGAGGCACTTTCTTCCAAAGTGATTCCATATTGAATATCATTGGTTTGTATGTTTTTCATTTTTTTCTCCATTTAAAACACATGTAGCTATAATTGTAATTATTAAGGCATTTTTAATTTTTCAACTTTCTATATGCCTTAATAAGTTTAAAAATAAGCTCTCAATCTCTTTCACGTCTATACCGTGAGAATACGGTATGTAGAGAATTGTGCCGATTTATCAAGAGGTAGCTGTTTAAGTTATGCTATTGTGTTAAAAATTCAGGATTATTAATGATAATATGAGCATTAAAGGATGTTTTATGGCAACGTTGCAAAAAATAACTCACTTGAATTAAGTTGTAATGGGAGGAGCTAGCAATAACTGGTTTTAAGTGGCTACCTTATTAAGAGCTGACTTCTCTTAACTGTAGTAGGACTGTAAATATGGAATCAGTTACCGTGATCTTGAAGAAATGATGCAAAAGTGTGGTATATACCGTAGACCATACAAAGGCTTTATCAAGTGGGTTGTAGGATAATAAAAGAGAGAAAGCTTTTTTCTATTTATGCATAATGGTAATGTGAACTCACAATAATCATTGAAAATCTCAACATAACAACCATATTTTTTTGATAATCTGTGGCGCTTTTAAAGCCTCTTATCTGTTTTTCTATTCTAACGATGCTGAGATGATTTGATAAGGAAATGGTAAATTTTTTTATTTTTATTCTGACTTCATTCACACGCCATTTGTCTTTGAAAACGGACCCTATTTTTTACGAATTTTTTTACATACACACGCCTGGGTGCCTAATGGAAAACGGCTATACGGAGAGTTTTAATGGCTCATTGAGGGATGAATATTGATTTGTGAATTTACAGCATAATCGTCAAATAATGAGGGAGTTGCAGGATGTTTATAATCATGTTCGTCCCCCCCCCTCAAGCCTAAATTATGAGACACCATCAGGTTTCGCTCAAAACAGAATATTCCGGCAACTGAAATAACAAGCCAAGTTACTACCTCCAGCTTAATAGCAAGCTCAGTTAACTTATTGAAATTCCTAATAATTACCAGTATAATGCTCCTAATGATTCCATTTAAAATAGATCATATTTAAGGAACAGCTTAAGAGTAGTATCTAACGGCAAAGCCGATAACACTTTTGGATGTCCGGCCCCCTTATAATATTTTTTCTTAAATACTTTTTAGCGCAGCCTTAATTCTTGAGGGCCTCTTAGTTAATCTAAATTTTTATCAAAAATAAAATCTCTGGCTGCTTTAGAAGAAAGAAAGTTTTCAATTAGTTCAGAACGGCTTCCACACATGGATTTTTGCTTTAATTTATATAAATAATATTCGACTGTTCGATGAGAAATGCTTAATATTCTTGCAATTTCTTTAGAGGTCTTCCCTTTTATATTGTATATTAAGCATTCAGCTTCTCGTTTGCTTAACCAAATATTCTTCTGATCCATTTTGATTGAGAGCTTATTACATTGTATGTCACTATAAAATTTTTCTGTATTTAAATAGGGGCTTATTTCGGGAGTGCTCAATAATAAAGTCTTATCTTCATTAATAGAAATGTTGAGTTTAGTTGCTTCTGCATCTTTGATGAATGGTAAAGCTTCGATGCAGAAATAATTAATAAATTTTTCTAATGGTTCAAGATTATTTAAATAGAGGTTATTAATTTTCTCATTATCCTTAATAGTTGCAAAGCTATAAACGTCTAGAAAATTTTTATTGCTCTCGATAAAAGATAAACCATGAGCTTGATTAAAATTTTCCTGTGAATCCCTAAGAACCACTAAAAAGGAATCGTCATCTTTTGGCCAATGGTCCCAGAGAATATAATGTAATTTATGGGCATTTGTAAGTTGTTTAAAATTGCCCATACTCCAATAATCCATATTAAAATAATGCTCCACCCAAATAGGGTTGGAACATAGGTAAAAACGGCTCCCATCAGCATATAAACGACGGAGACTAAAATTAGAAATATTTAGAAATTCTTTCAATGGCTGGCAGATTTGTGTCGGCGCTTCAGGTACCGTGCAAGCCTTGCAGGAAATCATGGTCCACCTCAAGGAAGCGCCGATGGAAGCGCTGATCAAGTCGGTGGACCCTGAGTCGTGGTTTTCCCGACTGATGTTCACGCCGCTGGACGTGCATCTGCTGCGCGAATGCGAGGTCCCGCTGCACTTCGTCAACAAGGTCGCCCACGCCCGCCCGCGCAAGATCCTGGCCGCCATCGACCCGTTCCATCAGGACGGACGCTACGAAGGCCTCAATGATCGGATCCTGAGCGAAGCCAACAA
>LNAP01005496.1_pt1 | contig 11240 bp, 8 predicted proteins | sample 602601 | NCBI WGS metagenome assembly LNAP01 (sample SAMN02440304, study PRJNA202911) | soil metagenome | biome: Subtropical and temperate rainforests or woodlands; isolation source: soil samples (1 kg each in a 20% v/v slurry with milli Q water) were... ...
CCCCTGTGGCGAGCGGGCTTGTCGGAACGCCGCATCGCCCGCGCTGGGCTGCAAAGCAGCCCCAATAAGCCCGCCGCGTTTCTTCAGATAAACCGCGATTGCTGGGTTTAGGGCTGCTTCGCAGCCCAACGCGGGGCAAGCCCGCTCGCCACAAAAGCCCTATCAGTTGGGATTTATCGGGCTAGGCCAGCGCCCGGCGCCCACCATGAATCACCCCATGCACCAGCAACCCCGCCACCAGCCCCCAGAACGCGCCGCCAATGCCCAGCAACGTGACATTGGCCGCCGTTGCCAAAAAGGTGATCAACGCGGTTTCCCGGGTGCGTGTATCGGCCATCGCATTGGCCAGGCTTGAACCGATGGCGCCGAGCAGCGCCAGGCCCGCCAAGGTGGTGATAAACGCGCGGGGCAGGACCATGAACAAGGTTGCCAACGTCACGCCAAACACCCCGACCAGGATGTACAGCGCCCCACACACCAACCCGGCGATGTAGCGTTTGGACGGGTCCTGATGAGTATCGCGCCCGGTGCAGATCGCCGCCGTAATCGCTGCGACATTGAACGCGTGGGCGCCGAACGGTGCCATCAATAAAGACCCCAGGCCGGTGACGGTGATGATCGGGTTGGCGCTGGTCTTGAACCCGTCGTTACGCAGCACCAGCATGCCGGGGATGTATTGCCCGGTCAGGGTAATCACGAACAGCGGCAAGGCCACGCCAAAAAACGCCGCGATGGAAAAGTGCGGCATTTCAAACACCGGGGCGGCCAGTTGCAGCTCCAGGCTGTGCAGGTCAAGGCGCTGTTGGGCGAGCAGCAGCCCCAGGCCAATCAACAGAATCCCGACCATCGCATACCGTGAAGTGAAGCGGCGCAGCACCGCGTAGGACACCACCAGAACAATCACCAGCAGCGGGTCCGCGCTGGCGCCACCAAACGCCGCCACCCCAAACTGCAGGAGAATCCCCGCCAGCAAACCTGCCGCAATGCCACCGGGGATCAGCCGCACCAAGCGCTCAAACGCACCACTCAGGCCCAGCACGATAAAACCGATGGCACACATCACATAGGCACCGATCACTTCGGCATACGGTGTAAACGGCATGACCGTCGCCAGAAAGGCCACCCCCGGCGTCGACCACGCCGTGATGATCGGCTCGCGGTAGCGGTAGCTCAACCACGCGCCGGTCACGCCCACGCCGATACTCACCGACCAGACCCAGGAAGCGGTTTGCGCCGCGCTCAACTGCGCCAGGTGGGCAGCCTGGAACACCAGGACAAAGGTGCCCGCGTAATTGACGATGACCGAAATCAGCGCGCTGATGCTGGGGGACAGGTAGTCGGCGAGGCGTAGGCGTGGGGCGGGTCGGTTCATGGCGCGTTCCTTGTGTTGAGGCCGCACAGGCTAACAAGCACCGGCCCGCCCTTTCAGTCCACTTCGCCGCCTTGCGCCAGACCACTCTTGAGCACCTTGGCCAACTGCCGGCAGGCACTCTCGATTTCACTGGGCGTCAGCGCCGAGAACCCCAGCAGCCAGCCGCCCCGTGCCGGTGGCCGGGCATAAAGCCGCGTCAGGCCCGGCAACTGGATACCCACCCGCGCCGCCTGGCGAATCGTCTCCAGCTCCGACCATCCCTCATGCAGCACACAAGGCAACTGTAAGCCCCCGGGCGGCAAGCTGGCGGTGACCACATGGCTCAAGTGGCGCTCCACCGCCTCGGCCATGGCATCACGTCGCTCGCCGTAGATTTTGCGCATTGCGCGGATATGGCTGCCGAAATGCCCGTCGTTCATAAACCGCGCCAGGGTCAGTTGGGCGATTTGCGGGGTATGGCCGTCGAGGATGCTGCGGGCGTAGGTCATGGGTTTGACCAACTCCCGGGGCAGCACCATAAAACCCATGCGCAAGCCGGGGTACAGGGATTTGCTGAAGGTGCCGAGGTAGATCGTGCGCTGGGAGCTGTCCAGGCCCTGCACACAGGCGGTCGGCAAACCTTCATAGTGAAACTGGCTGTCGTAGTCGTCCTCGATAATCCAGCCTTGGCGCTGCTCGGCCCAGGCGATCAGGTCCAGGCGCCGCTCCAGCGCCAGGGTGGCGCCTGTGGGGTATTGATGGGACGGCGTGACATACACGGCGTTGGCGCCGCTGCGGTCGGCGCGCAGGGCGTCGATACACAGGCCTTTGGCGTCCACCGCAACCGGTACCACCTTGAGCTGGGACATTTCAAACGCCTTGCGGGCGCCGAAGTAACCGGGGTCTTCCATCAGGATCGGCTGGCCCTCATCCACCAGCACCTGCGCGCACAAATACAGGGCCTGACGCGTACTCGACAGCACCAGCACCTGATCCGGCGTGACCCGCGCCCCGCGTTCCAGGTTCAGGTAGTCGGCGATGGCCTGGCGCAGGGGTTCGGCGCCTTGCGGGTCGCCATGCAACAGCAGGTTCGGGCGGTAATCCTTCAATGCCTGGCGGTGCAGGCGCTCCCAGATGCCCACGGGGAAGGTGCGCGTTTCCGGCAGCCCTGTGGCAAACGCCTTGACCACTTGCTGGTCGGTCACCCCGCCGCTGGCAAGGATCTGCGCGCCCCTGGCACTCAGCGCCGCGACCTGGTTCGCCACCACTGGCTGGCGCTTGCGCGCGCCCAGCAGGCTCGGCCCGATCTTCTCGGAAACGTAACTACCCGAACCTTCACGCCGGCACAGGTAGCCGTCCAGTTGCAGTTGGACGTAGGCCATTTCTACGGTATCCCGGGAAATGCCCAGTGACTTGCCCAACGTACGCGTGGCGGGCAACCGACTGCCGGGCGCAAGAATGCCCTCCAGGATCAGCTGACGCAGCACGCGCTGCACCCGCACACGCAAATCCAGGGAGGCCAGCTTGGGGTCCGTCAGGCGGATCTTCAGGGTGTCCAGTTCAAGGTTGTGGGTCATTGACTTGGCCAAGGGGTAAAAAAGCATGCATCTTTGTGCGATGCCGCCGATATGTCCACGAGCAATATCGGCGAGCTTTGCCGTCGGGTGTTACAGAACCATCCGATACTCAATGCAGCCCGAGTCCTCGGCGATCCAGTTGTAGAGTTTCTGCGCACGCTTGTTGGTCTGCTGGGTATGCCAGTACAACCGGGCGCAGCCGTGGTGTTGCGCATAGCGCTGGACCCATTCGATCAACAGTTTGCCGGTACCGCCGCCGCGCACCGTGGGGGCCACGTACAGGTCTTCGAGGTAGCAGAAGTCGGCGACCGCCCAGGTCGAACGATGCAACAGCGCATGCACCAGCCCCACCAACTCATCGCCCTGCACTGCCACGGCACAGGCCATGGCTTCATTGGTATCGAGCAAGCGGCTGAAGGCAGTGCGGGTGGTGGCCTCATCCAGGCTGACTTGATAAAAGTCCTGGTAGGCCAGCCACAGTTGCAGCCATTGCTCATAGTCTTCAGGTTGCACTGCCCTGACCACGATTGCCTGTGGATCGTTACTCATCGCGTTCTCCTATCGGGAAGCCCGTTCCGGGATGGATCGGGACCCGGCAATGGTAGGTTTCCAAGGCGGCGGCGAACCGACCACTTCCAGACCACCTGGCAGGCCAATCCGCAACGGGCACTCCGTTCACAATTCGTTAAGGATTGCCTTCGTATACTCCAACGCTGCCCCCTAGCATCCGGTAACTCACCCCATGACACGCCCTGCCCCGCTGTTGCTGCTGCTTGCCGGTCTGCTGTTCTTCGTGGCCCTGGGCAATCACGAGTTGCAAGGCTCCACCGAAGCCCGAGTGGCCGGGATTGCCATGGCCATGCACCTGGATAACGACTGGGTGGTGCCGCGCCTGTTCGGTGAGCCCTTCCTGGAAAAACCACCCCTGAGCCTATGGCTGGATGCCGGGGCGATCCGCCTGTTTGGCGCCAGCACCGGCGCGGTACGACTGGCCTCGGCGTTTGCCGGGTTGTTCAGTGTGATGCTGCTGTACGGCATGCTGCGCCGCTTCGGCCGGCCTACGTCCCTGGCGTTTGGCGCCGCGCTGGTGCTGGCGACCATGGCCAGTTACTGGAGCAACGTGCGCGGCGTGGGTGAGGATGCGTTGCTCAGCCTCGGCGTGACCCTGGCGCTGCTGGCGTTCTACCAGGCCACCCGCCCGGAGTCCCAGCCCGGCGCCAATATCGGCACATGGCTGCTGTTTACCTTGGGGATGGCCATCGCCACCTTGAGCAAAGGCGTGCTGGGCCTGGCGATGCCGGGCATTGTGATTTTTGCCTACCTGGCCTGCACCAGCCTGTTGGACAAGCGCGTGCGGCCCGGCCAATGGCTGCGCCCGGGCATGTTCACTCTACTGGCGCTGGTGCCGCTGTTTATCTGGCTGGGGTTTCTGTATCAACGGGGTGGGATGCAGGCGGTCGGTGAGGTGTTGTGGACCAACAGCGTCGGACGTTTCAGCGGCTCCTTCGTCGAAGCCGGGCATTACGAGCCGATCTACTACTACCTGGCCAAACTGCCCGAGGCCTTTTTGCCGTGGAATATCCTGGTGTACCTGGGCCTGTGGCACTTTCGCAAAAGCCTGGCGAGCAATCGGTACCTGCTGTTTTTCAGCCTGTGGCTGGTGGCGCAATTTACCCTGCTGACCTTCGCCTCGAGCAAACGCATCGTGTATCTGATGGCCCTGACCCCGGCGGCGGCGGTCCTCGCGGCCGAATATGGCGCGGTTCTGCTCAGCCGCGTGCCCGCCTATCGCCGTGGCTTGATCAACGGCGTGTTTGCCGTGGTGATTGCCTGCTACCTGGGCGCTGCTCTCTGGTATGCGCCCAAGGCCGACCGGCGTGAGTCCTTTGTACCGCTGACCCGCCAAATCCAGGCATTTCAGGCCCAAGGCCACAGGGTGGTGCTGTACCAGCCCAACGAGCGTGTGGCCGGCGCCACCGTGTTTTACACCCAGAACAACTTGCCGATCCTGCAGACCGAGGCACAACTGCGTGCCTATCTCGATGCCAGGCCGGGCAACCTGGCGTTGCTGGACCGCATTGAGCAACTGACCACCCCGGTCACCGCTCTCAAGCAGATCACCGTGGGCAGCCGGCCCTACTCCTTTGTCGAACAGTAAGGCCTACCAAAGCGCCAAATCGTACGTCAGGTAGACCCGGTAGTTATCGCGGTCACTGGCATAGGTGGAACGGTAGGTGGCCTTGCGCAACTCCACGCCCAGGCCTTTGAGGGTGCTGTCCTGGATCACATAGCGCAGGTGAGTGTCGGACTCCCTCTCGCGGGCTTCGCGGCCCTTGAAGTCGCCGTTCTGGCCCTTGTAGTAACGGGTCATAAAGCTCAGGCCCGGCAGCACAGCGGCAAAATCGTAGTCATAGCGCAGCATCCAGGTTTGCTCACCGGCCTGGATAAACTTGCCGACCCCGGCGTTGCTGAACGAGTACACGGTGGACACGCTGGCATAGGGCAGCGCGGTGTCGCCACTGACCTTTTGGTAGCCCACACCCAACGCCTGTGGCCCCAGCCGATAGGTGAACAGACCACTGAACATGTCGCTGTCGACCTTGCCGTTACGCGCCTCGCCGGCCTCATTGCTGATGAAGTAGCGCAAGTCACTGGTCAGGCTCCCCGCGCCCAACGGCTGCTTATGCACCAGGCCGAGGAATTGCTGGCGATAGAACTCGCGCATTTCCCCGTAGTACCAGGTGCCACTGAGCGTAGGCGTGAAGGCATAGGTGGCGCCGGCGAAATCGAAGTCGCTGCCCTTCTTGCCGCTGTAGCCCTGTGGATAAATATCCACGCTGTCGCTGGAGTTACGCAGTTTGAATTGATCCAGGTGCCCGCTGTGCAGGTACAGGTTGCGGATGCCCGTGTATTCGATCTGGGTGCCGCGAAATGTCTGGGGTAGCAGGCGCCCGTCGTTATGCACCAGTACCGGGATCTTGGGCAGCAAGGTGCCGGTTTTCACCACGGCAGCGCCGATGCGCATTTTTGCGGTCACGCCGAGGCTGGAGAATTCATTGGCGGCGCGCCCATCATCGTGGACCGGCAACAAACCGGTGCCGGCGTGGGTGCGGCTGGAGTCGAGCTTGATCCCCGACAGCCCCTGGGCATCCAGGCCAAAGCCGACGGTGCCCTCGGTGTAGCCCGACTGCAGGTTGAGCAAAAAGCCTTGCGCCCATTCCTTGCGGTCCTCGCCACCGTCGCGATAACCGTCGTTGAAATAGTAATTGCGCAGGGTCAGCTTGCCATGGGAATCCTCCCAGAACCCCTGGGCCATCAGCGACGGCGACAGACTCGCCAGCACCCCGACGGTGACCACGCCACCCCTGGTGAAAAGCTCACGCATAACTGTTTCCTCAATGCCGTATTGTCGATTTTTATGGGCAGTTGCTCCGTGTGCCAGGCTGGACGCCAGGTCACATTGGGGCGGACACTAACGGCTTGCCGAACGCCCCACAACGTTATGCGAGAAGCGCATGACGCTATGCGCAAAGCCGCCCTTCGACAGGAAATCCACGGTGAATCTCAAGCAACTCGAAGCCTTCAAGGCGATCATGTCCACCGGCTCGACCATCGGCGCAGCCACGCGCATGGGCTTGTCGCAGTCTGCGGTCAGCCGCCTGTTGAGCCAGTTGGAAGACGCCCTGGGGTTTGCCCTGTTCCTGCGCAAAAAGGGCCGGTTGATGGCCACGCCAGAGGCCGAGGAACTGCTCACCGAAGTCGCCGGCCTGGTGGACGGCATGCAGCGGATCCAGCGTCTGGCGGACGAAATGCGCGTCGGCCGCTCGCGCAAAAGCCTGCTTAAAGTCGGCGTGCCCACCAGCATGACCCAGGAATTGTTGCCGCGTATTGTTGCGGACTTTCTCAAGGACCATGACGACACTGTGGTCGAGCTGCTGACCGGTTCCTACGACATGATCGAGCGCGCCGTGCTGGACCGCTCCGCCGACCTGGGTTTTGTACGCCTGCCCACCGAGATCCCCGACTTCGATATCGAGCCGGTACTGCACACCGAAGGCGTGTGCGTGATGCCGGCCGACCATCCACTGAGCCGACACCCGTTCATCGAGGTGCAGCATCTGCGCAATGTGCCGTTGGTGATGCTGGGCCGGCAACGGGCGGTGCGTACCGAGTTGAACCAGATGTTCCGCGCCGCCAACCTGACACCCCAGGTACGGGTCGAAGTGCACTCGGTGGGCGCCGCCTGCAGCTTTGTCGCCGAAGGCCTGGGGGTGTCGATCGTCAATGGCTTGCTGGCCAGCCACTTCATGCACCTGCCGATTGTCAGCCGGCCGTTTCGCCCGGCATTGCCCTATGAATTTGGCCTGGCATTTCGTGCCGACGAACCGCGCCCGCAGTTGGTAACGGCATTTGCCGAGCACCTCAAGCAGCGCCTGAATTCCATTGCGAAAATCCCGTAACCCTCTGCGCGGTCGGAGACCAGAATCCCCTCTCGGCATCCCGAGCGCTGCGTAAAACGCATACCCCAACCCGCACCACGCATAACGTTGTGGGCCTGCGCGCGATGCCCTAGTGTCCGCCCAACCAAGCGTCACTACCCACAACAATAACAGCGCACGCACCCCGCTCAGACGGGGGCCGCGCCGGGGCCGCCAGCATGACCGAACCGCAGATCCTCCGTACCCCGTCGCCCACCGAGGCGGCCGCAGACAAACCCGTGCAACGCAAGCAAATCAACCCGGCGATCATTCTGCTGAGTATCGTCCTGCTCGCCGTCGCCTTCACCTACGTGGTGAATGCCGGCAAGTTCCAGCGCCAGAATGGCCTGGTGGTGCCGGGCTCGTATCAGGTGCTGGAAAAGCAGGATTCCTTCAGCCAACTGTTCTCCCTGGAACCCCGCAAGGCCGGCGACACAACGGCCCGCCCGGTATCGTTGGTGGAAGGTTTCATGGCCATTCCCCAAGGCATCGAAAAGCGTGCGGCGTTGATTTTCATGGTGCTGTTCATCGGCGGCATGTTCGGCGTGCTGAACAAGGCCGGGGTGATCGACGCCGGGCTGGAGCGCCTGCTAGGCATGACACGAGGCAATATCTACGTGCTGGTGCCGAGCCTGATGCTGGTGTTTTCCGCCGGCAGTACCTTTATGGGGCTGGCCAAGGAGTTCATCCTGATCGTGCCGTTGATGGTGGCCATGGCCAACCGCCTGGGGCTGTCGAACCTGATTGGCCTGGCCATCGTCACCATCTCGGTGAAGATCGGCTACCTGGCGTCCATCTCCAACCCGGTGGCCTTGTCCGTGGCCCAGCCGATGGTCGGCCTGCCGATCTTCAGCGGCTTGAGCATGCGCGTCGCGGCCTATTGCACCTTCCTGTTGGTGGGTATCGCGTTTGTGCTGTGGAGCATTCGCAAGCACGGCTTTGATGCCAGCGCGCAGATCACCTTCGAAAGCAAACCCCTGCCGATTCGCCACCTGCTGAACCTGCTGGTGCTGGGCGGCGGCATCGGCTTCCTGGTGTATGCCTCGAACCGCTGGGGCTGGAAATACCATGAGCTGTCGGCGTTCTACCTGCTGCTGACCGTGGCCTTCGCCGTGATCGCCGGCCTGGCCGCGAGCACCGCCGCCAGCGCGTTTGTCGATGGCATGAAGAAGGTGCTGATCGCCGGCGTCCTGATCGGCCTGGCGACCGCCGTGGAAATCATCCTCAGCACCGGCCAGGTGCTGGACACCATCGTCAACAGCCTGGCCAACCTGGTGGGCGACCACGGGCCGGTGGTCTCGGCCTACGGCATGTTCTTCGCGCAACTTGGACTGGACGTGCTGATCCCCTCCACCTCCGGCCAGGCCGCCGTGACCATGCCGATCTTCGGCCCGCTGGGCCAGTTGTCCGGGGTCAGCCCACAAACCACCGTCTTTGCCTTTTTGATGGGCAACGGCCTGACCAACATGATCACCCCGACCTCCAGTGGCCTGCTGGTGCTGCTGGCCACCGCCAACGTCGGCTGGGGCCAATGGGCGCGCTACATCCTGCCGCTGTTCCTGATCTATGCGGTACTGGCGATGGTGCTGCTGGCCATTGCCGTGCAAACCGGATACTGAGTCGATGAGTGTTTTACCTATGCAAACCCTGCACAACCAGATGATCGCCATGCGCGACGGCATCCACCTGGCCACCGATATCTACCTGCCGGCGGGCGGCGAAGGGCCGTATCCGGTGGTGATCGAACGTACACCCTATGACAAGTGCAAACCGTCGCGCTCGGAAAAACAGCTCGACGGCCAGCACATCTCCCGCGAGCAAATGGCGGCGCGTTTTACCGCCCAGGGGTTTGTCGCGATCTTCCAGGATTGTCGCGGGCGCTACGCTTCCGAAGGGGTGTTCACCAAGTACACCGCCGAGGGCGAAGACGGTTTCGACACCCTGGCCTGGATCGTTCGCCAGCCATGGTGCAACGGCAAGATCGGCAGCATGGGCCTGTCATACGCGGCCCACACCCAACTGGCGATGGCCTGCCTGCATCCGCCGGGCCTGAGCAGCATGGTGCTCGACAGCGGCGGCTTCGCCAACGCCTACCAATGCGGGATTCGCCAGGGCGGTGCGTTTGAACTCAAGCAGGCCACCTGGGCGTTTCGCCAGGCCAAAGAAAGCCCGCTCGCCCTGGCCGATCCGCAGGTGCGCCAGGCGCTGGAAGACGAAGACATCCATGAATGGTTCCGCCGCATGCCCTGGCAGGCGGGCCAATCGCCGTTGCGTCATGTGCCCGAGTACGAAGCCTATCTGCTGGAGCAGTGGGCCCAGGGCACCTTCGGCCCCTACTGGCAGAAATCGGGAATTTATGCCGAAGGTCACTACGGGCGCTTGCCGGATATTCCGGTGCTGTTCATGTCCAGTTGGTACGACGCTTATGTCAGCTCGACCCTGGCCAACTACACCGCCTTCAACCGCGCCAGCAGCGCGCCGCAACGGTTGATCATGGGGCCGTGGTTGCACGGTGACCGCAATATCAGCCATAGCGGCGATGTGGAGTTCGGTGCCCAGGCCGCGTTTGACGGCCAGGTGGCGCAGGATTGGTTGAGTTGTCGCCTGCAATGGTTCGAGCAATCCCTCAAGCCCGGGACGCAGCCACCGCCGGCCCAGGTGCAGGTGTTCTTGATGGGCGGTGGCAGCGGTTTGCCGGATGAGCAGGGGCGCCTGCAACACGGCGGTCGCTGGCTGCAGGGCGAACAATGGCCGCTGCCTGGCACCCAGTCGCTGACCTTGTACCTGGATGCGCAACGGCAATTGACCGAGGTTGCGCCCAGCGCGGGCGAGGCCGTCTTGGGTTACTACGCCGACCCGGCCAACCCGGTACCGACCGTGGGAGGGGCATTGACGTCCGGCGCACCGATTTTTGTCGGCGGCGCCTTCGACCAGCGCGAGCGCGCCGACTTTTTTGCCAGCCGGGGCGACAATCGTCCCTTGTCCGAGCGCGACGATGTGCTGAGTTTCCAGACCGCGCCCCTGGACGAAGACCTGGTCGTAGCCGGTCCCGTGCAGATCGAACTGTGGGTCGACAGCGACGCGCCAGACACTGACTTCACCGCCAAGCTGGTGGATGTCTACCCGCCGAGCGCGGCGTATCCGGAAGGCTTTGCGATGAACATCACAGACGGCATCCGCCGCTGCCGTTATCGCGACGCTTGGGAGCAGCCCAAACCGCTGGTACCCGGTGAGCGGGTGAAGGTGACTATTGAGCCATTCGCCACCTGCAACCTGTTTAAACAAGGTCATCGCCTGCGCTTGGACATATCCAGTAGCAACTTCCCGCGCTTCGACGTCAACCCAAACAGCGGGGAGGCCGAGGGCCAGGCCCGGCATCCGCGCATTGCTCACAATCGTCTGCACCTGAGCCGGGAAGCGGCGTCGTGCCTGGTCCTGACCATCCTCCCCAACGAGTGAAGCCCCCCAAAGGAGCCGGCAAGGCGGCTCCTACATACCACTCATCCGCGAATTCCACATTCATTAAAAAACCGTTTCAGCTCTCGCCCTGCCTGCCGATATCACCTGTCTATCCATCGGCTGGGCGATCTTCCAGCAACTGATGTACACGCAATCTGTTCCTGGAGGAATTCGATGAATACATGGTTTGGCAACATCAGCGTCAACTTGAAACTGGGCCTGGGCTTCGGCCTGGTGCTGGTGCTCACCTCGATCCTCGCGCTCACGGGCTGGACCAGCCTGGGCAGCCTGATCGACCGCAGCAACTGGATGAGTGACATCACCCAGCTCAATGCATCGCTGACCAAACTGCGTATCGTGCGCCTGCAATACATG
>LNAP01005497.1_pt1 | contig 11239 bp, 11 predicted proteins | sample 602601 | NCBI WGS metagenome assembly LNAP01 (sample SAMN02440304, study PRJNA202911) | soil metagenome | biome: Subtropical and temperate rainforests or woodlands; isolation source: soil samples (1 kg each in a 20% v/v slurry with milli Q water) were... ...
CGGCACCGGCGTATGCCCCGCCACCACCGCCCGCACGCCGCGGATGCCGGTGCGGTCCATCTGCCGCAGGCGGTCGCGCGACCACTGACAGGCGGCGCTGGTGCGCCGATAGCGGTCTTGCAAGGCGGATTCCAGCCGCGGCCAGAACAGCACCGGGCAATCGGCATGCAGCAGCCCCACCGCGCCGTCCAGGGTTTCGACCTCGATGGCGATGGGCAATTGCGCGAAGGCCTCGGCGAATACCTGCTGCCGATCCGATGGCAGGTCCAGGAACCAGCCGCCGCCGTAGCCGCGCCAGTTGTCCACATCCACCTGCCCGGTGCGCACGTGGCGGATCGCGTAATCCTCGTGATTGCCCTGGACCGCGTGGAACCAGGGCCGGGCCAGCCACTCCAGCGCGGCCTCGCTTTCCGGGCCGCGGTCTACCAGGTCGCCGACGGAAAACAGGCGGTCCCGGGTGGGATCGAAGCCCAGCTGGTCCAGGCTTTGCTGCAGGCGGGAAAAATGCCCATGCAGGTCGCCCACCGCGAAATCGCGGCCTAGCTCGTTGCGCGGGACTTTGAGAAAACGCTGCTCCATGATGATCCGGGGCTACCACTGGGTTGATGCTTGATCCCTCTTTTTAACCCGCTTTCAAGCCCACCCGGCTGCTCCCCCTTGCCAGGCCATGGTCAAAATTTGGTTACGAGAATCGATATTATTCGCGATAATATCCAGCTTTCTCCAACCCGCGCCTGCAAGGGCCCGCCCCCCATGACCGCCGCGTCCACCATCAAAACCTGGTACCTGGTCCATAAGTGGACCAGCCTGGTCTGCACGATCTTCCTGCTCATCATCTGTCTTACCGGTTTGCCTCTGGTGTTCCACCACGAGATCGAACACTGGCTCGACGATGGCAAGCCGCTGTCCGACGTGCCGGCCTCGACCCCTCGCGCCAACCTGGACCAGTTGGTCGACGGCGCCCGCGCCATGTATCCGGGCGAAGTCGTCGACTACCTGTTCTTCGATCCCGACGAGCCGCAAGTCTATGTGGGCATGGCAAAAACGCCCGGCGATGGCCAGGTGTCCGGCCACGCCGTGCGCATGGACGCGCGCACCGGCGACGTGCTGCTGGACGGCCCGCTCTACACGCAGGACAAGTTTTCCTTCATGGGCATCATGCTGGCCCTGCACGTGGACCTGTTCGCGGGGCTGCCCGGCGAGCTGTTCCTGGGCTTCATGGGGCTGCTGTTCTGCGTGGCCATCGTGTCCGGCGTGGTGCTCTACGGCCCCTTCATGAAGAAGCTGGAATTCGGCACCGTGCGCGCCACCCGCTCGACCCGCCTGAAGTGGCTGGACCTGCACAATCTGCTGGGCATCGTGACGCTGGTCTGGGCCTTCGTGGTGGGCATCACGGGCGTGATCAATGAACTATCCACGCCGCTGTTCCGCCTGTGGCAATCGACCGAACTGGTGCGCATCCTGGAACCCTACAAGGGCCAGACCGTACCCACCGAACTGGCCTCGGCCCACGCCGCCGCCGATACGGCCCGCAAGGCCCTGCCCGGCAACGAAGTGTCCTTCATCGCCTTTCCCGGCAACGCCTTCGGCAGTCCCCACCACTACATCACCTGGATGCGCGGCGACACGCCGCTCACTTCCAAACTGAACACGCCCGTGCTGGTGGACGGCAAGACCGGCGAACTGACCACCGTGGCCAAGATGCCCTGGTACCTGACCGCGCTGGAAGTCTCGCGCCCGCTGCACTTCGGCGACTATGGCGGCCTGCCCTTGAAAATCATCTGGGCGCTGCTGGACGTCATCACGATCGTGGTCCTGGTCAGCGGCCTCTATCTCTGGCTGGCTCGCCGCCGCGCCACCGAGGCGCGCATCGCCGAACTCGTACGCAAGCACCAGGCCGCCGCCATCCCGAAAAGGACTCCCGCATGAGCAAGACTGCCCGTGGTTTCATGTTTGTCTGGGGCACCCCGATCCTGCTGGGCGTGCTCAGCGTGTTCGGCTTGCTGGCCGCGCTGCTGGGCACGGGGGGCTGGCACTGGGCGTCCTGGACCGCCCTGGCCATCCTGCTGGCGGTGATCGCGCGCTATTGGGTGTTTCCGCTGAAGCCCTAGCGCGCGCGCAACACGGCTACTTGCCAAACACTTCCGGGTCCGGCCCCAGGCGCCCGCCTTCCTTGATGCCGTCGATGGCGGCCATATCCGCCGCCGACAGCTCGAAGTCGAAGACGTCGATGTTCTCGCGAATGCGGGCCGGCGTCACCGACTTCGGAATCACGATCAGATCGTTCTGCAGGTGCCAGCGCAGCGTCACCTGGGCGGGCGATTTGCCGTGTTTCTTCGCCAGTTCCAGGATGACCTTGTCCTTGGCCACGCCGCCCTGGGCCAGGGGGCTCCATGACTCCGTCGCGATGCCATGCCTGGCGTGGAAGTCCCGCAGCGCGCGCTGGGTGAAGCCAGGGTGCAGCTCGACCTGGTTCACCGCGGGCGTCACGCCGGAGACGTCGATCAGCCGTTCCAGGTTGGCCTGGGTGAAATTGGACACGCCGATCGAACGCGCGCGGCCGTCTTCCTTCATTTCGACCATGGCCTTCCAGGCATCAACGAACTTCGTGCTGCCGGCCACGGGCCAATGGATCAGGTACAGGTCCACGTAGGCCAGGCCCAGCTTTTCCAGGCTCTCGTCCATGGCTTTGTGGGCCTCGTCGTAGCCGTGCCTGTCGTTCCAGAGCTTGGTCGTGACGTACAGATCCTTGCGCGCCACGCCGGCCGCGCGCAGGCCCTCGCCCACGCCGGCCTCGTTGCCATAGATGGCCGCGGTGTCCACCGAGCGGTAGCCGGCCGCCAGCGCCTCTTTCACGCTTGCGGCCGCCTGATCGTTCGGCACCTGCCAGACGCCCAGGCCCAGCTGGGGAATCTTGCTGCCGTCGTTCAATTTCACTGCGGGTACTTTCGCCATAAGACCCTCCGTAGCTTGCGACGCGACGTCCGCGCGGCGAATATGCGCCGGGTCGCGCAACCAAGGGGCAGCCAGGCTTCATCCTTGGTTGAGACAGTAAAGAACGGGCCCGCCAGGCTGCGCCCGAGTCACCATGCCGGATTGAAAACCCCCGGGAGAGGTCTACACATCCCAGGGGCCGTGAGGCCGATAATACCCCCACAGCCGCCAATTCCTTGAATGCCCCCCGCCAAAGCAGCTATTTCCGCCCCTGGCGCGGCCCCGCGGCAGAAATACCGCCCGTAGCCGATAATGCGCTTCCGACGGCCCGCCGGCCCATGCATAACCCTCCCGGCCCTGACCATGAACGCTCCTGACACGCGGCCCGAGCGCCGCGGCGGTTTCTCCACCCTGCGCACCCTCTTTCCCTATCTCTGGCCGCCTGGCGAAACCGGCCTGAAAACGCGCGTGGTCGCGGCCCTGCTATGCCTGTTCGCGGCCAAGGCGGCCACGGTCTATGTCCCCCTGCTGTACAAGCAGGCCATCGACGAATTGGGCAAGGGCGCGCCGGGCGCCGTCACGGTGCCGCTAGGCCTGATCCTGGCCTACGGCACCGCCCGGGTGCTGTCGCTGCTGTTCTCGGAGCTGCGCGACGCCATCTTCGCCCGGGTCGGGCAGCACGCCATCCGCGCCGTCGGCCTGCAGGTCTTTCGCCACCTGCACGCGTTGTCGCTGCGCTTTCACCTGACGCGCCAGACCGGCGGCCTGAACCGCGCCATCGAACGCGGCACCAAGGGCATCCAGACCCTGCTGTCGTTCCTGCTCTTCAGCATCCTGCCGACCTTCTTCGAAATCGGGCTGGTCTGTATCGTGCTGTGGAAGATGTTCGACATCTGGCTGGCGCTGGCCACCGGCGCCACCGTCACGCTGTACATGGCGTACACGCTGCTGGTCACGGAATGGCGCGCCAAGTTCCGGCGCCAGATGAACGAAACCGACTCCGAAGCCAACACCAAGGCCATCGAAAGCCTGCTGAACTACGAGACGGTCAAGTACTTCGGCAACGAAGAGCACGAAGCCCGCCGCTACGACGCCTCGCTGACCCGCTACGAGCGCGCCGCCGTGCGCAGCCAGGTCAGCCTGTCCGTCCTCAACGTCGGCCAGGCCGCCATCATCTCGGTGGGCCTGACCCTGGTCATGTGGATGGCCGCCACCGGCATCGCCGACGGCCGCTACACGCTGGGCGATTTCGTCCTGGTCAACACCTACCTGCTGCAGCTGTACCAGCCGCTGAGCTTCTTCGGCTTCGTTTACCGCGAGATCAAGCAGGCCATCATCGACATGGAGCGCATGTTCGAACTGCTGGGACAGGACCGCGAAGTGGCCGACCGGCCCGATGCCCAGCCCTTGCGCGTGGCGGGCGGCGAGGTGGAATTCCGCGACGTGCATTTCGGCTACGACACGCGCCGGCCCATTTTGAAGGGTGTCAGCTTCACCATCCCGGCCGGCAGGACCGTGGCCGTGGTCGGCACCTCAGGCGCCGGAAAATCGACCATCGCGCGCCTGCTGTTCCGCTTCTACGACGCCGACGGCGGCGCCATCCTCATCGACGGCCAGGACGTGCGCGAGGTGACGCAGGCCAGCCTGCGGGCCGCGATCGGCGTCGTGCCGCAGGACACCGTGCTGTTCAACGACACCATCCTCTACAACATCGGCTACGGCCGCCCCGGCTCCACCGAGGGCGAGATCCAGGCGGCGGCGCGCCTGGCCCATATCCACGACTTGATCATGGCCATGCCGGACGGCTACCAGACCATGGTGGGCGAACGCGGACTGAAGCTGTCCGGCGGCGAAAAGCAGCGCGTGGCGATCGCCCGCACCATCCTCAAGAATCCGGCCATCTTCCTGTTCGACGAGGCCACCAGCGCGCTGGACACCCACACCGAACGTGAAATCCAGGCCAATCTGCGCGAAGTCAGCCAGGGCCGCAGCACCCTCATCATCGCCCACCGCCTGTCCACCGTGGCGGACGCCGACGAGATCATCGTGCTGGGCGAGGGTCGCATCATCGAACGCGGCCGCCATCCGCAACTGCTGGCGCACGGCGGCGTCTACGCTGGCATGTGGGCGCGCCAGCAGGAAAGCGCCCAGGCCGGCGCGCCGGATTGACAAGCCCGGCCCCCTGTCCGAACATCGCACCCTTTTGCATTCCAGGCTACCCATGCAGGATCCGAACCCCGCCCCCGCCGTCCGCGTCTGTGCCTCCTCCGATCTCGCCAACGGCGGCCTGGGCGTGAAAATCCCCGTGTCCGATGCGGCGGGCCGGACCACCGCCTTCTTCGTACGCTACCAGGACCGCGTGCACGGTTATCTGAACCGCTGCGCCCACGTGGGCGTGGAACTGGATTGGGAAGGCAGTTTCTTCACCCGCGCCGGCGACCTGATCATGTGCGCGCGCCACGGCGCCACCTACCAGCCGGACACCGGCCTGTGCGTGGGCGGGCCCTGTAAAAATGGCCGCTTGACCGTGCTGGCGGTCGAGGAACGCGACGGCGCGGTCTATTGGCAGCCGGCCGGCAAGATCCGACCGCTGGAAGACGCGACCGACGACTAGCCCCGGATGCCCAGCCATCCATTCATCCCCACATAGACGCCCACGGCGATGATCAGCAGGCTGGAGAGATACGGAGCCCGCTGAGCGACCGCGCTAAACCACGGAGCCCGCTTGTTGACTTGGCGTACGCTTAGCGCCGCCACGGCGCCGACCGTCACCAGCGTAATGGCCAGTCCGATCGAGAAACACAGCACCAGCGCCGCTCCGAGCGTGAATTCTTTCAATTGCAGACACAGCAGCAGCACCGTAATTGCCGCAGGGCAAGGAATAAGCCCGCCGGTCAGGCCAAACAGGGCAATTTGCCAGTTGGTTACGTTCCGGTTGGTGAAGCGCCGCCGGATGTCATTGGCGTGCGCAAGCTGGTGGGGGTCCTGATGCCCTACGCCCGCGACGTCCAGTCCTCGCTGCTCTTCATGCCGTTGGTCATGCTGGTGTTGCTCTGGCTCCGTGAACGCGACGTCATGGCGGTGGGCATGCCCGTGGCCATTGCGATGGTCGTGGTGATGATGGTCGTGGTGATGATGGTCGTGGTGATGATGGTCGTGGTGATGATGCACGTGGTGATGATGCACGTGGTGGTGATGGTCGTGGCCTGCGCCATGCTGATCGCGCCAGGTCCGCCAGAACATCCATGCAGCGATCAGCACGATGATCACTCCGGACGCCAGCTGGAAATATGGTTCCAGTTCCTCCGCAGCGACTCCGCGCCAGAGATACATGCCGCCCAACCCGATACCCCACACAATCAAGGTGTGCGAAATGGTCGCGGTGATTCCAAGCAGTACAGCCTGCCACACACTCCCCCTGATCGCGACGATGAACGCCGCCATCATCGTCTTGGAGTGGCCGGGCTCCAGCCCGTGTAGAGCGCCCAGCAGGATCGCGCTGGGAATAAACAGCCAGGCATGCGAAGCACCCTGGGCAATCAGATCGGAAAACGACAGCATGGATGGCGTTCTTAAAGGTACTTGGTGATTTCTTTGAATTCGTCTATCACGCGTTGTCTGTCCTGGTCCAGCTCGCCCACCGCATCCTGCAGGCAATGGTCGATATGGTCTTGAATGAGGATCTTCTTGGCCTGGGAAATGGCGCGCTCGACCGCATGCAGCTGCTGGGCCAATTCAAGGCAGGGACGATGTTCTTCCATCATTGTCAGGATGCTGCGCAAATGGCCTTCAGCTCGCTTGAGGCGCTTGGCGACGGCATCGTGATGATGATGAGGATCGGGTTTGTTCATGGAGTCATCATATCCCCCCGGGGGGGATATGATTAAGGAAACCATGTCGTCGGTCGGGGAAAGGGATATCAGTCTGTAGCGATATCTACATGATTGCAGAGATAGCGATGCTTTCATATTCTGCTCCCCATGGACACGCCACTTGCCTCTTCTTGGCTGCTGCTTATCGTCAGCCTGCCCACCGACGGCGCCACGGCGCGCATGCGCATCTGGCGCAAGCTCAAGACGTTGGGGTGCGCAGCCTTGCGCGACGGAGCCTATCTGCTACCGGCGCACGCCGAGCAAGCGCTCCAACTGGCCGATCTGGCCGCCGAAACGAGCGAAGAAGGCGGTCAGGCTTGGCTGCTGCGGGTGCAGGCCCAGGACAACGACGAGTCCGCCTCGTTCCGGGCCCTGTTCGACCGTTCGGCCGACTATGACGCCTGGCTGGCGGAACTGGCCCAGGCGCGCCAGACGCTCGCTGAGTTGAAGGCGACGGAGCTCAACCGCCTGTTGCGCCGCTACGAACGTAGCTACCAGGCGTTGCGCCGCATAGATTTCTTCCCGGCTGAAACGTCGCTCCGCGCGCAAGCGCAGCAACGCGATTTCGCCAATGCCATCGAATCCCTGCTGTCGCCCGGCGAACCCCACGCATCGGTGGGCGGCATAGCCCGCCGCGATCCCATGAACCATCGGGGACGCGTCTGGGCGACCCGACGCCATATCTGGGTTGATCGCGTTGCCTGTGCGTGGCTGATCCAGCGCTTCATTGACCCGTCCGCGCGCTTTCTATGGCTGGATACCCCGGCCGACTGCCCGGCCGACGCCCTGGGATTCGATTTCGACGGCGCCACTTTCACGCACGTCGGCGATCGGGTGTCGTTCGAGGTCCTGCTTGCCAGTTTCGGCCTGGAGGAGAATCGCGGCCTCGCGCTGTTGGGAACGCTGGTACATGCGCTCGACGTGGGCGGTGCCGCGGTGCCGGAAGCCGCAGGCTTTGAAGCCATCCTGGCCGGCGCTCGCAAACGCCTGCCCGACGACGATGCCTTGCTGCTCGAAGCCGGCACCGTACTGGATTCCCTGTACGCCCATTTCTCCGGTGGGCGTAAGACCTGACTGGCCTCGGTTCAAGAGCGCAACCATGAATCCGTCCCAAGAATCTGCCCGCGCCAGTGCGGCAACGCTTGCCGCCCAACCCGCCTATACCCTCTGGCAACTGATCCGGTATTTCATCCGACTGGGGACCCTGGGCTTTGGCGGGCCGGTTGCCTTGGCCGGTTACATGCGCCGCGATCTGGTGGAGGGCAGAGGCTGGATCACCGACGGCGACTACAAGGAAGGTTTGGCGCTCGCCCAGCTCGCGCCAGGTCCTCTGGCCGCGCAGCTCGCCATTTACCTCGGCTACGTGCATTACCGCATTCTGGGCGCCACGCTGGTGGGGATCGCCTTCGTCCTGCCGTCGTTCTTCATGGTCGTTGCCCTGGGGTGGGCATATCTGCGTTTTGGCGGCCTGGCCTGGATGCAAGCCGTGTTCTACGGCGTGAGCGCTGCGGTGATCGGCATCATTGCCATCAGCGGCTACAAGCTCACTACCAGGAGCGTGGGCAAGGACAAGCTGTTGTGGGCCATCTACCTGGCGCTGGCCGTCGTCACTGTCATCACCGAATCCGAAACAGCCTGGCTGTTTCTGGCGGCCGGTCTGCTGGTCTGGTTTTGGCGCGCGCCGCCCAGGTGGGTAAAGTCCGGTCATCTGTCGGCGGTGGCCGCGGTATCCGTGCCAGCGGGGGCTACGCTGAGCACGCTGGACTGGCCGTTGCTCTGGCAGATCGGGTTGTTCTTCGCCAAGGCGGGAGCTTTCGTGTTCGGCTCCGGGCTGGCCATCGTGCCGTTTCTCTACGGCAGCGTGGTTACCGACTTCCACTGGCTCAATGACAAGCAGTTCGTCCATGCAGTGGCGGTAGCCATGATCACGCCGGGACCCGTTGTCATCACGGTCGGCTTCATCGGCTACCTGGTCGCGGGCTTGCCCGGAGCCTGTGTGGCGGCCTTGGCTACCTTTCTGCCTTGTTATCTGTTCACCATCATCCCGGCGCCCTACTTCAAGAAGTACGGAAAACTGCCCGGCATTCTCGCCTTCGTCGATGGCGTGACGGCCGCTGCGATCGGCGCCATCGTAGGCGCAGTCATCGTTATCGCCCGGCGCACGATCGTCGATGTGCCGACATTGCTGTTGGCAGTGGCTGCAGTGCTGTTGCTGCTGTGCTTCAAAAAACTGTCTGAGCCGATGATTGTTGCTGGCGCGGCGATGATCGGCCTGGCGGTTTATCCGCTGCTGCACTAAGTGCTTTTCCAGGAGTTCATCATGCAATGGATCACTCGTGAACGGCCCAAGATCGACCGCATCGCCTGCCCATGGCTAATCGCCCGATTCATCGACGAAACGCCAGAATTTCTCTACGTGCCCGCGGGGGATGTTCTACGCCTCGCCAAGGAAACCGCCGCCATTCCCTACGACATTCCTGGCGTGGAACTTTCGCACGTTGGAGAGCTGTGCAGCTTTGACGCTTTCCTCGATAAGTATGGGCTGGCGGACAACCCGGCGCTGCAGCAAATGGCCACCATCGTTCGCGGCGCCGACACCTCGCGCCTGGACCTGACCCCGCAGTCAGGCGGACTGTACGCACTGTCGCTGGGCCTGTCGCACTTGTACGCCAACGACCACGTCATGCTTGGCCATGGCATGGTCATGTACGACGCTCTTTATGCCTGGTGCCAGTCGTGCCAAGGCGAAACGCACCGCTGGCCACCAGTCATGCCGATGGCATAAGGGACGATCCCGGCTGAATCACTGCATCTTTGCGGAGACCCTCATGCAAGGCATATCCGTTCCAGGTATCTGCTGGGCGGAATAGCGGCCTGGCGCTCGGTCCGGCAGAGTGTGGAACCCATCACGGAGTAGCTTTTGAAGCAGCACGCCTCGGCCGGACTTTCTCGCGCTCAAGCTTGCGCCGCCACCGCTTCGGCCGGGGCCTGCCGTTCCGCGTAGCGGCGCGCCAGCACCGCGCAGACCATCAGCTGCATCTGGTGGAAGATCATCAGCGGCAGCACCACCACCCCCATCTGCGAAGTGCCGAACAGCACCGTGGCCAGTGGAATCCCCGATGCCAGCGACTTCTTCGAGCCGCAGAAGACCAGCGTGATCTCGTTTTCCTTCGACAGCCCCAGCTTGCGGCTGCCCCAGGTCGTAAGCAGCAGCACCGTGCCCAGCAGCAAGGCGTTCACCAGCACCATGGAAGCCAGGTCTATCGCCGGGAACGCGTGCCAGATGCCCTGCGCCACCGCCTCGCTGAACGCGGTGTAGACGGCCAGCAGGATGGAGCTGCGGTCCACTTTGGACAGCGTGCGGTTGTTGCGCTGGGCCCAGGCGCCGATCCAGGGGCGCAGCAGGCTGCCCACCGCGAACGGCAGCAGCAGCTGCAACAGGATGCGGCCGGCGTCGGCCAGCCCGTGGCCGCCGCCCTGGCGGTGCAGCAGCACGGCCACCAGCAGCGGCGTCAGCACGGTGCCCAGCAGGTTCGACGCCGTGGCCGCGCAGATCGCGCCCGGGACATTGCCGCGCGCCATGGAGGTGAAGGCAATCGACGACTGCACGGTGGAAGACAGGGTGCAGACGAACAGCACGCCCAGCCACAGCGACGGCGTCAGCAGGTTGGGAAACAGCGCCCGCAGCCCCAGGCCCAGCGCCGGAAAGAGCAGGAAGGTGCAGGCCAGGATCAGCGCATGCAGGCGCACGTCCTTCACGCCCGCAACGATGGCATCGGTGGACAGGCGAGCGCCGTGCAGGAAGAACAGCAGCGAAATGGCGATGTTGCTGGCCACGGTCATGAACGCCGCGCCCTGGCCCACGGCCGGGAAAAAGCTGGCGAAGACCACCGTGGCGATCAGGATGAGCGTGAATTGGTCGGGCAGGAAGCGGCGCATGGCAAAGGTTTCCGTAGGGATTGCGGAAACTATAGGCACGGCGCTTGCCATCGTGAAGCCCACTGGGTACTTTAACTGTCATCGGACTTTTCTATTACCAGGCCGCCATGCTCAATCCCCTCTGGCTCAAGACCTTCACTGCCGCCGCCGCCGCGCCCAGCTTCACCGAAACCGCCCGGCGGCTGGGCCTGACCCAGCCCACGGTCAGCGAGCACATCCGCCAGCTGGAACAGGCCCTGAACCGCCGCCTGTTCCAGCGCGACACGCATTCGCTCGCGCTTACCAGCGACGGCCGCAGCCTGCTGGTGCATGCGCAGATCATCCTGGACGCGCACGAGCGGGCCGAGCGCCTGTTCGACGCGCCGCGCCTGCGCGGACGGGTCCGGCTGGGCACCTCGGACGACCTGGCGATGGGCCCCCTGCCCGACGTGCTGGCCGCGTTCCGGCTGGCCCACCCCGAAGTGGAACTGGACCTGACCATCGGCGTCACCAGC
>LNAP01027054.1_pt1 | contig 11238 bp, 11 predicted proteins | sample 602601 | NCBI WGS metagenome assembly LNAP01 (sample SAMN02440304, study PRJNA202911) | soil metagenome | biome: Subtropical and temperate rainforests or woodlands; isolation source: soil samples (1 kg each in a 20% v/v slurry with milli Q water) were... ...
TTCGATGAACTGAAGCAACCTGCTGTCGAAAACTGCGTAACTCTTTGTTTACCAAGGAGTTTTCCGTTTCGACTGCGCCGGAAGTGGGGCGAATTATAGGCCTCTAGAATTCGCCGTCAACCCCTTATTTCAGCTTTATTCGGATTTGAGCGTAATACGCGCAAATGCCTTCTTCCCGGCCTGGCAAACATGGGTCGCGCCCAGTGCGTATATAAAGGTGCGATCGACAACCTCACCATCTATACGTACACCACCGGAACCCAGGAGATCTCGCGCCACCGCCGAGTTCTTAACCAACCCCGCTTTATTAAGGACAGCAGCGATCGGCATGTCTTCGGCAGCAGTCAATTCGATTTCCGGCAGATCATCCGGCAGCTCGCCATCCTTCATACGGTTACCGGCGGCACGATGAGCATTGGCCGCAGCCTCCTCACCATGGAAGCGCGCAACGATCTCCTCAGCCAACTTGATCTTGATATCGCGCGGATTGGCACCCGCCTCGACATCAGCGCGGAACGCATTGATCTCATCCATGGAGCGGAAGCTGAGCAACTCGAAGTAACGCCACATCAGTGCATCCGGAATGGAAACCAGCTTGCCGTACATCACACCCGGCGCCTCCTGGATGCCGACATAGTTACCCAAGGACTTGGACATCTTCTTCACACCATCCAGACCTTCAAGCAGCGGCATGGTCAAAATGCACTGGGCTTCCTGACCATAACCACGCTGCAGCTCACGCCCCATCAGCAAGTTGAACTTCTGATCGGTGCCGCCGAGCTCCACGTCTGCGCGCAGTGCCACAGAGTCATAACCCTGAACCAGCGGATAAAGGAACTCATGAATGGCGATTGGCTGATTGGTCGTGTAGCGTTTGTCGAAGTCATCGCGCTCAAGCATGCGGGCCACGGTGTATTGCGAAGTCAGGCGAATAAAGTCGGCTGGCCCCATCTGATCCATCCAGGTGGAGTTGAATGCCACTTCGGTTTTTGCCGGATCCAGAATCTTGAAGACCTGAGTCTTGTAGGTCTCGGCATTCTCGAGGACTTGCTCGCGAGTGAGCGGCGGACGCGTTGCACTCTTGCCGCTCGGGTCGCCGATCATCCCGGTGAAGTCACCAATCAGGAAAATCACCTGATGCCCCAGTTCCTGGAACTGGCGCAGCTTGTTAATAAGCACGGTGTGGCCCAAGTGCAGATCCGGAGCCGTTGGATCGAAGCCCGCCTTAATACGTAGCGGCTGGCCACGCTTGAGCTTTTCAATCAGCTCGGACTCGACCAACAATTCTTCCGCACCACGTTTGATCTCAACCGACTTCATAACAGACCCGCAAGGCTCAGATTCAAAGGGAACCAACCATACAAGATCGCGCGTCAAATACAAGGTTTGCCCGGCGCACGGACGCCAATCCGCAGACAGAATGCCTGCGGACTTGCTTCAGAGATGATTTGGTTATATTTTATACAGTTATTTCATCTTCATCATGTCATTCATCTTTTCCAATTCATCTTTTTCAAAGTCAAAACCACTTATGACCACAGAATCGTCTAAAGCGCCGCCGCTTTACCCGAAGACCCACTTGCTTGCTGCAAGTGGCATCGCCGCCCTTCTCAGTCTGGCGCTCCTGGTATTCCCTTCCAGCGATGTTGAAGCCAAAAAGACAACCCTGAGTCTTGAATTGGAAAGCCCTGCTGAACAACTGACACAAGAACAAGACGCTGCTGACGCCGCTCAAGCCACAAATGAAACAGCAACCTCCCCCTTCGCGCAGATCGACAACAGTACCGAAGACACTCAGGAAACCGCTCAAGCCGGACCTGCACCGGTGCCGGTCGTCGAAGAAAAGAAGCCGGCAAGCCACAGGGAAGTGATCGTCACCAAGGGTGACACCCTCTCTACGCTGTTCGAGAAAGTCGGCCTCCCGGCCACCTCAGTGCACGACGTGCTGGCCAGCGACAAGCAGGCCAAGCAGTTCAGCCAGCTCAAGCACGGGCAAAAACTCGAATTCGAACTGAGTCCTGACGGTCAGTTGACCAACCTGCACAGCAAGCTCAACGACCTCGAAAGCATCAGCCTGACCAAGAACGACAAGGGCTATACCTTCAACCGCATTACCGCAAAACCAACCGTGCGCTCGGCTTACGTTCATGGCGTGATCAACAGCTCGCTGTCGCAGTCCGCAGCCCGGGCCGGCTTGTCTCACAGCCTGACCATGGACATGGCCAGTGTGTTTGGCTACGACGTGGACTTCGCCCAGGATATTCGCCAGGGCGACGAGTTCGATGTGATCTACGAGCAAAAAGTGGTCAACGGCAAGGCCGTCGGCACTGGCCCGATCCTGTCGGCGCGCTTCACCAACCGCGGCAAGACCTACACCGCCGTGCGCTACACCAACAAACAAGGCAACAGCAGTTACTACACTGCTGACGGCAACAGCATGCGCAAGGCGTTCATCCGCACACCGGTGGACTTCGCCCGCATCAGCTCGAAATTTTCCATGGGCCGCAAACACCCGATCCTGAACAAGATCCGCGCTCACAAAGGCGTCGACTACGCTGCACCGCGTGGCACGCCGATCAAGGCTGCCGGTGATGGCAAGGTGTTGCTGGCCGGCCGCCGTGGTGGCTACGGCAATACCGTGATCCTTCAGCACGGCAACACCTACACCACGCTCTACGGCCACATGCAAGGCTTCGCCAAAGGCGTGAAGACTGGCGGCACGGTGAAACAGGGCCAGGTGATTGGCTATATCGGCACCACCGGTCTCTCCACCGGTCCGCACCTGCATTACGAGTTCCAGGTGAATGGCGTGCACGTCGACCCGCTGGGCCAGAAAGTCGCGATGGCCGATCCAATCTCCAAAGCCGAGCGCGCACGCTTCCTGGCACAGAGCCAACCGCTGATGGCGCGCATGGACCAGGAAAAAGCCACTCAGCTGGCTTCGGCCAAGCGTTAAGTCATGGCGCTTTATATAGGTGTGATGTCCGGGACCAGCCTTGATGGCCTGGACATCGCGCTGATCGAGCAGACCCCGGCGATCAGGCTGATCGCCACGCACTACATCCCAATGCCCGATTCCCTGCGTACCGAGCTGCTTGGCTTGTGCGCCAGCGGTCCGGACGAGATTGCCCGCTCCGCCATCGCCCAGCAAAACTGGGTAAAGCTCGCGGCACAGGGCATCAATACCCTCCTCGCTCAACAGCACCTCATCCCTGATGATATCCGCGCGATTGGCAGCCATGGCCAGACCATTCGCCATGAACCAGCGCGCGGTTTCACGGTGCAAATCGGCAACCCGGCACTGCTGACCGAGCTGACGGGTATCACCGTGGTCAGCGACTTCCGCAGCCGCGACGTAGCCGCCGGCGGTCAAGGCGCTCCGCTGGTTCCAGCCTTTCATGAAGCCTTGTTCGAAGAGCGGGCCGGCAACCGTGCCGTACTGAACATCGGCGGTTTCAGCAACCTCAGCCTGATCGAGCCCGGCAAACCGGTGGCCGGTTTCGACTGCGGCCCAGGGAATGTGCTGCTTGATGCCTGGATTCATCAGCAGCGCGGCGACACCTATGACCGTGACGGCCAATGGGCCGCCAGCGGCAAGGTTGAACCCGATCTGTTGAAGGCACTGCTCAGCGACCCCTTCTTCGTCACCCAAGGCCCGAAGAGCACCGGCCGGGAAGTCTTCAACCTGCCATGGTTGATGCAGCACCTGGCGCAGCTGCCGACCTTCGCTGCCGAAGACGTACAGGCAACGCTGCTTGAGCTGACCGCACTGACCATCATCGAATCGCTGCAAGGCGCCCAGAAAGAGACTCAAGAAGTGCTGGTCTGCGGCGGTGGCGCGCATAACGCCGCACTGATGAATCGCCTGGCCAGTCTGCTGCCGAAGGCGAAAGTCAGCAGCACATCAGCATATGGCGTCGATCCTGACTGGGTCGAAGCCATGGCGTTTGCCTGGCTCGCTCACTGCTGCCTCGAAGGCATCGCCGCCAATCGCCCAAGCGTTACCGGCGCCCGTGGATTACGGGTCCTCGGCGCCATCTACCCCGCATAAATACCAGACAGCAAAACGCCGCAAGGCCCTGACGCCGTGCGGCGTTCTGTGAAACAGGTGCGCTGATCAGATCGAGAACGAAGAACCGCAGCCACAAGTGGTGGTCGCATTCGGGTTCTTGATGACGAAACGCGACCCTTCCAGACCTTCCTGGTAGTCCACCTCGGCACCTGCCAGGTACTGGAAGCTCATCGGATCGACAACCAGACTCACACCTTCGCGCTCGACGATGGTGTCGTCATCGGCCACTTCTTCATCGAAGGTGAAGCCGTACTGAAAACCTGAACAACCGCCGCCCGTAACGAATACGCGCTCCCCTCTTCATCGACCAGGCTCTTCACCTTATGCGCGGCACCGTGGGTGAATTGCAAAGCCGTGGGGGTGAAGGATTCGACGCTCATGCTGACTATCTCCCGGCGTTACGCCGTCATATTGCGTGATGACGCGCATTATCCGCTTCTCCTAGAAAAGCGGTCAACTATTGTTATGGTATATCAACCAATCCAGTCGCCGGCCCGGAATGCAAAAAGGCCCGTCAGACGGGCCTTTTGCTGTACGCGATAACGCTTACGGCAGCATGCCGGCGTGGGACAGACCCAGACGCTCATCCAGCCCGAACAGAATGTTCATGTTCTGCACGGCCTGACCCGAAGCACCTTTGACCAGGTTGTCGATCACCGACAGCACCACCACCAGATCACCGTCCTGAGGGCGATGCACGGCAATGCGGCAGACGTTGGCACCCCGTACGCTACGCGTCTCCGGATGGCTGCCGGCCGGCATCACGTCGACGAACGGTTCGTTGGCGTAGCGCTTTTCAAACAGCGCCTGCAGGTCCACCGAGCGATCAACAACAGTTGCGTAGAGTGTGGAGTGAATGCCACGAATCATCGGCGTCAGGTGCGGAACGAAGGTCAGGCCGACGTCCTCGCCTGCTGCGCGACGCAGCCCCTGGCGAATCTCCGGCAGGTGACGGTGACCTTTGACCGCATAAGCCTTCATGCTTTCCGACGTCTCGGAGTACAACGAACCTACGGAAGCGCCACGACCGGCACCGCTGACGCCGGACTTGCAGTCAGCAATCAGATGCGCGGCATCAGCCAGGCCGGCTTCGAGCAATGGCAGGAAACCCAATTGCGTTGCAGTTGGATAGCAGCCCGGCACGGCAATCAGGCGCGCTTTCTTGATCTGTTCGCGATTGACTTCCGGCAAACCGTAGACCGCCTCGTCCAGCAACTCCGGTGCACCGTGCGGCTGGCCGTACCACTTGGCCCATTCATCCGCATCTTGCAGACGGAAGTCCGCAGACAGGTCGATCACCTTGGTCCCGGCCGCCAGCAACTCGCCCGCCAAGGCATGGGCAACACCGTGCGGTGTGGCGAAGAACACCACATCGCAAGCACCCAAGGTCTTGATGTCCGGAACGCTGAACGCCAGGCCGTCGTAATGGCCTCGCAGGTTCGGATACATGTCGGCCACGGCCAGGCCAGCCTCGGATCGGGAAGTGATGACAACCACCTCAGCTTGCGGATGTTGCGCCAACAGACGCAGCAGCTCGACACCGGTGTAACCCGTGCCGCCGACGATACCGACCTTGACCATAAACCTGCCCTCAACGAACCCACTGGAAAGCCGTCGATAATAGGGGCCGCGCGGCCCTGCGACAACCGCTTAGGTGACGTGTGGCGGCTCATGTGTCCCTTCTCGGGCATATCGCCCAACTTTTGGCGAGTGGCTTTTGTGGCCTGGCAAGGCCCCGCGACGAGTCATAGCTCGCTATGGCGAGGAGCGGCAACGCAGTCTGGCCGCAAAAGACGCCGTCAAAATTGAACAGTTATGTCCGAGACGGGACACTTTCTCTACTATTCGGGCTACCGTGAACCTGGGAATAACTAAAAATGCTTTATCTATGGCTCAAAGCGCTTCATATCGTCAGCATGGTCTGCTGGTTTGCCGGCCTGTTTTACCTGCCCCGTCTGTTCGTTTATCACGCCCAAAGCGAAGACACCGTCAGCAAGGAACGCTTCAGCCTCATGGAGCGCAAGCTGTACCGCGGCATCATGGGCCCGGCGATGATCGCTACCCTGATATTCGGCATTGCACTGATCTGGCTTAACCCGAGCCTCTTCAGTCAAGGCGCGTGGATTCACGCCAAGCTGACCCTGGTGGTGATCCTGATCGGCTACCACCACATGTGCGGCGCACAGGTGAAGCGAAAACACCCGCAGCCATGTCTTTTATCGCTGGTTCAATGAAGTGCCGGTTCTGATATTGCTGGCTATCGTAATTCTGGTCGTCGTTCGGCCGTTCTAATAAGCACAACTCACCGGGGTACTTCCAATGTCGCTGCCCGCTTTGCTCGAACAACGCTTGCGTCTGCCGGTAGTGGCAGCGCCGATGTTTCTGATTTCCAATCCGCAATTGGTGCTCGCCTGCTGCCGTAACGGCGTCGTCGGCAGCTTTCCTGCGCTGAACCAGCGCGAGAGCAGCGGCTTCAAGGCCTGGCTGGAAGAGATCGAAGCAGGGTTGGCGACACTGGAGAACCCGGCGCCTTACGCGGTCAACCTGATCGTTCACAACACTAACCCACGGCTGCAAGCTGACCTTGCGATCTGCATCGAGCATAAAGTACCGATCGTGATTACCAGTCTCGGTGCAGTGAAAGAAGTAGTCGATGCCGTTCACAGCTATGGCGGACTGGTGTTCCATGACGTGACGACGCGGCGCCATGCCGAGAAAGCCGCCGAGGCCGGTGTGGACGGCTTGATCGCCGTGGCAGCGGGTGCCGGTGGACACGCTGGAACCTGGAGCCCGTTCTCGCTGATTGCCGAGATTCGCCAGTTTTTCGACAAGACCCTATTGCTGGCAGGCTGCCTTAACCACGGCCACGAGATCCTTGCTGCGCAATTGCTCGGCGCTGATCTGGCCTATTTCGGTACGCGATTTATCGGCACCACCGAAAGTCATGCGCCTGACGCCTACAAAGAGATGCTGCTGACGTCCAGAGCCGCAGACATCGTCCATACGCCGGCAGTGTCAGGCGTACCGGCGAGTTTCATGCGTCAAAGCCTGGAGGCTGCCGGTTTCGACATGGCGGCACTGCAAGGCAAGGGCGAAGTCGACTTCGGCTCCAAACTCAAGCCGATCAGCGATGAAGCCAAAGCCTGGAAAACCGTGTGGTCTGCGGGCCAGGGTGTCGGGGAAATCGATGATTTGCCGAGCGTCGATCAATTGGTCGCTCGACTTGACGCGGAATACCGCAAGGCTCTGGAACTGGCGGCCGAGCTGCCCAAACGCTGGCCACGATGAGATGAAAGTTTGGCCAGCCCGCCCCGGCTGGCCTTACAATCCACGCTTGAAACACACCCTATTACAAATTCTCGCGACAAGGATGCCTCGCAATGAGCGACAACCGTTTCAAGATCGTGTTCGACGGCGCTCTGCTGCCAGGCGTTGACGCCGCCAGCGCCAGAGAGAACCTGGCTAAACTCTACAACAGCCAAGTCGCAGCCGTCGAACGGCTATTCACTGGCAAGACGGTTACGCTCAAGAAAGACCTGTCGCACGCCGACGCGCAAACCTACCTTCAGGCGCTGACGAAAACCGGCATCGATGCTCGCATCGAAAGCGAATCGTCCATTGAGCTGAACCTGGACGAAGCCCACGAACACAGGCCTGTCGCCAGCCAACCGGCATTTGCCGACCCCGCATCCCCTTACGCACCACCCCGAGCCACTGTCGGCGAAAGCCTGCCCGCGTATGCTCCACTCAAGCCATTCAGCGTTGAAGGCCGCATCGGTCGTTTGCGCTATCTCGCCTGGACGATGGTCCTGACGCTGGTCACCCTGGCCGTCGGTTCGGTATTGGCCATTTTCGCCTTCGCCATCATCAGCGCCGATTCGACCGCAGGCCTGATACTCGGTGGCCTGGTTGCGTTCATGCTGTTCATTGCCATGGCGGTCGTGAGCATTCAGATCAGTGTCCAGCGCCTGCACGACATCGGCTGGTCCGGCTGGCTCTGGTTGCTGAACCTCGTACCCTTCGTAGGCAGCTTCTTCCCGTTCGTGATCATGATCGCCCCGGGCACCAACATCGCCAATCGCTATGGCGCGCCGCCTCCACCCAACACCACGGCGGTCAAAGTGTTGTCTTCGTTGTGGGTGGTGTTGATCGCCATCGTCTTGGTTGGCGCGCTGGCCGGAGGCCTTACGGCGATCCAGGAAGAGTATGAAACTGCTGCCGAAACCAGCTATGACAGCAGCTCGGTAATCACTGAAGAAGTGGAAGTCGAGCCGGCCGCAGAGGCTGAGCAGGCACCCGATTCTGCAGACGATGAAGCCGAATAAGCCCCGGTCCCTGTAGACTCTGCGAAAGAATGAACAGCGCTCCCCGCCCGTGACACCCGCGTCGCCGGCGCGGAGCTGCTGCGATGGAGAACTGCATGACCCGTTACGCTCTGATCACTGGCGCTTCCAGTGGGATCGGCCTGGCGATGGCCGAAGCGCTGGCCCGCCGAGGCCGCAGCCTGATTCTGGTGGCCCGACAACGTGATCAGCTGGAAAGTATTGCCATTGAACTGACCCAACGCTTTGGCGTGGAAGTGCTGTTCCGCGCCTGTGACCTCGGCGAACCGCTACGGCTGTCCGGGTTCCTGCTGGAACTGGAAGAAGGTGACCGGCAAATCGATTTGCTGGTCAACTGCGCCGGCATCGGCACCTGCGGACCCTTTCTGGCCCAGGACTGGATGACCGAGCAAGACCTGATCGAAGTGAACATCCTGGCCCTCACTCGCTTGTGCCATGCCATCGGGAACAGCATGGCCTTGCAGGGGGGCGGACAAATTCTGAACGTCGCTTCAATGGCGGCATTCCAACCCGGCCCGTGGATGAGCACGTACTACGCCAGCAAAGCCTATGTGCTGCATTTTTCCGAAGGGTTGCGCGTCGAACTGAAGAAATGTGCGGTCAAGGTCTCGGTGCTGTGCCCCGGCCCGACCCGTACCGGGTTCTTCCGTACCGCTCAACTGGACACCGGCAAACTGGCCGACAGCAACATGCTCATGAGTCCCGAAGAGGTTGCGCTGTATACGGTGCGCGCCCTGGAGAAAAATCGAGCGATCATCATTCCCGGTCGAGGCAATCGCTGGCGCGCCCTCCTGCCACGGCTGGGCTCTCGCTGGCTCAATCGGACAATCGCTGGCATGGTCAACAAGGCCTACTGCCCGCGCTGACCCGGCCTCAAGGTAAAAGGCTGGGCTCGGGGATAACCCATGAGTACACTCAAGCCAGCCCAAACAACGGAGAAAACAGCTGTGGATACTCTGTTCACCAAGATCATCAACCGGGAAATCCCGGCGAAGATCATTTACGAGGACGACCAGGTCGACATCGCCCCACAGGCACCGGTGCATTTTCTGGTCATTCCGAAAAAAGCGGTGCGCACCCTCAACGACCTCACCGAGGAAGACAAGGCTTTGGCCGGACATATTCTGTTCACCGCCCAGCGCCTGGCCCTGGAACTGGGCTGCGAAGAAGGTTTCCGTGTGGTCATGAACTGCAATGAACTGGGCGGGCAGACTGTCTACCACATTCATATGCATGTGCTGGGTCAGCGCCAGATGCACTGGCCGCCGGGCTGATTGCAAAAAGCTTCGAGGGAGTGGCCAGCCACTCCCGTATGACCCAGCGCAAACCTTCCCCGGCCGATTGGGTTAAACTGGCCGCCGAGATTCCTCCCGGAGGTCAGCATGACTACCCAGCGTCACTACTCGCCGATTGACCGTCTTCTGCTGCAAGCCGATGCCGCGATGCGAACGTTGCTGCCTTTCAGTGGCCAGCCATACCGTCCGTCGCCAGCCATCGTGCAGCCGGATGCGCAAATGAGTGACGAAGACACCCGCCACGTTGCTGGCTTGATGCGCATCAACCATACCGGTGAAGTCTGCGCCCAGGCGCTGTATCAGGGTCAGGCCCTGACCGCCAAGCTGCCGCACGTGCGGGCCGCCATGGAACATGCTGCCGAAGAAGAAATCGATCACCTGGTCTGGTGCGAGCAACGCATCCAGCAACTGGGCAGCCACACCAGCATTCTCAACCCGCTGTTCTACGGCATGTCGTTCGGGATTGGCGCAGTGGCCGGATTGATCAGCGACAAGGTCAGCCTGGGTTTTGTCGCCGCCACCGAGCATCAGGTGTGCAAACACTTGAACGAGCACCTCGAGCAATTGCCGGCGGAAGATGAAAAGTCCCGGGCCATTCTCGAGCAGATGCGGATTGATGAAGAACATCATGCCGAGAGTGCGCTGGATGCCGGAGGTTTTCGTTTTCCGGCGCCGGTGAAGTTCGGGATGAGTCTGTTGGCCAAGGTAATGACCAAGAGTACTTACCGGATCTGATCGATACGTTGCCTGACAGGGCCTCTTCGCGAGCAGGCTCGCTCCCACAAGGTTCTGTATTCCAGACATGAAAAAGGCGACTGCCGTGAGGAAGTCGCCTTTTTTGTGCTTGAAATCTTAGTTCGGCATGTTGCGCGCGTAGAAGATTTCCAGCATTTCGTGTTTCACACGGTCAGTCACCTGAGCACGCTGCTCGGAAGACAGGTTGCTGGTGGCATCGCCGAACAGGTAGTTATCCAGTTCGAAGTTCTTCAGCAACATTTTGGTGTGGAACAGGTTTTCCTGGTACACGTTCACGTCGGTCATCTGGTACGCGCCGCGGGTGTCTTCGGACAGGTAGTTCTGGATCGAGTTGATCTCGTGGTCGATGAAGTGCTTTTTGCCTTCCACGTCACGGGTGAAGCCGCGCACGCGATAATCCACGGTCACGATGTCCGAATCGAACTGGTGAATCAGGAAGTTGAGCGCTTTAAGCGGTGAAATCACGCCACAGGTCGACACGTCAATGTCCACACGGAATGTCGCAATGCCGTCGTCCGGGTGGATCTCCGGGTAGGTGTGCACCGTGATGTGGCTCTTGTCGAGATGGGCCAGGATAATCTCGGGCAACGGGCCCGGCGATTCTTCGATCTGGCTGTCGGTCGGGGTTACCGGCTCTTCAGAGATCAGAATCGTGACGCTGGCGCCCTGGGGTTCATAGTCCTGACTGGCAATGTTCAGGATGTTGGCACCAATGATATCGACAACTTCCGTGAGGATCTGCGTCAGGCGTTTCGCGTTGTACTCTTTATTG